>JACXTT010011390.1_pt1 | contig 11899 bp, 7 predicted proteins | sample 9270951 | NCBI WGS metagenome assembly JACXTT01 (sample SAMN15532306, study PRJNA645909) | rock metagenome | isolation source: weathered quartz diorite | place: Puerto Rico | collected 2017-06-21 | reverse complement strand
TCTTTCCGGAAAGCGGATCACCGGTAATGAGGAAATCATCGAGCAAGCGGTGCGCGCAGGCGGCGTAGCGGTTTTTCCGGGATGGGAGTTTTATACCCCCGTGGCGGGAGCCAATCACACTGTGTTCGATCTGCTGCCACGCGCCCTGGTGCTGGCTGACGAACCGCACACCCTTCGATCCGAGTTTGACCACGTCTGGTCCCGCATCGAGGAAGCTCACGAAGGCAGCGGCATAGGCAAACTGGTGCGGCCGGCGGACTTGTATCTTTCGCCGGAAGATTGGTGGAGGAATTTGTCTGGCTTGCCGGGAGCCGATATGGAGCATCTTGAAATCGCGCGGGGAGACGACTCCGCTCCCGCCGTTCCATTTCATTCCCAGCCCACACCCCGCTTCCACGGCTCGGTTCCCGCGATGCTGGAGGAGGTAAAAAAACAGATTGCGGAGAGTAAGCGGGTCCTGATTGCCGTCCCCAACACCGGTGAAGTCGAGCGTCTGGCGGACATCTTCAGCGAGTACGCCGTGTCTTTCCGCCTGGGCAGCCGGACCCGCAGCGGAGAGAGCTACGCCGACGAGACCTCCTACTTCTCGGGTGAACTGCTCACCGCCACGCTGGCCAAGGCTTACGTTCCTGACGGGGTCATGCTTCCGGAAGCCCACCTGGCTATTTTGGGCGCGCGTGATCTGTTCGACGAGTCGGATTCGGTGGTGTCGCGCCCGCAGCGGTACAAATCCAAGACCTCCGCTTTCCTTTCCGATTTTCGTGACTTGCAGGTGGGCGATTACGTAGTCCACGTCGAACACGGCATCGGGCAGTACCAGGGACTGAAGGAGATTAACCAGGGTAACGGCAACACGGAATTCATGCTGCTCGAGTACGCGGAGGGTGCGCGTCTGTATGTTCCGCTCACTCGACTCGATCTGGTGCAGAAGTACCGGTCATCCGAAGGGGCCAGGCCTGCCCTGAACCACTTGGGCACGGCTGCCTGGGCCAAGACCAAGGCGCGCGCGCGCAAGGCGATGAAAGACATGACGGAAGAGCTGCTCAAGCTCTACGCCGAGCGCAAAACCGCCGAGGGCCACGCCTTCTCACCTGACAACGAATGGATGCGGGAGTTCGAGGACACCTTCGAATTTAACGAAACCGAAGACCAGGGAACCGCTATCGCCGACGTGAAGCGTGACATGGAATCGAGGCAGCCCATGGACCGCCTGCTGTGCGGCGACGTGGGTTATGGCAAGACGGAAATCGCCATGCGCGCGGCTTTCAAGGCCATCAGCGACAACAAACAAGTGGCGGTGCTCGCGCCAACGACGGTTCTCGCCTTCCAGCACTACGAAACCTTCAAGCAGCGTTTCGCCGCATTTCCGGTCGCCATCGAGATGATCAGCCGTTTCCGCTCGCCGAAGCAGCAAAGGGAAATTCTGGAGAAGACCGGAGCCGGCAAAATCGACATCCTGATCGGAACCCACCGTCTCATCTCGAAAGATGTGAAGTTCGCCGACCTCGGCCTGCTGGTGGTGGACGAAGAACAGCGTTTCGGCGTGCGCCACAAAGAGCGCCTGAAGCAGATGCGCAAGCAGGTGGACGTGCTCACCATGTCCGCGACTCCCATTCCTCGCACTCTGCACATGTCGCTAGTCGGGCTGCGTGACATGAGCGTGATCGAGACTCCACCCAAGGATCGAATCGCCATTCAGACCGTAGTCGCCAGCTGGGACGAGAAGCTGATTCAGTCTGCCATCGAGCAGGAGCTGGAGCGCGGCGGCCAGGTTTTCTTCGTACACAACCGCGTGGACAGCATCTGGGAAATCGCTGCCAAGCTGCAGACGCAGGTGCCGCGGGCGCGCGTTATCGTTGGTCACGGGCAGATGTCGGAAGGCGAACTGGAGAAAGTGATGCTCAAATTCATGCATCACGAAGCCGACATTCTGGTGGCCACCACGATCATCGAGAATGGCCTGGACATTCCGCTGTGCAACACCATCCTCATCAACCGCGCTGACCGCCTGGGGCTATCTGAGCTCTACCAATTACGCGGGCGAGTGGGACGGTCGAATCGCCGGGCCTACGCTTACCTGCTCCTGCCGGCGGAAATCGAGCTGACTCCAATCGCGCGCCGCCGCCTGGCCGCGCTGAAAGAATTTTCCGACCTGGGTGCAGGCTTCAAAATCGCCGCCCTCGACCTCGAGCTACGCGGCGCCGGCAACATGCTGGGTGGCGAGCAGAGCGGGCATATTGAAGCCATCGGCTTCGAGCTTTACACCCAGATGCTCGATCGCGCCGTCCGCGAGATGAAAGGGGAGGCGGCCCGGGAAGAAGCCGAGACGCAACTAAACCTGGGGCTCAATATCCGCATCCCAGTAGAATACATTCCAGAAGAGAATCAGCGCCTGCGAATGTACAAACGAGTGGCTGGGGTGGAAACCGAGTCACAGTTGAACGATGTTGGCGCCGAGCTTCAGGACCGTTACGGCGACCCGCCGGTCCCGGTTCAAAACCTTTTGGAGTATGCCGCGCTGAAATTGCTGGCCATCCGGGTGGGGGCCACTGCGATCGAACGCAAGCGGGACCTGGTGAGCATCAAGTTTCGCCAGAATGCGGAGATTGATCCGGGAAGGCTGGCAAAGTTCGTTTCGTCCCAGCGCGGCACGCAGTTTGCTCCGGACGGCACGCTCAAGTTTGTTTCAAAAGCCGTGTCTCCTCCGGAGGTTCTGGCGCAGTTGCGAGGCCTGCTGGAAGAGTTGTCGCCCACGGTACAGGCCTTGCCCTCCGTTCCGTCGTGAGCCTCTATCCGCTCATGGATGACAGTTACGGGCTGCAATCTTTGGTCTTGCGTGCGGCTCGCATGAAAAATGCGGGTCGAACGTAGTGCCCTGGTCTTATTTCGCTAGTTATATTGCTACTCAAGTAAATGGAGACGCGTTCAACTCGGAATGATCAAACGAACCCTTACCCCCAGGCTGTGTTTCGTTATTCAACTCCTCCTGGTTTCCCTTGCTGCAGCCCAGCAGGCTGGAGACACATTCCCGCAAGCCGAGGCTGGCTTCAATAGGCTGGTGGATCAGTACTTCGATTTCTATTTTCAGGTCAGCCCCACGGCCGCCACACAGGCGGGCTTTCACCAGTACGACACGAAACTAGAAGACTTCTCGCGTTCGGGCGTGGAGGCGGAAGTTGCCGGGCTGGAAAAATTCCAACAACAGTTCGATAGTATTCAGAAAGGCGAACTGACCGAAGTGTCGGCGGGCGATCTCGATATTCTGACTTCTTCCATCGAGTCGCGTTTGCTCGAGCTGCAAACCATTCAGATGTGGAGGAAGGATCCTGACCTCTATCCCTCGAGTGTGAGCTATAGCGTCTTCTTGATCATGCGGCGCAACTTTGCGCCGCTGGCGGAGAGGCTGGGTTCTGTGGTGGCCAGGGAACGGCAGATTCCCAAGGCTTTGGAAGAGGCGCGCCAAAACCTGCACAACCCACCGCATGTGTACACGGAGGTGGCCCTGCAGCAACTGCCGGACACCATCAAATTTTTCCAGAATGACGTTCCGGAAGCGTTCCGGGAAGTGAAGGATCCTCGCTTACTGGCCGAGTTCAAGGCCAGCAACCACGCGGCCGTAGAGGCACTGAAGAGGTACCGGAAATTCCTCCAGCAAGACTTGCTGCCCGCGTCCAATGGCGATTTCCGCCTGGGACCCCAGAACTTTAGCAAGAAGCTGCTCTACGATGAAATGGTAGATATCCCGCTGGATCGCCTGCTGGAAGTGGGGTATGCGGATCTGCGCCGCAATCAGCAGCAATTCAGGGAAGTGGCCGCTGAGATTGGTTCCCATCGCGCTCCGGCGGAAGTGCTGGCCGATCTGCGAAAGGATCACCCGCCCGCCGGTCAGTTGCTGCAAAGTTTCCGCGACACGCTGGGGGGTTTGCGCCAGTTCATCGAGCAAAAGAAGATTGTTACCCTGCCTTCATTGGTCCCGCCGATCGTGGAGGAAACGCCGCCCTTCCAGCGCGCCTTGACCACGGCCGCCATGGATACTCCCGGCGCCTACGAAACGAAGGCCACAGAGGCGATGTTCGATGTCACCCTGCCCGAACCGGGCTGGAAACCGGGGAAGGTCGAGGAGTGGATGCAGTCCTTCAACCGGAGCGTCCTCGTCAGCACCGCCATTCACGAGGTCTATCCCGGGCACTATACCCAATTCCTCTGGGTCCAGGCCGCCCCGTCCAAGACGCGCAAGGTGCTATACAACAACAGCAACGCCGAAGGCTGGGCGCATTACAGCGAGCAGATGATGCTGGACGAAGGCTACGGCGGCCGCGACCCCAGGCTGCGCCTGGGGCAATTGCTGGACGCACTACTGCGCGATGCCCGCTTCATCGTGGGGATCGAGATGCACATCGGCAAGATGACGGTGCAACAAGGCCAAACGTTCTTTATCAAGGAAGGGCTCCAGGTTCCTGCCGTGGCGGAAGTGGAAGCCAAGCGCGGCACCTCAGACCCGACCTATCTCTATTACACTCTGGGCAAGCTGCAGATCCTGAAGCTACGCGAGGACTACCAGAAGTTACGGGGGGCTGAATTTAGCCTGCAGGAGTTTCATGACCGCTTCATACTGCAGGGGTCGGTGCCCATGAAGATTATTCGCAGAAGCATGTTGGGCAACGACAGTCCGGCGCTGTAGTTGCGCTCGATCCCAGGCAAAGATGCGGGGCGTTTAAGATATTAACCGGCCGCAGACACGTGATTCTTGTCCGGCCGGGCCAAGAGGAAGAGAACCATGACCACGAAAGTCCGCAAAGCTGTTTTTCCCGCCGCCGGCCTGGGCACCCGCTTCCTGCCCGCCACCAAGGCGCAGCCCAAAGAGATGCTGCCCCTGGTGGACAAACCCATCATCCAGTACGGCGTGGAAGAAGCTGTCGCGGCCGGCTGCGATCAGATCATCATCGTGACTGGACGCGGCAAACAGGCCATCGAAGACCACTTCGACGTCAGCTATGAGCTGGAAAAAATGCTTGAGGAGCGCGGCAAGACCGACCTGCTCAAGATCGTGCGCCAGATTTCGGACTTGATCCACATCGCCTACGTGCGCCAGAAGGAAGCGCTCGGTCTCGGCCACGCCGTCCTCACCGCGCGCGAACTGGTCGGCAACGAGCCTTTTGCGGTCCTGCTGGCCGATGATGTGATTGACGCTCAAGTTCCGTGCCTGAAACAAATGATGAACGTCTTTGAAAAGACACAGTGTTCGGTTCTCGCCACCCAGGTAGTCGAGGGTCCGGGCATCTCCGCCTACGGCGTGCTCGACGGCAGGCCGGTACCCGGATGCGATGGCAAGTTGTACGAGGTCCTGAGCCTGGTAGAAAAGCCGCGTGCGGAGGAGGCGCCATCCAACCTGGCGGTTATCGGCCGCTACATTCTCACTCCAACTGTTTTTGAAACCCTGCAGGATCTGAAAGCCGGCGCCGGAGGCGAATTGCAACTCACCGATGGGCTGCGGGCGCTACTGCAGAAAGAGAAAATCTACGGCTATGTTTTCGAGGGCAAACGCCACGACACCGGCGACAAGCTGGGATTTCTGAAAGCCACAGTGGAATTTGCCCTCCAGCGCCCTGATCTGGGGGAAGCGCTGCGGCAATATTTAAGAAGCCTGAATCTGTAGAGCGCCCACATTTCAGAAGAGTCTCACGAGGCTCCTAGCGCAATCTTCAACTTCCTGGATTTCTCGTCCACACTGTTGGCCAACTTTTCTTTGTGTGCCTCCAGCTTCCGGGCCAGCGGTTCGCTGGACAGCGCCAGAATCTGCGCCGCCAAAATTCCTGCATTCGTCGCGCCGGGCTTGCCGATGGCGACGGTCGCCACCGGAATGCCGGCCGGCATCTGCACGGTTGCCAGCAAAGAATCCATCCCCTGCAGCGAAGTGGACGGAATCGGCACGCCGATGACGGGCAGCGCAGTGTGGGCGGCAATCGCACCCGCCAGATGCGCGGCGCCCCCCGCTCCAGCGATGATCACGCGAATGCCCCGCACCGCCGCCTTGCGAGCGTACTCGGCGGTGCGCTCGGGAGAGCGGTGCGCCGATGTGACGTCCATTTCGTACTCGATACCAAACTCTTCCAGCGCTTTCGCGGCCTCCCGCATGATGTCGAGATCAGAGTCGCTTCCCATCACAATCGAAACCCGAGGCTTTCCGCTCATGAGTGTCCTTATCTTTTTCGGGATACCGGAAACTAGAAACCGGAAACTAGACACTATTTCTTCAACGCCTTCGCCGCGATGTCCTTGCGGTAATACGCGCCTTCAAACCCGATCTTCGATGCAGCGGTATACGCCCGATCAACCGCGGTCTTCAAATCCGCCGCCCGCGCCGTCACTCCCAGCACTCGCCCACCGGCGGTGAAGAACGCGCCATCGTGCCGGGTGGTGCCCGCGTGAAAAATCTTGACCCCTTCTACCTTGCCAGCATCTTCCAGCCCTAAAATCTTCCTTCCCACTTCAAAAGTGCCGGGATACCCGCCGGAAGAAATCGCTACGCACACAGAAGCATCCTTCGACCATCGGAAGTCGCCTTCACTGACCCGGCCTTCGATGGACGCCTCTAACGCTTCCACCAGATCGCTTTCGAGCCGCATCAGGATCGGCTGCGTTTCCGGATCGCCAAAGCGGCAGTTGAATTCCAGCACCATGGGCCCCCGAGCCGTCATCATCAGCCCGCAATAGAGGATTCCTTTGTATTCCGCACCTTCCGCCTTCATGCCGGCCACCACCGGCCGCGCGATATGTTGCAACAACCACTGGGTCATCTGGTTGTCCACGATGTTTGGTGTGGAATAAGCACCCATGCCGCCGGTATTAGGACCGGTGTCCCCATCCCCGATGCGCTTGTGATCCTGCGCCGCCACCAGGGGCGCTACTCTCTCCCCGTCGCTCAGCACCAGAAACGAAAGCTCGTCCCCGCTAAGACACTCTTCCAAAACCACCCGGCGGCCCGCCTCACCCAGAGTTTTCCCGCCAAACATCTCCGCGGCTGCCGATGCGGCATCTTCCTTGGTCTTGCAAATCACCACGCCCTTACCTGCAGCCAGACCGTCCGCTTTCACTACCACCGGCGCATGAAAGTGGGCCAGGGCTTCCTGGACTTCGTCAATGGAATCGCAAATCGCGAAGTGCGCCGTGGGGATGCGATGCCGCTGCAGGAATTCCTTGGCGAAACTCTTGCTCGACTCCAGTTGCGCCGCCGCCTTGCTGGGGCCGAAAATGGGCCAATCGCGCCGGGTGAACTCGTCCACCACCCCCAAAGCCAGGGGCAGTTCAGGCCCGACGATGGTGAAGTCCGGGCGGACCTGGTTGGCCACCGTCACCAGCGAGTCGATATTCTTCACATCCACGGGCAGGCATTCGGCCTCTTCGGCGATACCACCGTTGCCGGGCGCGCAATACACCTGGGAAACGCGAGGAGACTGGCGCAGTTTCCACACCAGAGCATGCTCGCGTCCGCCACTTCCTATGACGAGAACTTTCATAGCCGGAGACTGACAAGGTTAGGAGGACGCGCGGTTGATGTCAAACGCCGTGAAACATCCCCACCAGAGAGGCGCAGAGACACGGAGAAAAACAGTTGATTCGGAAAAGTCCCGATTTAGCGCCTGCAATTTCTCGCTGCAAAAGCCGCGCCTTCGTCTTGCATTCCTCTTGATTCTCCGTGGTTCTGTGTCTCCGTGGTGAATTCCAATTAACTACGCTTAACCTTCGCCGTATAATGTCTCAAGATGATCACCGTTTCCAAGGAAGACTACCTCAAGGCCATTCTCGAGGCCGAAACCGAAGGCGAGGTCGTTATCTCTGCCACGCTGGCGCACTGGCTTTCTGTCTCGCCTCCGGCCGTTACCATGGCCCTGCGCCGGCTGAAGAAAGACGGCTTGGTCCGCGTCCAAAACACCGGGGAGGTCAGCCTCACGGCAGCTGGGCGTAAGATCGCCCGCCGGCTCACCCTTCGCCATCACCTGATCGAACGCATGCTCGCGGAAATGTTTGGCATGGAATGGTACAAGGTGCACGATGAGGCGGAGCGGCTGGAGCACGCGGTATCCACGGATTTCGAAGCCAAACTGTTGGCCAAACTGGGGCGCGGAGGTGCCTGTCCCCACGGCAATCTCAGCGAACTGGAGAGTCCCGGCAGCCGCCGCCGCCGGGGTCTGCTGTTGCTGGCTCATGCCGAGGCGGGCGGCAGTTACATGGTCAGTGGCATTTATGAACGCGACCGCCGCCTGCTTGAGTTCCTCGAGCAGCGCGGCATCCGGCCCGGCGCTCATATCCGCGTCGCGGGGCAGAATTACGACCACACCCTGACCCTGGACACCGACGCTGGAACCGTCGCCCTGGGCGCCTCCGCGGCCGAGAAGGTGTGGGTCACGGCAGCCCGCAGCCGGTAGTAGTCCCCCTAAAGTAATTGGCAAAACTAATTAACTATGGTTTACAGGTTCATGTATACTTGCGCTAATGCTGTCGCCGCCTGAACCTCAAGTCCTGCCCAGCCGGGAAGTGGCCCCAGAACAGGGCTGGCGCTACGCTATCACACGCCCCAGCCTGCCCGAGATTTACCGCAGCCTGCCCATCCCGGAATCTGCCGGCTTCTTGCGCAAACTGCTGGCGTTCGCCGGTCCTGGGTACCTTGTGGCCGTAGGTTACATGGACCCCGGCAACTGGGCGACCGATCTGGCCGGCGGCGCCAGGTACAATTACACGCTTCTTTCCGTCATCCTGCTCTCCAACCTGATGGCGGTCCTGCTGCAGGCTCTGGCGATCAAACTGGGCGTAGTGACGGGGCGCGATCTGGCAGCCGCCTGCCGCGACCACTACAGCCGTCCCGTATCGTTTGTCTTGTGGATCATGGCAGAAGTTGCCATCGCCGCTTGCGATCTCGCCGAGGTCATCGGCTCGGCCATCGCGCTGAACCTGCTATTCCACATCCCGCTGTTGTGGGGCGTATGCCTGACCTCGCTGGACGTTCTCCTCATTCTGTTCTTGCAGCAGAAGGGGTTTCGTCTGGTCGAGGCGCTGGTGGTCTCGCTCATCGGCGTGGTCGGAGTCTGCTTTGGGCTGGAGATCTTGTTTTCCAGGCCGAGCCTGTTGGGCATCGCCCAAGGCTTCTTTATCCCGTCGTCACCAATCATCCGCGATCCCGGCATGTTGTATATCGCTATCGGCATTCTGGGAGCTACCGTAATGCCGCACAATCTTTATCTGCACTCGGCGCTGGTGCAGACCCGCAATTTCGAGCGCACTCCCCAGGGCAGGCGCGAGGCCATTCGCTTTGGAACCATTGATTCCACCATCGCCCTTACCTTTGCGTTGCTGGTCAATGCGGCCATCCTGATCGTGTCGGCCGCCACTTTCTTCCGCAACGGATATAACGACGTAGCCGAGATCAACGACGCGCACAAGCTGCTCACCCCGCTGCTTGGAGTCACGGGCGCCAGCACCATGTTCGCGCTGGCCCTGCTCGCCTCCGGCCAGAACTCCACTTTGACAGGTACTCTAGCGGGTCAGGTAGTAATGGAGGGCTTCCTGAACATCCGTCTGCGTCCCTGGCTGCGCCGGCTGATTACGCGCGTGGTAGCGATTATTCCTGCTGTAGTCGTCACCGCATTCTGGGGGACACGCGGCACCGCCAAACTGCTCGTCCTGAGCCAGGTGATCCTGAGCATGCAGCTAAGCTTCGCTGTGTTCCCGCTGGTCAGGTTTACCAGCGACCCGCAGAAAATGGGCGAGTTCGCCAACCCCTTCTGGCTGAAATCCCTCGCCTGGATTACTGCCCTATTAATTGCAGTCCTGAACGTCTGGTTGCTGGCCCTGGGATTCCGCGCGTAAGGCGGCATCGCACATGGAGACAGTTGCCCCCGGCTGTCCCGTGAAAGCAACGCCCCAGTTCAGCTCCCGCTAGCGGGGAGGTTCGGCCGTACCGGCTGCATAGTAGCCTGGGTTCCCGGGCTCCAGCTTTCGGCCTTTTGGGCTGAAGATCCGAAAATTGAAGAGGCCGGATTTTTGCAACGCAAACCGCAACGTGGTTCCGATCACGCCCAAACCGTAGGTCACGCTGCGGCGGAAGTTGATGGAAGAGGCCTCCTGGAAATATTTTGTCGGACACGACACTTCGCCAATGCGAAACCCAAACCTGACGCATTGCGCCAGGACTTGATTATCGAACACGAAGTCGTCCGAGTTCTCCAGCAGGGGAAGCTCCAGGAGAACCTGGCGGGCGAAAGCCCGGTACCCGGTGTGGTATTCCGACAACTTGATCCCCAGAAACAAATTTTCGAACGCGGTGAGGAACCGGTTCGCCACATACTTGTAGAACGGCATGCCGCCATGCAGTGCCTGCCCGCCGATGATGCGTGAACCCAGCACTACGTCGTAGACATCGTAGGCCACCATGCTGGCCATGGCGGTTACCAGCAGCGGCGTGTACTGATAATCGGGATGCACCATGATTACCACGTCAGCGCCCGCGGCCAGGGCCTCGCGGTAGCAGGTTTGCTGGTTGCGCCCGTAACCGTAATTCTGGTCGTGAACGAAGAATTGCAGCCCCAACCGCTCGGCAATTTCGACGGTGCGGTCGGAACTGTGATCGTCCACCAGAATGCGGATGTCTGCCAGTTCGGGCAACTCCGCTACGGTAGCCGCCAGCGTTTTCTCCGCGTTATAGGCAGGCAGAACCACGGCAATGCGTTTCCCGTTGATCATGAATGATCATCATAATCGCATAACTGTGTTCATGGGGTGGTGTGGGGCGGACACTCTTGTCCGCCGCCTTTGAAGTTGATTCTTTGTGGGGAATCTTCGTTGCTGCCTAGTTACAGAGAGTTGGTATCGAGTTCGCAAAGTTCAAGTCAAAGGCGGCGGACAAGAGTCCACACACCAGCCTGGTCCTATCGATCCCCGCGCCAATGGCTCTTTTGTTGATAAAATGATCATTCGGATAAGCCGAAATCCATGGCCGAAAAGCGCACTCTGTTCGAAAAGGTCTGGGACGAGCACGTGGTGTGTTCGCCGCCCGGCCGCTTGCCGCTGCTCTACATCGACCTGCACCTGGTCCATGAGGTCACCTCGCCGCAGGCCTTCGACGGCCTGCGTGTTGCCGGGCGCCGCGTCCGTCAGCCCAATCGCACGGTCGCCACGGTAGATCACAATATCCCGACCGAGCCTCGCGGCACTCCCATTACTGACCCGATTGCCGCCCGCCAGATCCAGGCGCTGCAAAAGAACTGCAAAGAGTTTGGAATCCCGCTATTCGACATGGACTCGCCCGATCAGGGCATCGTACACGTGATCGGTCCCGAACTCGGGCTGACCCAGCCGGGCATGACTATTGTCTGCGGTGACAGCCACACCAGCACCCACGGCGCGTTCGGCGCGCTGGCTTTTGGTATCGGCACATCCGAAGTCGAGCATGTGCTCGCCACGCAATGCCTGCCGCAACGCAAACCGAAGACCATGCTGATCGACGTGCGGGGCTCGCTCGCGGAGGGAGTAACGGCGAAGGACTTGGCCCTCGGCATCATCGGCCAGATCGGAACCGATGGGGCAACCGGCCACGTGATCGAGTACGCCGGCGAAGTCGTCCGCGCCCTTTCTATGGAAGGCCGGATGACGTTGTGTAACATGAGCATCGAGGCCGGAGCACGTGCCGGTATGGTGGCGCCCGACGAGACCACCTTCGCCTACGTCAGGAGCCGCCGCTTCGCTCCACAAAATGGCGAGTGGGAGAAGACACTGGCGCGCTGGCGCAGCCTGCCTTCTGATCCCGGCGTGCAATACGACAAGGTCGTGACGATCGATGCCTCCCAGCTCGCCCCATTCGTTACCTGGGGTACCAACCCAGGCATGGTCGTCGCCGTCAGCGGCC
>JACXTT010011389.1_pt1 | contig 11900 bp, 12 predicted proteins | sample 9270951 | NCBI WGS metagenome assembly JACXTT01 (sample SAMN15532306, study PRJNA645909) | rock metagenome | isolation source: weathered quartz diorite | place: Puerto Rico | collected 2017-06-21 | reverse complement strand
TTGTTCGGCGTGGTCCACGGATCGCCCGTGCGCGCGGACGAGATCATCGGATCGGGCCTCGCCAACGCCCAAGGTCACGGCGAGATTCGCTTCAACGTCGAGACCGACGACCCCGACGCCTTCGTGTCCGAGCTCCGCCGCGAAGTTCGGCTCGAGTGCGAGCAGACGAAGGTGTGTGGCGCGCGCGTCGAATCGATCGAGCTGAAGGACGGGATCTGCACCATCGACTTCGGCAAAGCCCCCGACGGACAGACCATCACCGCACTCCTTCCGGACGAGTCTCGGCTGCGCGCGGGAATCGTTCCGGCCGGCGCGGGTGGGACCACGCAAGCGGCTTACCTCGGGGCGGGCGCGATCGTCGTCACCGGCGGAGTTCTCGGCGGGCTCGCCGCCGCGGGAGAATTCAGCGGCGACGACCACAAAGGGCCGAACGCGGGACCACCCACCGGACCTCCGTCCGGCCCTCCCGCGCAACCACCCGGCCGGCCTCCCAGCTCGCCACCGGGTCAAGGGAATCCCCCGGGCCGTCCTCCCGGCCGCCCGCCGGCCAGCCCGTTCTGAAGCGTCCGCTTCCAGGGGCACCCTGGTCGTGAACTTTCTCGTCACGGGCGGGGCGGGATTCATCGGCTCGCACCTCGCCGATCGCTTGCTCGCCGCGGGCCACCGCGTCTCGGTGATCGACGATCTCTCGACGGGATCGATCGCGAACATCGCGCACCTGCGGGACGACACACGGTTCCGCTACGTGATCGACTCGATCGAGCAGCGCAGCACGCTCGCCGAGGAGATCGACACCGCAGACGTGGTCGTGCATCTCGCCGCGGCCGTCGGCGTGCGGTTGATCGTCGAGAGCCCGGTTCGCACGATCGAGACCAACGTGCACGGCACCGAGCTCGTGCTCGAGATCGCGAACAAGAAGAAGAAGCGCGTGCTGATCGCGAGCACGTCCGAGGTCTACGGCAAGTCGAACAAGGTGCCGTTCTCGGAAGGCGACGACCTGCTGCTCGGCGCCTCGACGCTCGGACGCTGGAGCTATGCCTGTTCGAAGCTGCTCGACGAATTCCTGGCGATCGCCTACTGGCGCGAGAAGCGCCTCCCGGTGACGGTGTTCCGCTTGTTCAACACGGTCGGCCCGCGGCAGACCGGCCGTTACGGCATGGTCATCCCCACGCTCGTCCGCCAGGCGCTCATGGGCCAGCCGATGGTGGTGTTCGGCGACGGGCAGCAATCGCGCTGCTTCGCGCACGTCCGCGACGTAGTCGGCGCGATCGCCCGCCTCGTCGAGGAGCCCGCCGCGATCGGCGAGGTCTACAACATCGGCAACGATCAGGAAGTCACGATCGACGAGCTCGCCACCCTCATTCGCGAGATGACGGAAAGCCGCTCCGAGATCACGCACCTACCCTACGACCGGGCCTACGCAGAGGGATTCGAGGACATGCGTAGACGGGTCCCAGACCTCGCGAAGATTCGCTCGCTCATCGACTACAGTCCGCGATTCGACCTTCGCGACATCGTCCGCGACGTGATCGAGTACGCGCGGAACGGGTCGCTCTGAGCTCGGTTCCCGACAACCCACCTGCGCCCGCGACCGGGCGCGTCCGCGTGCTCCGGGTGATCGATCGGCTGAACGTCGGCGGCCCCGCGAAGCACGTCGTATGGTTGACCGCGGGCCTGGAGGCACGCGGCTACGAGACCACGCTCGTGACCGGGAACATCGCCGCCGGCGAAGGCGACATGGGCTACTTCGCGGCCGAGCGCGGCGTCACGCCGATCGTGCTCTCCGGCATGAGCCGCGAGCTCGGTCTCGGCGACGTGCGTACGATCTTCGCGCTCGTCCGCATTCTCTGCCGCCTCCGGCCGGACGTGGTGCACACCCACAAGGCGAAGGCAGGGGCCGTCGGACGCGCCGCCGCATTCCTGTATCGATGGTCGACGGCATCGGCCCTGCGGCTGCGGCCACGTCGCTGTCGCGTCGTGCACACGTATCATGGACACGTGTTCCGCGGTTACTTCGGCTCCGCCAAGACCGCGCTGATCGTGGCGATCGAGCGCGCGCTCGCCCGCATCACCGACCGCATCGTGGTGCTGAGCGAGCAGCAGCGACGCGAGATCCACGAAGACTTCCGGATCGGCCGCGCGGAGCAGTTCGACGTCGTTCCGCTCGGGATCGACACGGACCCGGAGGCACGATCCGCGGCGGTGCTCCGGGCGGAGCTCGGTCTCCACCCCACCGCACCGATCGTGGCGATCGTCGGCCGGCTGACCGAAGTGAAGAACCACGCGCTGTTCCTCGAAGCCGCCGCGCGCGTCCTCCGCGGATCCGCAACCGCTTGCCGGGAAGCTCGCTTCGTCGTCGTCGGCGACGGGCACCTCCGCTCCGCGCTGGAGAGCCGGGCGGCCGATCTCGGAATCGCGGACCACGTCACGTTCACGGGATTTCGGCGCGACGCGCCCGCCTCGTATCCCGCGTTCGACGTCGTGGCGCTCACGTCGGTGAACGAAGGCACGCCGGTCACCCTGCTCGAGGCGATGTCCGCCAGCCGCGCCGTCGTGGCCACGGAGGTCGGCGGGATCGTCGACATCCTGGGCGCTCGGCTCGGCGTGCGTGACGGCGTCTCGCTGTGGGAGCGCGGCGCGACCGTTCCGAGTGGAGACGCCGAAGCCTTCGCCCGGGCGCTCGCGACGCTCCTCGGCGACCGTCCCCTCCGCGAGGAGATGGGCCGTCGTGGCGCGGAGGCGGTGCTACACGAGCGGTCGACCGAGCGCCTCTTCGACCGGATGGCCGCCGTCTACGAAGGAATTCCGGGTTCGTCGTGACCGAACCCGGTCCGGGCGGCCGATCCCCCCGTCCGTTTGCGCTCGCGCAATCGCCGTGGGATGGGAGCCCCGTGTCCAACACCCGTTTGCCGATCACTCGACGCGCCACCGCAGTGGCCTGGGCGGTCCTGGCCGTCGCCTACCTACCGGCGTGCACGTCACCCGCCCCGCAGCCCGCGGCGAAGGCCCTCGATGCCGACATGCGCTCCGCGCTGGAGCGCGAGGTTCGAGCGCGGCAGCAGGCCGAATGGGATCGGGACCGCGAGCACCAAACCGCCTTGGCGGCGCTGGCGGAGGCCAAGGCGGCGAAGGACGCCCAGGCGGACGCGGAGCGCGAGCTCGAGAAGGTGCGTAAGGAAGTCGAAGAGCGGGTCGCCGCGAATCAGCAGGCCCGCGTCCACGCGGAGACCGACGCCGAGGCTCTGCGCGCGAAGGTGCGCGAGCTGGGCGGGACCGGCGCGACGCGCGAAAGCTCCGAGGCGGCACACGAGAGCTCCGAGACATCGCTCGACGAGCTCAAGCGCAAGCTCGCCCGGAGCGAGCAGGCACGCGCGGCGGCCGAGGCGACCGTGAGCGCGGCGAACGTGGAGCTCATGGCGCTGCGAAGGTCCGCCGGCGCGCGGCCGGGCCGCGAGCTGGAGCCGGCGCACGAGGCCGCGCAGGGTCACGAGCGGCAAGCTCGCGGCGACGAGAAGACGGAGTCCACTGCGGCGACGGAGCCGAAGAAGAGCCCCGTCGACGAACCCGCCGCGGCAAGCGAGCCCGCGCGCGAGAGCGCGGACGGCCGTGCGTCCAAGGCCAAGGAAGAGAAGGATTTGCACGAGATCGCGGAAAGCACCCGATCGACTCCGGGGGCGGCGCCGGCCGCGGTGACGAACCGCCCGCCGCTCTTCTCGCCGGAAGAGCTCCAGGCGATGCGTGCCCCGCAAAAGACCAAGCCTCGCTCCGGAGAGGCCGCTTCCGCCGACGCCAAGCACCGATCCGAACCGTCCTCCGATGCTCCATCCGGCAAGCCCGACGAGAGTTCCCGATCGATGGCGGCCGCTGCGGAAGAGTCGGTTGCGACGAATCAGCAGGAAGCGCCTTCGGACGTCGCGGACGACGCGAGGCAGCCGGCGGTCATATCCGGCGCCGTCGAGCGGCCTGGCCCCTACCCGATCCACGGGGGCGATGCGTCGGTCGCGCGGCTGATCTTCGAGGCCGGCGGCATCGAGCCCGGGGTGCAACGCGTTCGCGTCGAGCAGGGTCGCGCGGGCGCGGAGCCGACTCGTCTGGAGCTCGCCGTCGACCAAATCCTCACGTCGAAGCTCGCCGCGATGAAGCTCGCTCCCGGAGACACCGTGACCGTGCGTCCGGTCTGGATCGTCAAGGTCGAAGGCGCGGTCAAGAAGCCCGGCAGTTACACGCTGCTCCGTACCCCGTCGATCGCGAACGTGATCGAGGCCGCCGGCGGCACGACGAAGTTCGGAAAGGCCGAGCAGGCGGAGATCAAGCGCGCCGACGGCACGGCCGCGGCGAGCGGCGACGAGACGATCCACGACGGGGACGTGATCCACGTCCCGGGCTTGCTCGGAGGCTGAGCCTGGCGCGCGCGCAACGCCCTGCGGCGATCCTGCAGGACGGCAACGCCGTGCTGATCCTCTGCACGCTCGAAGTCGAAGCGACCGCCTGGAGCGGTCGCTTCTCGATCCGCGATCCGGGAGACGAGGTGGAAGTCGGCCCGGCGACGCTTCGGATCGCCTCCGGCTCCACCGCCGACATCATCGTCGTGGACTTCGAGGACGGCCGCGGCCGTTTCGCCGGCGTCGGTCCCGCGCCGGGTTGAGCCGGCCCGAGCTCACCAGCGAATCGAGATCGCCTTCTGGCGCCCTTTGGCGAGGACGACGCTCTGCTTCTTCGTCGCTCCCCGAGCCGTCGCGCTCACCACGTACGACCCCGGCGGCAGATCGGCAAAGAACAGCGGTCCGGCGTTACTCGCCTCGAGCACGGCGGCGCCTTTCGAGTCCTCCACGCGGATGTCCGCGTCGTAGACGAACGCTCCGTCGCCACTCGCCGCGAGCACGACCTTCAGCGTGTAGTCCTTGGTGACCAGGAACAGCGCATCGCGCTCCTCCTTGCCGACGCCGCCACTCCGGTAACGCACGCCGTGATCCGTCCGCAGCGGCGGAGCGGCTTCCGCGTCGGCATCGGCGGACGCCGAGCTCGCGTCGGATTGACGGGTCTCGCCACGCTCGTCGTCCTCGGCGCGGACGCAGACGGCGCCGAGCAAGACCACGACGGCCAACGATGCCAACAGCGGCTTCATCCGAACCATCTCGTCCCTCCGATCTCGAACGGTCCTGGCGGCGCAGACACGCCCACTCGCCCCGAGCGTGTGCGACAACGCCGCGCGGGGCAAGAGGTCGAGTCTCGCCACGCGGGGTTGCATGAGCTCTTCGGGCGGCGCCATGAGGACCGCATGGGCTCGACGCTCGCTTTCGCCGCCTTCGGGATCATCGCGGGCACCGGCGCCCGCTGGGTGCAGCTCATCAACCAGGTGCGGATCCCGAAGGACCGCGGCGCCTACCTCGCACTGAACGCGGCCGGCGCCGCGCTCGGCATCGTGGCGATCGCGCTCGGCACGAAGGCGCTCGGCACCACGCTCGCCGCCGTCGCGATCGTCGGCGGCCTCGCGTTCATCGGATTGAATGCCGTCAGCGGCCAGGCGACGACGCCTCCCGCCGTCGCCGTCGGGGGCGCGATCCTCGACTTCACCGGCACCGACGATGCGGGGCAGCCGTTCGCGCTGTCGAGCCTCCGCGGCAAGCCGTTCCTGCTCAAGTTCTTCCGCGGCCACTGGTGACCCTACTGCGTCGCCGAGTTGCGGCGATGGGAAGAGCTCCGGAGCGAGCTGGATGCGCGCGGGATCGCGATCGTCACGGTCTGTTCCGACACCGCCGAGCAGATCCGTAAAGGACGCGGCAAGCACGGCCTCCGCGCCACGATGCTCGCCGACCCCGATCTCGCGATCACCGATCGCTATCATCTGCGAAACCCGAAGAACTTCGCGCCGAAGTCGGGGGTCATCGTCCCACTCGCGATTCCGACGACCATCCTGGTCGACGGCTCGGGGACGGTTCGCTGGATCGACCAGTCGACGGATTACATGACGCGCTCGGAGCCGGCGCGCGTACTGGAAGCGATCCGCTCCTCGCTGTAGAGGGGTGGCATGTCGCTCCGTCGCGTCCTACCCGCTCTGTTCGCTCTGCTGATCGCCGCCGCCACGCTTCCGGCGCACGCGCTCGAGGTCGGCGCGTCCGCACCCGACTTCACCGCACCGGCTTCGCTCGGCGGCAAGGAGTTCCAGTTCTCGCTCGCCGAGGCACTGAAGAAGGGACCCGTCGTCCTCTATTTCTACCCGGCCGCGTTCACCTCGGGCTGCACGATCGAGGCCCATCAGTTCGCGGAAGCGACCGACCGCTTCCGCGCGCTCGGCGCCACGGTCATCGGCGTCTCGAAGGACGACATCGACACGCTGAACAAGTTCTCGCTCAGCGAGTGCCGTAGCAAGTTCGCCGTGGCCGCCGATCCCGACTTGAAGATCGCCCGCTCCTACGACGCCAAGGTGCCGGTGCTGTCGTTCGCGTCGCGCACGTCGTTCGTGATCACGCCCGACGGCAAGGTGAGCTACGTCTACTCGGCGATGAGCCCGAGCGAGCACGTCGCGAACACGCTCGCCGCGGTCGAGGCCTGGCGCGCGAAGGCGGCGCCGAAGAGCTAATCTCGCGAGCCCGGCGGGACGACCTCGGGCAGGACGTTCGCGAGCGCGGCGTCGAGCCCGTGCCGGATCGTCGGATCGTCGGGCCGAAGCGCGCCGGCGCGCCGAAAAGCTTCTTCTGCGCCCGCGCGATCCCCCGCGGCGCCGAGAAGCAGCGCGTGCAGCAACCGGTTCTCGAAGTCGGCGGGCCAGACGCGCGCTCCGGCTTCGGCCAACGCGAGCGCGCCCGCCACGTCGCGTGCGTGCGCGCGCTCGAGCACGAGCGCGCGGAAGCGCCGGCTCGGCTCCGCACGGCCCGCGCTCCGATAGTGGACCTCCGCGGAAGCCAGGTCCCCGCCCGCGAGCTCGAGATCCGCGAGCGCGACCAGCACGGAAGGCATCCGCGGCCCGAGCTCGATCGCCCGGCGGAGCGCTCCCTCGGCGCCGCGCGCGTCGCCCTCCGAGAGCAGCAGCCGCCCCTTCTCGGCGAAGACGAGCGCGCTCGTCGGCTCGGCTTCCTCCATCGCCGCGAGGAACGTCGCCTCGCTCGCGAAGATCTTCTCGTAGCGGAGCGTGAGCGAGGTGAACGCCAGTACCAGGGCCGCCAGCGAGGCGACGGCGACGCGCTCGGGGAGCGCGGCCGCGAGCGTCCAGGGCAGCGCGAGCACCGGCAGGAACAAGTAGCGATCCGTGACCATCCACTGCGGGTCGAGCGCCCAGACGTTCAGCACCGGGAGCAGCCAGACCACGAACCACGCGAGCGGGAGCACGCAGGCGCGGCGACGGAGCGCGAGCGCCGCCGCGATCACCGCGGTCGAGCCGACGATCCCGAGCGAGACGACGACGGAGGGATCGAGCACGTGCGTCGGCGGACGCTCGGGACGGAAGAACGAAAAGCTCGTCGGCCAGAAGAGCATCGCGAGATACGCGCGGAGCGCGACCGGGATCGCCGCGATCGCCTCCGCCCATCCCGGAGCGCCCGGTGCCGCCGGAGCGAGCGCGCCGAACAGCACGACGCGAAGACCGAGATACGCGATCGCGATCGCGGTGAGCAGGCGTGCGGTCCCGGCGAGCCTTCGCGCCGCGGCCGGCGACGGTTCGAGCCGGCTCCACAGCGCGACGAAGGGGACGAGGGCGATCGCGACCTCCTTCGACAGCAACGCGAGCACGGCACAGACGACGGCGATCGTCGACGAGGGCGGCTTCTCTCTCTCGTCACGCGCCGCCGACGCGAGCGCCACCAACGACGAGAGCGCGAACGCCGCGGCGAGCAGCTCCTGTAGTCCCGCCGCCCAGGCGACGCTGCTGACGTGCGCGGGATGAACCGAGAACGCCGCGGACGCGAAGAACGCGAGCAGCGGCGCGACGCCCATCTCCATCAAGAACGAGCACGCGAGCGCTCCGATGATCGCGGCCAGCGCCACCGAGGCCGCGTGCCAGGACGCCACGCTCCCTCCCGTGACCCGTGCATACAGCGTGGAGGCCGCCACGAAGACCGGACGGTAGTAGCCGAAAGCGTGCGTCTCGCCCTCGGACCGCACGGACGCGAGGTCTGTCGTGAACCCGCGGACGATGCTGCCGAGGTCGTCGATCGACGAAGACCGATAGAGCAGGCGATCGTCGAGCAGGAATCCGTGCCCGACGATCGGGATATAGAGGACGAGCGGCAGGAGCGCGGAGGCGAGCAGATAGGGCCGCCGGGTCGCGCGTGTTCGACTGCGAAGCCCCGCGATCGTCATCGATTCCTTCTGGGCAGGCGTCGCCGCCGTTCGGGGCGCCTCGCGGCGACCACGGCGCAGCGAACCGGGCGCCCGCGCTCGGAACGGAGCACGGCGGTGCGCACCTCGACCTCCGACCAGCGCGCCGCCGCGAGCGCGCGACGGACGTAGTCCGTACGGTGGGCATAGCGCCCCGTCGGTGCGAGCGTCACCGCGGCGGCCCGCCGCGACTGCTCGACCGTGAAGACGAGCAGCCCGCCCGGCTCGAGTGCGCGCCGCGCCGCGCGCAGGAAGCCCTCGAGCGCACCGAAGTAGCAGAGGACTTCCGCGGCAGCCACGAGATCGTACGCGCGGGGATGCGCCGCCAGATGCTCGACCACGTCGCGCTCGACGAGCGCGTCGTAGCAGCGTCGATCTCTCGCCCGCGCGAGCATGGCCCGCGAGAGGTCGACGCCCTCGAGTCGCCTCGCCCACGGCCGCAGGCTCGGCCCGCAGAGCCCCGTGCCGCAGCCGGCGTCGAGCACGCGCAGGCGGCCGGCAGGATCGCCCGCGTGATCCCGGACGGTCCGGCCGATCTCCTGCGGCCCACGGTACTCGAGCTCCTCGAGCGTATCGTCGAAGTTCGGGGCGAAGCGGTCGAAGTGATCCACCAGATACGCGCGAGGGATCCTTGCCGGCGCCGGTGCGCCGCCGAGCGCCGCGAGCTCGACGCGGGCCGCGAGCGCGCCGGGAGCGTCGCGCAGCCAGCGGCGAAGCTCGCTTCGCGCCTCTTCCCGCCGACCGCCCTCGAACAGCGCCTTCGCGATCGCCGAGCGCGCGCGATGCATCGATCCGTCGATCTCGAGGCTCCGGCGGTAAGCCGCGACCGCTTCGTCGTGACGGCCGAGCTCGTGGAGACACCAGCCGGCGTTGTAGACGAGCCGCGCCTCTTCCGGCGCGATCGTCGAGGCCCTGCGGAAACTCGCGAGCGCGCCGCGCAAATTCCGCTGCAGAAAGAGAGCGCTCGCGAGCATCGCGTGCCCGCGCATCGCCTCGGGGGCAATCGCGATCGCCTCTCGGGCCAGCCGCTCGACCTCGCGCGCCTCACCGTCCTCCCAGCACGCGAGCGCTCGCCGGAAGAGCGCGCACAGGCGGCCCGCACGGCGTCGACCCGAGGCCACCGGATCAGCGCGCCCGGGCATCGACCACCACCGGGTTCGTTCGCAAAAGTGCCGGGAGTCGGACTCGAACCGACACGGGGTTGCCCCCACCGGATTTTGAGTCCGGCGCGTCTACCAGTTCCGCCATTCCGGCTCGGCGTGAGGTCGGCAACCTAGCGAATCGGCTCCCGACCGTCGACCCCGTCCCGATTCCCGCCGGCCTCGGCCGATCCCGCCCGGGGATAGGATGAGGGGAGTTCCTGGGCAGTGGACTTGTCCCGTCGGCTCCACACCAGGCAAAGAGAAGTATCATGGCCACGAAGAGCCCCCGCCGAGTTTCCAGATGGGCCGCTCGGCCGGTCACGCTCGAGGTCGCCGCGTTGACGGCCTTCGTGCTCGTCCCCGCAGCTCACGGGCTCGTGCTCTGCAAGACCCCCGACGGCAAGACGTACGCCGGCGACGCCCCGCCGGCGGGTTGCGTCGTTTCGAGCAGCTACGAACGCAACGCGCCCAGGGATGCGATCGATGGAGGCCCACCGGCGCCGGAACCCGCCGCCGACAGTGCCGCGGATGCCCAAGCCCTCACATCCAGGCGCCGTCTCGAGGAGAGGGTCAACCAGCTCGCGGACCAGCTGAAGTCGATCAACCGACAGATCTCGTCGGTACCCGAGATCTACCCGTCGCAGTACCAGACCACGGACCTGTACGTGCGAGCGCTCCATGAGCGGAACGCCGTCCTGTCGGAGCTCTACAATCAGCGGGGAGAGATCAAGATCGCGCTCGATTCCGCGGCGGATGAATTCAAGAACCTGACGGAAGATTTCCGGCGCTCCCGCGGGAGCCTGCCCTCCTGGTGGGGGCCGCTGCGCTGCTCGCAGTGCTCCTGACCCAGGCGGGTCAGCGTTCCGCAGCCGGCTTCGCGCCCTGCGCGGACCCGCACGTCGACATCCAGACCTCGCGCGCCACGGGCGGGCTCTCGGGCTGGACGATCAGCGAGGCTCCGCCGCTCTTCACGAATAAGCGCTGAAACGCCACGTGCTTCCCGAACGAGTCGGTCGCGCGGACTTCGCCGCAGACGGTTCCGTTCGGAAGCACGCGCTCGTTCCGGAACTGGGCGGACTTCGGCTCCTTGAGGTGCTGTTTGATCGATTGCTCGGCGGCGGAGATCGCGGGATCGTCGCCGGCGAACGCGGGGAGCGCGAGCACGAGCGCCAACCAGGGTGACGCCTTCCCGAGCGCAGCGCTCCGCTTCACGCCGAAGAGCCTACGTTCCGGGCCCGGGGGCCGCAAGCCTCCCCCAGAGCGGGGGCCTGCGAGTCGGCCCCGGGCCGCGCGCGACGCGCGGCCCGGGATCCGAAGATCCGATCGCGGGTCAGTTGCGCCCGTGATCGTCGTTGCCGTGCCGGCCCTGGTCGGCACCGGGGACGTCCGCCGTGCAGCAGGCGAAGCCGTCGCCGCAGCGATCGTCGGAATCGATGTGCTGCGCCTCGAGACCCGGGAGATCCGCCGGGGCGAACGCGAACACGAAGAAGCGGTTCGGGTTGTCGAGACCGCCGACTGTCGCCGTGAAGTCGTTGTCGTTGGAGACGTAGAGCGTGTGCTTGACCGCCCCGTTCACCGTCACGTCTTGGCCGAACGCGATGCCTTCGAGCTTCGCGGGAATCGTGGTCGGGGTGAAGCCGTGCCCGGTCAGGTTGCCGACGATGTCGAGGAACAGCACCTTCGCGGGAGCCTTGCCCGCGAGGTTCGCCGCGCCGGTGATCGCGCTCACGTCGGCCGCGCCGGTGATGTCCACGTGGTAGATCTTCTTGATCACCGCGCTCGAGCCATCGCCGAGGCCCTTGCCGTCACGCTCGTCGAGCAGGAACTCGTGATCGTTCACGGCGACGATGTCGCTGATGGTCGGGTACTTCGGCTTCGCCACCGTGCCGATGTTGTCGAGCTGATACGCATACTCGCTGGTGGCGCCGGTCTGCACGTCGATCTTCACGATGCGCGTGATCGGACCATCCGTGCCGCCGTCCTGGATCAGCGGGCTCTGCATCACGCCGTAGAGGAAGCTGCCGTCCGGCGAGATTGCCACGCCTTCCATGCCCTTGTTCGCGACGCGGCCGGCGGTGTTGCCGGAGATCTCGGTGTCGCCGACGGGGCTCAGATTCGACACCGCGAACTTCGCGGGCAGCGCGTAGGAGCGCACGCGCCGGCCGGTGGCGCGGTCGAACTTGTAGACGAACGGGCCATACTCGTCGGTGATGTACACGTTCTCGCCGTCGCGGGAGACGCGGATGCTCTCGGGGTCGAAGCGCGCGTCGTTCGCGTCGGTCGACGGCTGAGTCGGATCGTAGTTGTCCGAGCGCCCGCTGAAGTAGAAGGTGTGCTTGTCGTTCAGGCTCGGTGCGCCCGGGCCGACGCCGAGACCGGCGCCGCTGCCGTAGACGAGATCGGTGCTGCTCGAGAGCAGCGTGGTGTGCAGGAGGAACGGCGTCA
>JACXTT010011388.1_pt1 | contig 11900 bp, 11 predicted proteins | sample 9270951 | NCBI WGS metagenome assembly JACXTT01 (sample SAMN15532306, study PRJNA645909) | rock metagenome | isolation source: weathered quartz diorite | place: Puerto Rico | collected 2017-06-21 | reverse complement strand
GCTCTCCCAACGCCCGCTCCGGTGCGCGCCGGCGCTTCTCGTGAACCAGGCCAATTCGGAACAGGAAGCTTCGGAAGTCGCGCGCCGCGTCCAGTCGGTCGCGAAACGATTCCTCAATCTCGAAGTTCCCTACTGGGGCTTCGTCCTCGCGGACGAATCGGTGCCGAAGTCGGTGATCCGCCAGGAACCCTTTCTCTCTACCTACCCCTACTCGCCGGCGTCGAGCTGCGTCACCCGCCTCGCGCGCCGCGTCCTGGGCCAGGGTCCGGAGAAGCGGGGAGAGCCGGGACCAGGTCCATACCGGCTGGTCACGCCGGATTCGGTTCCGGAGGGGGTCTAGGCCATGCGCGCCCTGATCTCGACCTGGACCGCCATCACCGCCGTGATCGTGACCGTGATCGTGGCCGCCTTCGACACCGCGGCCCACACGCGCGGCCCGCTCGTGGCGCTCCGGGCGGGAGTCGCGTGCGGCCTCGTCGTCCTCATGGGAAGGCTGGCCGGTTTCGTTCTCATGCGCACCGCGCTGCGGCGTCATTACGAGCGGTGGCGGATGGCCCAGGCCCAAACCAGACCTCGGTCGCAACGCTAGGGTCGGAGGGCTACCGCCATGTCGTCCAGCTCGTCAGTGTTGCACCGGCTGCAGAACCAGACGCCGCGGTCGAAGAACCGCAAGCAGCGGAAGAAGGAGGCGGCGCTCAGCAGGTACGCGCCCCTCGTGAAGTACGTCGTGGATCGTCTCGCGCTCCATCTTCCGAAGTCGGTCGAGCGCGACGACCTCATATCCGCGGCGATCATCGGGCTCTTCGACGCACTGGAGAAATACGACGCCTCGAAGGGGACCAAGTTCGAGACCTACGCCATCTGGCGGATCCGAGGCGCGATCCTGGACGAGCTCCGCTCCCTCGACTGGGCGTCGCGATCGATCCGTCGGAAGGCGCGGAATGTCGAGGAGGTCGCCCGGGACCTGGGGCAGCGCCTGGGGCGCGCCGCCACCGAGGAAGAGGTGGCCGACGCCTTGAACCTGAGCCCGACCGAGCTCTCGCGGCTCCTGGACGAGGTCCACGGCACCGCCCTTCTCTCGCTCTCGAAGTCGGTCACCGGCGACGAGGACCAGGATTTCATCCAGCTCGAAGACATCGTGGACGACCCCGCGCACAAGGACGCCCTCGAGATCATGGAGACCGAGGAATCGCGCGAGGTCCTGCTCGAAACCATCGATCACCTTCCGGAACAGCAGCGGCTCGTCGTGGCGCTGTACTACTACGAGGAGATGACGCTCAAGGAGATCGGGGAAGCGCTTCACATCTCGGAATCGCGCGTGTCCCAGATCCACACGCGCGCGGTGAAGACGCTGAAGGCACGGCTGGGCCGGGTGCTCTAGGACGATGAAAAGCACGTCCCTGACCTCGATGGACCGCGTCCATCTCAAGAAGGTCACCGAGGCCATGGTCGCGCTGCCCACGCTTCCGCTCGTCGCCTCGAGACTTCTCGAATCGATCGCCGATCCCGATGCCGCGACATCGGAGGAGATCGGCGGTGTGATCGCGCTCGATCCCGCCCTCACGGCCCGGACCCTCAAGCTGGCCAATTCCGACTTCTACGGCTTTCCGCGCAAGGTCGGCACGGTGGACCTCGCGGTGGTCGTCCTGGGCCCGGACACGATCCGCGACCTGGTCCTGGGAGCCTCCGTGTTCCAGACGCTCGATCCGACGTGGAAGACGCTCACCGGTCTCTGGAGCCACTCGCTCGCGTGCGGCGTCGCGGCACGCGCGCTGGCCGACCGCATCCGCTACCGGCTCGAGTCGGAGGCCTTTGCGGCGGGAATGCTCCACGACATCGGCAAGGTCGCCCTACGCCAGACCTACCCGGATCGCTTCGAGGCGGCCGTGGCGCTCGTGCGCGAGCAGGGGATTTCCATGTGCGTGGCGGAGCGCGGTGTTCTGGGCTCGGACCACGCCGAGGTGGGAGGCTGGCTCGCCGAGCGCTGGGGACTTCCAGGCGATCTCGTCGAGGCCATCGCCTGCCACCACCGGCCCGAGCAGGCGCGGCTCAACACCGAGCTGACTTCGATCGTTCACATTGCCGACTGGCTCGCCGGACGGACAGGAAACTCCTGGCCGCATGGAGCGAAGCCGGGATCGGTATCGCAGTTCGCCTGGGAGTGCGTCGAGGTGGAGGAGCGAGACCGCGAGCATCTGCTCGAGGATCTCGTTCCCTTCATCCAGCGTGCCGTGCGGCAGGAGCAGGAGCTCTTCCGCCACTTCCGCGATCCGCAGGAGGAAGGGAAATGACGGTAGCAGCGGCGAAACACAAGGAACGTGCTTTCGAGATCCGCGTGCGGTTCGAGCCGGGGCTTGGGATGGCTCTCTACGCGTCGCTCAAGGAGGGGGAGGTGGCGCCACTCACGGTGGCGCGCAATCTGGGGAGGGGACGCACGCTGCTCCGCTACCACGGCTACACGCTGATGGCGCAAGGTGCGCCGGAGTGGAAGCCCGGGGAGACATTCCCCGTGTACGTGAAGCACCTGGGTCCTCCGCTCGTGCTCGCGCGCACACAGGATAGGACACTGGACGGGATGTCGGTGACCACGGTGGACTCCGCGGTCGTCCCAGGAGGGGAACATGAAGCAGCGTAACGGAGCAGGGAGCAAGCGTCTCGTCGAGGCCACGCACCGGTTCATCCGTTCGGAACAAAAGCTTCTCGAGGTCCTGTTCTCGCGCCGGATCCTGCGTAAAGGGGACTGCGAGCACTTCGCCAAGGATCTGGATCTCTCCGCTTCCAAGAAGCGCTCCTCGGACGTCTTCGGGAGCGCGATCGCCATCAACAAGAAGCTCATGGGCGTTCTCGCGAGCTCGAAGTCCGCGGCGCGCGGTGTGAAGGTCTCCGCGATGGACGTTCTCCACGAGATGAGTCGCGTCGTGCAGGCGGTCGGGGAGCCTTCGGAGGCGCTCCGCCAGATGCTGGTCCGGATACGGGAAGGAATTCCCTTCGAGAACGCGACCCTCTTCGTGACCGACCGTGCCACGGGGAAGCTGGAGCCGGTCGCCACGGTGGGCGAGACAATCGATCTCATCGGGCACGTGAAATTCGAGCGCGGGAAGGGGTTCTCGTCCTGGGTGGCGCAGCAGAGGAAGCCCGTGCTCCTGAACGATCTTCATCGCGAGGGCGGAACGGGCGCGCCGTCGGTGCGGTCGTTTCTCTCGGTTCCGATCGTACTCCAGGGGGAATCGATGGGGGTCATCAACCTCAGCCACTCGCGCCCTGAGGCGTTCGACGAGGAGAGCCAGAAACTCCTCTCCCTGATGGGACATCAGATCGCCGGGATCGTGAACCGGGTGATCCTGCGCCGGGAGATGGAGCGGCTTCAGACCGTCGACGACGTCACGGCGCTCTACAACAAACGCCACTTCGACAAGAGCCTCGAGGCCGAGATCGAGAAAGCGAAGCGATACGGCCACAAGCTCTCCGTCCTGGTGCTGGACATCGACAATTTCAAGGCGCTGAGCGAGCGCCACGGGCAGCCTGTCGGAAACGAAGTGCTTTCCGACTTCGGGAAGCTCCTCAAGAAATTCGCGCGCGGCACGGACTGCGTGGCGCGCTACTCCGGCGAGGGATTCATGATCCTGCTTCCGCACACCGACGGGCGCGAGGCGCGCTGTGCAGCGGATCGGCTGCGTACGGTAGTCGAGTCGCATTCCTTCCCGCGCCGGAAGCGGATCACCGTCAGCGTGGGGATCGCGACCTTCCCTGTCGACGCCAACGACCCGGTCGAGCTTCTGGTCCGGGCCGACCAGTCGCTGTATCGGTCACGGCACGAGCCGCCGAAGCCGGAACCGGCGTCCGCGCCCGCATTCGATCCCGACTCGAGCGCGATCAACTGAGGCCGGGAGGGCCTCTTCTCGACATGACCCGAAAGCAGGCGGCATCCAAAGGACCAGGAGCGACCCCGGCGACGAAGGCCGAGAGGGAAAAGTCCGTCCCGGCCCCGGCAAGCTCCGTGAAGGAGAGCGCCGCGCCGCCGAGCGCTACCGCACGTCCGGCGGCCGCCGTGCTGGCCGAGGCGCCGCGTCCTCAGCCCCGCATCCTCGTGGTGGACGACGAGCCGCATGTCGTCCAGATCTTCCAGGACCTCCTGGCGCAGCGAGGCTACGAGGTCGTTTCGAGCATGAACGGCGATGACGCCATTCTCAAGGTCACGAACGAGAGCTTCGACCTCGTGCTGACCGACATCAATCTCCCCGGCGTGGACGGCCTCGAGGTGGTGCGCGCCGCCAAGGCAGCGGACAAGGACACCTGCGTCATCCTGATCACCGGCTACGCCTCCACCACGACCGCCATCGACGCGCTCCGGCAGGGAGCGTACGACTACATCACGAAGCCCTTCGATCTCTGGGAGACGGCCAAGGCGATCGACCGTGGTCTCGAGAGCCGCTTCCTCGTCATCGAGAACCGCCGGTTGGTCGAGAGCTTGGAGAAGGCGAACCGCGAGCTCCAGCACCACGAGCAGATCCTGAGCCGCATGGTGAAGGACGCCACGCAGCGCATCACGGCCCTCTACGAGTCGGGCAAGGCGATCAGCACCAGCCTGAGCCGGCAGGCCACGCTGGATGTCATCGTGAACCAGGTCACGAAGCTCGCCGGCGCCGAGACGAGCCTCGTCTTCCTCTACGACACCGATGCGGGTCAGTACGTGGGAGAGGCGGGGGTCGGCGCGCCCGCGGAGCGCTTCCGGGAATACCGGTTCGGGATCGGCGAGGGGCTGCACGGCCAGGCCGTGCGGAACATGTCCCTGGTCCGGAGCGCAGCCATCGCGGAGACGGTCGGCATCGAGCCGTTCCTCACGGAGCTAGAGGCCACGTCGGCCCTGATCGTGCCGCTGCTCACCAACGAGGGGGTCCTCGGAACCATCACGGCGCTCCGGAAGAGCGGCCGCGGGTTCAGTCCTGACGATCAAGAGCAGCTTTCGATGTTCGCCAGCCAGGCCTCGATCGCGCTCACGAACGCGATCCTGTACGAGCGCACGAAGGAGCTGGACCGCATGAAGTCTGAGTTCGTTGCGGTCGTCTCGCACGAGGTGCGGACGCCGCTGACTTCGATCAAGGGATCGCTGGAGCTGCTTGGGGACGAGCGGTTCCACGTGCTCCCGCCGCCCCAGAAGGAGCTCCTGAGCATCTGCCAGGCCAACACCGAGCGGCTCATCAGCCTCATCAACGACATCCTGGATTTCTCGAAGCTCGAATCCTCCAAGCTCTCGCTGAATTTCGAGACGTTCGATGTGGGGCGCGTGGTGCCGGAGGCGGTGGATCACATCCGGAACCTCGCCGCGATGCGCGGAATCACGATCGACGTCCACATCGAGGGCACGGCGGGCGCCATCGAGGCCGATCCGATGCGCATGGCGCAGGTGATCACGAACCTGCTCGGGAACGCGATCAAGTTCTCGCCCGAGAAGGGGAAGATCGAGGTCTGGGCCCGTGGGACCGAGGACGAGGTCGCGATCGACATCAAGGACCACGGAAAAGGAATCTCTCAGCGCGACCTGAGCAGGCTGTTCCAGCGCTTCGCGCAGCTCGATTCGTCGACGACGAGGAAGGCGGGCGGGACGGGGTTGGGGCTCGTCATCTCGAAGGGGATCGTGGAGCAGCACGGCGGAAGGATCTGGGTGGAGTCCGAGATGGGTGTGGGTTCGACGTTCTCCTTCTCTCTGCCCCGGCGCCGGGCGGCCGGACTGAGCGCCGAGGAGTTCCCGGAGAACGTGAATCCTCCCGAAGGCTCAGGTCGCACGTAGCGCATTCCTCGCCGCCTCAACGGGGCGTCCTCACGCAGTTGATCTCCGCGCTCTATTGACACCTCGAACCGTCCCATACGACAGTCACGGGCCGTGAAGACCGTCCTCAGCGTCTTCGGGACGCGCCCGGAGGCCATCAAGATGGCCCCCGTCTTGAAGCTCCTCGCTCAGCAAACGTCTCTCCGCTCGCTCGTCTGCGTCACCGCTCAGCACCGCCAGATGCTGGACCAGGTGCTGGAGCTTTTTTCCATCCGCCCGGACCAGGATCTCGATGTGATGCGCGAGGGGCAGACCTTGAGCGAGATCACGACGCGTGTTCTGACGCTGCTCAGCCCTTACGTGGAGAAAACCAGGCCCGACTTCCTGCTCGTGCAGGGAGACACCACGACCACGATGGCCGCCTCGCTCGCGGCCTTCTATCACCGCGTCCCCGTCGGGCACGTCGAGGCCGGGCTTCGCACCGGCGATCCGGACTACCCCTACCCGGAAGAGGTGAACCGCCGCATCACTTCCGTGCTCGCTCGCCATCATTTCGCGCCCACATCGCGCGCGAAGAACAATCTCCTCGCCGAGGGAGTTGCCGAAGACTCGATCCTCGTGACCGGAAATACCGTGATCGATGCATTGCTGGAGGTGGTCGCGATCAAGCCTTCGCGCGCCCCCAAGCTCCCGCTCCGGGGCAAACGCCTCATCCTGATCACCGCCCATCGGCGCGAGAATTTCGGAGCGCCCATGCTCGAAATCGCGGGCGCGATCCAGGACCTGGCCCAGCGCTACCCGGACGTGGATCTTGTGTACCCGGTGCATCCGAACCCGAACGTGGACAAGCCGATGCGGAAGGAGCTTGCCAAGGTCCCAGGCGTGCACCTGACCCAACCGCTGGAATACAAGGCGTTCGTCGATCTGATGGATCAGGCCTACCTCATCCTCACGGATTCGGGTGGCATTCAGGAGGAGGCGCCTTCTCTCGGGAAGCCCGTGCTGGTGCTGCGGGATGAGACGGAGCGGCCGGAGGCGGTAGAGGCGGGGACGGTGAAGCTGGTGGGTCCGCACCGGCGCGCGATTGTATCCGAGGCGAGTGAGTTGCTAGACTCGCGGGAGGCGTATGCCGCGATGGCGCGCGCGGTGAACCCCTACGGGGATGGGAAGGCCGCCGGACGGATCGTGGATCGCATCCGTGAGGTTCTCGGGCCGTGAGTCGGGTCGTACTTCTTCTCGGTATTGCGGCGGCCGCGGTTGTCGCGTGGATCTTCCTCGATCCTCCAGCGCCTCGAGAAAGCTCCGCCTACCCCTTCTTGCCGCCAGCGGGAAGTACAGGAGCTCCGGGGGAAGCCACCTGCATCGATTGTCACTTCGGGAGTCTCCTCAACAGTGCCGGAGGAAGCATGAGCATCGCCGGCGTGCCCGCTTCCTACGTGCCCAACCAGGCCTATACGATCGGCGTCGTCGTGCGGCACGTGAGCCAGCATCGCTGGGGGTTCGAGCTGGTACCGATCTTCTCCAACAACATGATGGCGGGCGCGCTGACGAGCCTCACGAATTTCACTAAGACGCAGACCGTGCTGTCGACGGGAAAGACGTACATCAGTCACACGAACCAGAACGGAGTGGACGGAACCTTCGCGGGGGTGCCGGACAGCGCTGCATGGGCGTTCACCTGGACCGCTCCGGGTCCGGGGGGTGGGACGGTGACGTTCTACGCGGCGGGAAACGCCGCGAACGGCGACAACACGAGCGGCGGCGACAAGATCTACACGACCTCGGCGAGCGCCATGGAAGGAACGTCGACCGCGGTGGACGCAACGACCTGGGGAAAGATCAAGACGCTGTATCGGTGATCCTGAGCGGCACGATCTCCGCGTGGAGCTTCCCGGCGCGGATCGTGAGCCGCGCCACCGAAGGCATCAGGTCGAACCTCCGCGGCCCCGCGCTCCCCGGATTGAGAAACAGCACCCCGTTCCGCTCCTCGACCAGCGCCCGATGCGTGTGCCCGAAGATCAACGCCGCATAGCCCGCGGTCTTCGGGTCGAACCGCAGCTCCTCGCGGATGTGAATGACGAAAAGCTTCCGCCCGCCGAAATCGACCGACGCTGTCAGCGGAAGCTCATCCTTGTCGACGTTGCCGCGCACCACAGTGACCGGCGCGATCCGCTCGAGCTGTTCGAGGACGTCGCCGGTGCCCACGTCTCCGGCGTGGATGATCCGCTCGACACCGCGCAGCGCCTGGAGCGCCTCGGGGCGCATGAGGCCGTGGGTGTCGGAGATGACGCCGATCACTTCGCGGTCGCCGCGCCCGCGCCCGCCCCCATGAACTTGCGCTCCACCCACCTCAGCTGATCCAGCCCGAGCTCCGCGTCCTCGGCGGCGTCCTTGTCGTGGGGAGACTTCATTGTGCCCGCGAATGCCGCGCACGCCCGCTCGAATTGACGCGTGCCCGCGGCGTCCCCGAGAAGGTGGCGCGCGATTCCTGCGTACCCGAAGTAGAGGATCACGCTGAAATCGCCTTTTGGCTTCACGAACGCGTCCGGCCTCGAATCCGGCCCCGCGCCCGCGCCGCCCGCCGCGCCCGAGGCCATCGCGCCCTGGAGCGCCAGACCGAACGCGGCCTCGAAGTCGCAGAGTGACTCGATGTGGTTTCCCAGCGAGAGCTGATGGATGCCCGCGGCCCAGTGCGCCATCGCGCGGCGCTCGGGGGGCTTGCCTAGCTCCTGCCGCCACACGATGCAGTCGTACGCCGCGCGGAGCCCCTCCTCGAAATGGCGGCGCTCGCGACGCGCTTCGTCACCGGGCCAGCAATCGGCGAGATCGGCGGAGAGGTTGTAGGAAACGCGGTTCGCGAAGTCGATGCATTCGCGCGCCTCGTCCGCGTCCCCTCGCGCCCGCGCCTGATCGGCTTGCCTCATTCCCTCGACGATTCCCGCGCGGGCGATGCGGATCAGGTCGTCGAAGTGCCGGTTGAGGCTCTTCCGGTCGGGGAAGGAAAGCCGGGCCAGCGCATAGAGCTTGCGGCGCTGCTCGGGATCAGGCGTGCGCTGGATGAACGCGACGACTCCGCCGCCACCCCACTCGTCGAGAATCGAGCGCAGCTTGTCCTTGAGGGGCTGATCGGGGTCTTCCGCTGCCATGAAGTCCTCAACTTCGGCATGGGGTGCGGGGACAGGGCTCCTCGAGCCCGGGGGAAGATGATACAACGATAACTGCACTTGGAGCCACGACACCGTGGCGTTCGTGATTGCCTAGGTGCGTGTACTAGGCACCCATGTGGGCGCGGATCCGATCAGCAACCCAGTCGACCTCGGAATCCGAAAGGTCGGGATAGATGGGCAGGGAGAGCGTCTCCGCGTAACACCGCTCGGCGGTCGGAAACTGGCCCGGCCGGAACCCCAGGCGCTCCTGGTACCAGCGGAAGAGATGGAGCGGCTTGAAGTGGACGCTGGTCCCGATGTTGTCTGCGCGGAGCGCCAAAGCGAGCGCGGTGCGCCCGTTCGCGGGCGCTTCCTCCCGGCTGCCGGTGTGCCCCGCCCGGACCATTGCCCCCGGCGCGACCGCGATCTGATAGAGATGCCAGGCGTGGCGGACACCCGGCGCGACCACCGGCGTTTTGATCCCGGGAATGTCCCGGAGCGCCTCGGTGTACCTGCGCGCGATCGATTCGCGACGCTGGCGCATTTCCTCGGCACGGGCCATCTGCGCCAGCGCGAGCGCCGCCTGCATGTCGGTCAGGTTGTACTTGTAGCCTAGCTCCGTCACGTCGTAGTCCCACCAGCCGCCCTGTCCGTAGCGCGACCAGGCTGCGTCCGATAGGCCGTGGAGGCAGAGGCGGCGGATGCGATCCGCCCGGTCCTGCCGGGCGGTGACCGCCATGCCTCCTTCGCCGGCGGTCACCCCTTTCGTGGCGTAGAAGGAAAAGCAGGTGATGTCGGCCTGCGTTCCCACCGGAGTAACCCCGATGCGCGCGGTCAGGGAGTGCGCTGCATCCTCGATGATGCAAACGTTCCGGCCGCGCGTCATCCTGGCGACCTCCTCGGTGCGACAGGGATGGCCCGCAATCGAGACCATGACGATGGCCTTTGCTCTCTTTGTCAGTGCGGACTCTAGCTTCGAGGGGTCCAAATTCTTCGTCGAAGGTTCGACGTCGACGAAAACGGGCTTGGCACCGAGGTAGAGGATGGTCTCGCCGGTGCTTACGAAAGTGTACGGAGAGGTGACGACCTCGTCGCCAGGGCTCACTCCGGCCGCGATCAGCGCGAGATGGAGGGCAGCGGTGCAGGAGGACAGCGCTACCGCGTGAATCTCCGCCACGTCTGCCGCATTCCCAGGGGGTGCCGTGCCGTTTGCGGCAACGTATTTCGTTACAGCAGCCTCCAGCTCGCGCGCCTTGGGCCCTGTGGTGAGCCAGCCCGAGCGGAGCACGGCCTCGACCGCGTCGATCTCGGCCTGAGTGATCGACGGCTTGTGAAAGGGAATCTGACCCGCCACGAGGCGGAAGGTATCACATGTGGGGCGATCGGCGTCATCGCGGTGCGAGCGACCGGCGGCGGCGTACGGCGAGTCCGGGGGGTTAGGTTTTCACTGGCCGAATTCGTGCCGGAGAAGTTGACCTGCGGTTGACGGCGTGGTATCAATCCCGGCGCAGCACCTCTCCGGCGATTCTGGCCAAAGCTTGCGCGCAGTGGGATTGGTGATTGTGGGTGGGGCAGGGATGGAGCGTAAGACGAAGCACGGATCCGGAACGATTCCGCGTTGCATCCGCGTCGTTGCAGTCGTCCTTCCTCTTCTTTCGAGCCCCTTCCAGGCATCCGCTCAGTCCGAAGCCGACATTCGAAGGAAGATCGAAGCAAGCGGGCATTCGGAATCAGAGGTGCGGCAGAAGATCCAGGAATCTGGCCTCACCCCGGAGCAAGTTCGTCAGCGCCTGAGGGACGCCGGCTATGATCCGGACGCATTCGACCGGTACATGTCCCGAAGCCGAACCGGCAGACCCACGGAGTCGCGTGCCAACCAGCCCGTCCCAACAAGCGCCCCAGCGGAGTCTGACTCGGTTCTCGCGAGCCCACCGCCCTCCGCCGAGGCTTCCCGGGCGGATCACGAAAGATCGACGCAAGCCCCTGAGTTCACTCGCGAAATCATGTCTCGTGTGCCATCAGCTGGAACTGTCCTGCCATTCGGTTACGACATCTTTCGATATTCACCCTCAACCTTCGAGCCTTTGGCGACGGGGCCTGTTGACCCCGACTACCCAATTGGCCCCGGCGACGAGATCGTAATCTCCGTTTGGGGGGACAATCAGTACACCTACAACTCGGTTGTGTCGCGCGAGGCCACCATTTCGGTACCTGACATTGGTCAAGTCACCGTCAATGGCCTCACATTGGCGCAGGCGAAGCGGCTCATCACGGAGCGATTTGCCACCATCTACTCCGGCATTCGAGCTAGGCGCCCGACAACTTTTGTGGACGTTACCCTTGGAAAGCTTCGAACCAACCAGGTCTTCATACTGGGGGATGTCGTGCGGCCCGGTGGATACACCATATCCTCGGTCTCGACAGTGCTCAACGCGCTGTACAATGCAGGAGGACCAACCGCGCGTGGCTCCATGAGAGATGTGCGGATTATCCGCCATAACCAAGTCTTCCGTTGCGTGGACCTCTACGGTTACATCCTCACAGGCAGCCGCGCCGAGGACATTCGGCTCCAGAGCGGAGATATTGTTTTCGTTCCTCCCATAGGCAAGACGATCGCAATTCTCGGCGAGATACACCGTCCAGCGATTTACGAAATGAGGCCGGAGGAGCGTTTCCATGATCTCCTTGGGCTGAGTGGGGGCGTGCTCGCTACCGCTCTTCTCGATCGAATGCAGATTGATAGAATCGTCCCGTTTGCCCAACGCGACTCACTCCATGGTATGGACCGGATCGCGCTCGACATGCCGCTTCGGGGTATCCTTGCGGATAGCACACAGGACCCTGAGCTCTTGGACCGGGATATTGTCCAAATCTTCCGGATTGGCGATGTTCGGAAGAACACCGTGTCGATCCTAGGCTCGGTAATTCGCTACCCTGGGACGTACCAGCTCAAACCCGGCATGCATATTTCGGATCTGGTGCAGGCC
>JACXTT010011387.1_pt1 | contig 11901 bp, 9 predicted proteins | sample 9270951 | NCBI WGS metagenome assembly JACXTT01 (sample SAMN15532306, study PRJNA645909) | rock metagenome | isolation source: weathered quartz diorite | place: Puerto Rico | collected 2017-06-21 | reverse complement strand
AAAAGCGCAGGCGATTTCTGACTCCGTGGAAAAAGCTTTGAAAGGTGAAACCTTCAACAGTATGGTGACGGCCATCCTGGGAGGAGCCGTCGATGTGAAGGGCCAGGGCAGCGCACAAATGAAGGGCCCCGGCGGCGCCAAGGAAGTCGTGAAGACGGCGGATGCAAAGCGGGAAGCACGGACAGCCGAGTTGCTGCCTTCGCTGCAGGTTCTGACCAGGGAGCTGGGCGGTGAGATCAAGGCCGGCAAGCTGCAGGTGACGATGGGTTCGCGAGGGTTGATCATCAGCTTTACCCAAGCGGCGCTGTTCCCGTCCGGCGAAGACGTGATCGCGAAGGACTTTTATCCGGGCATTCAAAAAATAGCGACTGCCATCCAACAGGTTCCCAATCCGGTCCGGCTTGAGGGACACACCGATTCGATCCCCATCCATAATTCCCGGTTCCGCAGTAATTGGGAACTGTCGGCCGCGCGGAGCATCGCGCTGCTGGAGTTATTTACTACATGTGGCGTTCCGCGCGAACGGTTATCGATAGCCGGTTATGCGGATACGGCGCCAGTCGAAGACAACAATACTGAATTGGGGCGGCAACGAAACCGTCGCGTGGACATGGTCGTCCTCAACGAGACCGGCGTGAAAGGCGAGCCCGAGCGGTCGCCGGTTCAGAGCCCTGAGCCCGCAAATCAAACTCCAGAAGAAAAGAAGTGACTCTCTTACGAAGTGCTTGTGGCCAATTGCTGTAGGACTTGTTGCGCGGCCTTTTGCCCCGCGATCTTTTTGGATAAGCCTTCAGCCCGGCTGGCCCACTCGCGTCCGACTCTTACTTCCACCAGAAATGTCTTGGCATGTTCGGGACCGCGCTCCTCGACAGTGATGTAGCGCGGTTGCGGGAGCTTGAGTGACTGCGCCATCTCCTGAAGCGCACTCTTATAATCGGTAACCTGCCAGCCATCGTCGTGTGGATCGGCGTCGCCGACGATATGCCGGACCACGAAATGCCGTACGGCGTCGATGCCACCATCCAGGTACATGGCCGCGATGACCGCCTCCAGCGCATTGGCGAGTAGAGCCTTCTTCTCTCTACCCCCACTCATCTCCTCGCCGCGCCCAAGAAGCAGATGATCGCCGAGTTTGAACTGGATAGCCACATGATGAAGGTGCAAGGCGCTCACCAAGTGAGCCTTCAGTTTCGACAGCCGGCCCTCCGGATATTTCGGATGCCGCTCGACGAGGACTTCGCTCACCAGGAAACCCAGAATTGAGTCACCCAGAAACTCGAACTGCTCGTTGTCGGTGGGCGCCTGCTCGAGATTCTTCTCGAATACACACGACCTGTGCGTCAGCGCCCGTTTCAGTAGTGCGCGGTCTTTGAAATGATGACCAACAGCTGCTTCGAGCGCCTCCAGCGCTGGAGTTGGAGGCTCCGCAACGCTGTGGTTCCTCAGCCTGGGTCTAAAGATTCGAACCTCCCGGAGGCTTCGCTCCGGCCTTTCGCTTTGTTGTCTCGTCTCTCTTGGCCTGCGCGATGGATTTCACCTGTGGGGTCGCGTTGGGAGCGTTCAGCGCTTTGTCGAAGGAATCCGCGGCTTCGTCCAGCTTGTTGGCATCCAAATAGACTTGACCCAAGCGCAGCCAGGTCGCCGGATCTTGAGTAGCGCCGATGGTGATCGCTTGCTTGTAGTCCGCAATCGCGTCATCGTACTTCTTGCGCAAAGACGCGGCCATGCCCATGGCCTCATAAGCCTGGGCTTGCATGTCTTTCTTCACGCCGTCCCATTGCTGATCGGGGATGTCGGGGCGCGGCTTGGGAGCGTCCTTGGCGGCGTCGGCCGCGGCTTTCGCCCATTTATCGACCTTGGCCAGTTTTTCTTCTTTGTCGAGATCGAATTCACGGGTGCGCCGGGCGGTTTCACTGGCGAGAGTATCGAGTGCGAAGACGTTCTTCGGATCGGTCTCAAGCAACCTTTCGCCGTAGAATACCGTTTGTGCGTAGTCGCCCTTCTGCGATTCGATCTGCAGGGCCATTTGGAGAAGGATGTTCTTGAACTCGGTGTCGGCGAAGTTGGTCAGAACATTCTCGATCGCTTTGATCTGCTCATCGGGAGTCTTTGCGGCCTGCACGGCCTGGATCGCCGCGACTTCTTTGGGCGATTTTGGCTTCTGCGCCCAAGCGAGAGGCAGTCCCATTGTCAGGGTTATGCTCCACAGGGCCAACTGACTTCTAAGTCTAGTGTTCATCTATGCTCCTAGTTAATTATTATCGTGTCGCTCTTTTCTCCGGCGAGCTACTTGTCCCGCCGAAACGGCTGAGTGAGCTCCTTTTCGGCTGCGGACTTTACCGAAGCGGGCGCGCCCTCAACTGCCAGCACCGCGCGATAATTTTTTTCCGCCAACCCGCGATCGCCGGCCGCATCGGCCAAGCGGCCGAGATACAGATGGGCCCACGACTCGACCTCTTTGTCGGGCGACAGCTCCAGCGTCTTTTCAAACAACTTCTCGGCCAGCTCGGGATCTTTCTGCAGCGCCGCAATGCGCGCCAAACCATAATACGCCCTGGCATGCAACGCGGTCTCGCCCCCGGTCTGCAGCACTTTCAGGTAGCTCTCCCGCGCGCGTTGCAGATCGCGTTTTCCGTAGGATTCCTCCGCCTCGGCCAATGTCTTGGCGGTTCCAGTGATTACAGGCTCAGGTGGCGGCGGGGCGGCGGGCGCTTTCTTCACAGTGGCCGCTTTTGCGAACTCGATTCTGTCCAGGCGCTTGTCCTCTCGCGCCAGATCGATCTTTCCGATGAGGTCGGGATAATACAAACGCAGAGACTCCGGTTGTTTTTCGTACACCGCCAAGCCGTCGGCTAAAGCGGGCGTCAGAACAAAGCCCTCTCGTAAAGCCTTGTCGACCAACGCCTCGCGATCGGCGGTGCGGGCGAGCCGGCTCTCCACCGCCTTGATGAGGCACTCGGTGGCGAGCAGAACGAGGTCGTCTTTATACGATGTTGCAAGGGCAGGAGCCGGAGCGGCGAAGTCAGCCAATCCCTTTAAGCGGTTCAGTTGCTCGAAATACCGCAGCGCCATCGGATCGAGCAGGTAATGCAGATAAGCGTGTCGGATCTCCTCCACTTGCGGTTCGGGCGAGGGCGTCACGACGACGAAGTACTCGTCTTTGTAGCTTCGGCTCTGTACCTGATTCGGAGCACCTAACAGGTCGATATAAATCTGAAATCGACGGCCACGAAAACCACTGGTGGGATTCCGCGTGTACGCGTTGGCTTCGAGCAGAGCCTTCGTGACGCCACCGTGATAGGCGGCGATCAGTTGATCGTAAGCCGGTTGGGATCGCTTCCAGAGGTTGTCGATATTTGCTTCCCGATAGAATCGAGCGAGCAGCTGATCCAGACCGTCCAACGGACGAACGTCGAGCGGCATCTCCTCGGGTTTGAATCGCGATTGGAAATCCGGTGGACCATCGATAGTTAGCACGAACGACACGTACTGACTCAGTTCGGCGTTCCAATCCTTCTGACGGTGCGAGGTGAAAAATCTCTTCAACGCGTCGACGGATTCCAAATGTTTGGTCTCGAGGATTTCACGAATCTGCTTGCGGATGGGCGCGTTAGCGTTGGAATCCAGATCGGCGTCGTAGCCGGCCGCGTTGATCGCGGCGAGCACGGTGAACAGCGCAGGACTGGAGTCCAACTGTCCCTGTTGAGGCTGTTGTTGGGCCCACGCCAGCATTGTTCCGGCGATGCCGATGAGGAGGAGCGATCGAATCAAAAAACTTGCCTGCCTTCCCCATTGTAAACAGGTCCGAGCCAATTTTCCCACTACCGGCGCCATGTCCCGCGAACCTATTTCCCGATGCAAAACGTCGAGAAGATCCGGTTGAGGATATCGTCGGCGGTGGTGGCGCCCGTGATCGCGTCCACGGGACGCAGCGCCGCGCAAAGGTCGAGCAGCAGCATCTCATGCGGGATGCCGAATTCAGCGGCCTTGCGGGCTTGCTCAAGGGCTTCGAGGCTTTCGGCGAGCAGCTGCTTGTGACGCAAACTGGTGATAAACCCGGATTCCTGCTCACGCGCCGCCTCGGGGACGATCTTCTGACGCAGTTGATCGATTCCTTGTCCTGTGACAGCCGACACCGCGACGTACTCCTCAGGCGGCTCAGCTACGCGCGGCAAGTCCGACTTGTTGCCGATCAGCAGGCAGCGTCCCTGGAGCCGGGCGCGCTCGAGCAGCGTTACGTCATCGGGCAACACGGGCTCGGACAGATCCATCACCACCAGTGTCACGTCGGCGTCCGCCATGGCTTGATAGCTGCGCTCGATGCCGAGCCTTTCGACCAGATCCTGGCCTGTGCGAATGCCAGCGGTGTCGACGAACCGGATCGGGATTCCATCGATGGCCGCTACTTCCGACACCAGGTCGCGTGTAGTTCCAGGAATCTCGGTGACGATGGCGCGATCCTGTTCGAGCAGGCGGTTGAACAAGCTGCTCTTTCCGACGTTCGGCCGCCCGACGATGGCCAGCGTGATGCCGGAGTGAACGAGTCTGCCGTAGTCGAACGTCGCAATGAGTTGCGAGAGTCCCTGTTCCACGGGATCGAGTCTGCGCAGAATTTCTTCGGCGGGCGCGACGCTCACGTCGTCTTCGGCGAAGTCGATTCCGGCCTCGAGTAGCGCGATCAGCTCCAGCAATTGTTCTTTGATGGGACGGATGCGGCGCGATACGGATCCTTCCGCTTGTTGCGCCGCGACGCGAGCTTGATAAAGTGTGGTGGATTCGATCAGATCGCGCACCGCCTCGGCCTGAGGCAAATCGATCCTGCCATTCACGAACGCTCGCAACGTGAATTCACCAGGCTCAGCCAGGCGCGCGCCTAAAGCACAACAGCGGTCGATGGAGAACCGCAGAACGACCGGCGATCCGTGGCAGGAAATCTCCACCAGATCTTCGCCGCTATAAGAACGGGGACGCGCGTAGAATGTCGCGATTACCTGGTCGATCACGCAACCGGCGTCGTCCACTAATTCACCCAGACTTGCGGTCCACGGTTTCCATGCGTGACCGGCGGGGAAGCGGAGAATCCGCCCAGCGATAGCGGTTGCCTCTGATCCTGAGAGCCGCACGATGCCGAGGCCCGACCGTCCGGGCGGGGTAGAAATGGCAACGATGGTATCGCGGATCTGCAGCTGGCGGCCTTCTGCTTACTGCATGATGACTACGGTCGTCGCCCGCCGCGTCGTGGTGGCCCCGACCGTCGTCCGGGAGGTCCGCCTGGACGATCCCCGCGTGGTGGTCCCGGCCGCGGTGGGCGGATCGGTTCGGGCAGAGGCATGTCGATCGGCAAGACCACTACCTGGCGGAATGGGCCCGAGCCGGTGCTCTCGCTCCGGATATCGGTTTCGTTCCGAAGGCACAGATGGATGATCCGGCGCTCCCGGCTGCTCATCGGATTGAAGTGAAACGGCCGGCGAGTCTGCTTCACGCGCTCGGCGGCGGTCATTGCGCTCAGACGTAGCTCCTCGATCCTCATCATCCGGTAATCGTTGGCGTCGAAACACAACCGCGAGTGGTGTTCGGGCGGCATTCGAAGCGCTTCCATGGTCAGAAATTCGAGCGCCAGTAATACCTCGGCCTTGTTGCTGAGCAGCAGGTCCACCTCCGGGCCGGAAAACTTTATCACCAAATCCGGATCTTCCAGGTCTGGATGGATATGTACGCCGTCCAGGATTTCGTAGGAGACGTCCAGGTCCATGTCGTTGAGCGCCATCTCGAGGAACTCCTCGATGCGCGGGCCCGTCTCAGAGACCGTGTACTTCTGTTCGTCCACGTTTCTTATACCTTGGTTTTTTTCTTGGGCACTGGCTTAGGCGCCACGACCTGGGGCGCGGGCATCATTCGATTGATGAGCCATTGCTGCAATATTCCCACTAAATTTCCGGTCAACCAGTATAACACCAGACCACTCGAGACATTGTAGAAAAAGAAGCCGAACATCAGCGGCATAAATTTCATCATCTTGGCCTGGGCGGGATCGACGCCGGGCGTGGGCGTCATTTGCTGCATGACGAACTGCGAGATGACCATAACCACCGGCAGAATACGGATCGCCAATTGTTCCGGTTGCGAAAGATCGGAGACCCACAGCCAGTGCGCGCCGCGCAATTCAATGGCGACCGTCAGCACCTTGTAGAACGCGTACAGAATGGGGAGTTGCACCATCATCGGAAGGCAGCCGCTCATCGGATTGGCTCCGGCCTTCTTGTACAGGTCCATGATTTCCTGGTTTTGTTCGGCTTTGCGCGGGTCGCGCAGGCTGAGACCCTTGTACTTGGCGTTGATGGCTGCAATCTGCGGCTGGAGGGACTGCATTTTCCTTTGCGATTTCATGCCGGAAAAACGCAGTGGGAGCAGCAGCAGATTGATTACGATGGTAATCACCACGATCGACCAGCCGTAGTTGTGGATCAGGTTGTCGTTGAGCCAGTGCAGCGCCAGGAAGATCGGCTTCGCGATCACGCCGAAGAATCCCCAGTCGATCAACTGTTCCAGTTTTGGATCTACTTTGCGGAGCAGGTCGATATCCTTGGGACCAACGAACGCCATCATGCGATTGATCGTGTCTCCACCCACTTCGACGCCGGCGAACATCTCGTCCTTGCCGCCGGGCGGGACGGGCACGTCGTCCTTTACGGCTACGACCGTGGTGGAGGTGTTGTCCCTGGGCAGAAATACGAAGGCGAAGAAGCGGTCGTCCAGTCCAGCGAAAGAATAGTTCCCGGTCGTGGTGGCAGAACCATCCTTGACGGATTTAGCATCCTTAGTGTTCAGCTTGCCTGGTGCCAGATCATAGAAGACGGTGTGCTGTTCTCCAATCCGGTTCAGCACTGTCGCATCGCCGAACCCGCCGCGCCACTGGATCAGGTGCTCCTTGGGCACACCGTTCTGAGTAACCTCAGTGGTGACCTGCGAAAGATAACCATCTTTTGAAAAGTGAAACGATTTCTTGGCGTAGTTCTTGCCGTCGGAGAACTCATACTCGATTCCCAAACCATTCGCCGACGGCTTCGCAACGTATAGCCCGTAGTTGAGCACATTGGCGACTTGATCATCCTTGAGAGAGAGCGAGAAAGGCGGCGGCGCCTTCGCGAAACTGGCGGGGTTCACCAATTCGAGCGGCTTGCCGGAATGGTCCAGATATTTCTTTAAAACCCAGCTTCGCACCACTGCACCGCGGTTCGAAAACTGAATGCTATAAATGTCGGTGTCGACGGTGAATTGTTTCTCGGCCGTTTCCAGGATCTGGCCAGGAGCGGGTTGCGAGGGCGCAGCGGGCCGCGCGGTAGGAGCCGCTTCAGCCTTTTTCTCGGCAGTTGGAGTCTGCTTGCCAGCCGTGGGCGCGGGTTGCTTAGGGGGCGCAGGTGGCGCCTTGTAAATGTATGGCGTCACGAAGAGTACCAAGCCCATCAGCAGGAACGCCAACAAGAGCCGGGTCTCCATGGTTAGCTCTTTCTTGCCAGGTTTGCCCGGTTGGATCGGAGTGTTAGGTTGATCGGCCATCGTGTGGAAGCTCTTCAGCGAACCGGATCGTAGCCGCCTGCATGGAACGGATGACAGCGGAGCAAGCGCAGAAGTCCCATCTTTACGCCGCGCAGCACACCGTGCATTTCGACCGCTTCCCGCATGTATTCAGAACAGGTGGGATGGTAGCGGCAAGCCGACGGCAGCCACGGCGAGACGAAGCGCTTGTAAAATCGCAATGTGCCGGTTACAGCTTTGCGCATCGCGTCACCAGCCGATCCACTTCGCGTCGAAGCTCCTCCAGCGGCGCCTCGAGTGCCGCGCGCCGTGGATTGATGACGATATCCCATTGCGGCCCGATCTCGTGCAATCGAATCCGAATCGCTTCTCGCAATCGCCTTTTCACCCGGTTCCGCTTCACAGCCTTGCCGAAAGTCCGTGGCACCGTGAAACCCACCCTCGGTCCCTCTCCATCGCCGCGCGGAATGCGCAGGCAAAACGCCGCAAAGTAAGTGCCCGCAATACGAGTCCCTTCGTTATACGCTTTGCGGAAATCAGAAGTTCTCAGAATCCGGGCGCTCTTCGGGAATCCGAAGCTAGTCGGCGTACCTGACAGCTCTCTCGTCGCTGACAGTGAGTTTATGGCGGCCCTTGGCGCGGCGCCTCGCCAGCACGGCCCGCCCATCTTTGGTACTCATGCGTACTCGAAATCCGTGCGTCTTCGCCCGTTTGCGGTTGTTTGGTTGAAATGTGCGTTTTGGCATTGGTTTTCCCGGCCCGGGCAAGCGACCCGAAACGTAGAAGCTAAATTTCAGTATAGGAGGTGCAGGAAAACCCTGTCAAACTCGCACCGAATGAATGTGCCCCGGAATGAACCGCTTGCCACTACACTAGGAACTTATGCCCAAGGTTCTAGTGACGGGCGGCGCAGGTTATATCGGCTCGATTACGTCGCATCTGCTTGCCCGGCACGGTTACAGCGTGGTAATAGTCGACGATCTTTCACGCGGGCACCAGCACAACGTAGCGCGGCTTCCGTTCCACAAATTGAACATTTCGGACACGCCGGCACTAGCGAGTCTCTTGGCGGGCGAAGGCGTGGATGCGGTGATCCATTTTGCCGGTTACATCGCTGTCGGAGAATCTACCCGGAAACCCGAGCTCTATTTTTCGAATAATGTCGGCGGCATGCTGTCGCTCCTGAGTGCCATGGCGCAAACCAATGTGAAGCGACTGGTGTTCTCGTCCACGGCGGCCGTCTATGGAACGCCTGCCGTAACGCCCATCCCCGAAGATTCTACGTTCGCTCCGGTCAGCCCCTACGGCGAGACCAAGGTCATGAGCGAGAAGATCCTGAGCTGGCTCGATCAATACGGCGGATTACGCAGCATCAGCCTGCGATATTTCAACGCCTGCGGCTCCGATCCCGAGTCGGAATCGGGCGAGGAGCATGATCCGGAAACGCATCTCATTCCACTCCTGCTCCGGGCCGTGGTCACCGGTGAACCAATCACGATCTACGGTGACGATTACGAGACTCCCGATGGCACTTGCATACGCGACTACATCCATGTAACCGATCTCGCCGACGCTCACCTGCTGGCGGTCGAAAAGCTGCTGGCCGGCGGAAAGTCGGAGGCCTTCAATGTTGGGACCGGCGCCGGGCATTCGGTGCTGGAAGTCCTGCGCGCGGTCGAGGAGGTCACTGGACGAACCGTACCGTTCGAGATCGGGCCGCGCCGCGCAGGCGACGCCTCGGTGCTAGTCGCCAACTCGGACAAGTTGAAGCGCGCGCTGGGATGGAAGCCGAAATTCGCGGAACTGACTGACATCGTGACCACTGCCTGGCAATTCGAAAAGAATCGGCGGCGAACCTAGATATCCGATAGCTTCACGCCGCCCAGCGTTTGGAAAAGACTTTGGGCGCCCAGTGCCATGAATCCGATCTCGGTCGCGGTCTGAAACAGAAGGAAGCCTTGCTTGCGGTATTCGGCGATTTGCGCGGCGCTTCCGGCGGGACGGCCGAGCGCTTTGCCATGCTTGCGCCCCGCTTCCACGACCTTCGCGATCGCAGCCTGTAGCCTGGGATCCTTTTGATTGCCGCGGAGTCCAAGCGAGAACGATAGATCGCTGGTCCCGATGAAGAGCACATCGATGCCGGGCGTGGCCGCGATCTGGTCGATTTGCTCCAATGCTCGCGCTTCTTCGATAATCGCGATCACTACCACGTTTTCGTCGGCGCAATCGTGATAGCTGGCAGTTTCCGGCCATCCGAATTCCGCCAGCACGGGCCCCGATCCACGGCGGCCTACGGGCGGATAGTGACACGCGTCAGCGGCCTGGCGAGCCAGCTCCGGAGTGCTGGTGAACGGAAACATCACACCGAAAACGCCGGCGTCGAGCACGCGTTTGGCGGTCCACAGTTCATTCACCGGTACACGGGCGAAAGGAAGCGCGGGCAAGCCTCGCGTCGCCAGCACCATGTTACGCAATGTCTCGAGCGTGATGGGCGAATGCTCCATCTCGATCCATAGAAAATCGAATCCGAGTCGTGCGGCATGCGCCGCCACATCGATGCTGTTCACCGTAATCGTGATCGCCAGCACGGGCTCGCCGGCGCGCAACTTGGTTTTGACTGGATTCCGCCACTGTTCTTGATTCATTTCTTCATCAGCCACACTTCGGAAACCTGACAGCCTCGACCGTTGCCGCCTTGGCCCGGCTCTCGCGTCCACGCCAGATTCAATACTCCAGTCTGCGTCGCCTCGCGCGGGATGTCGAACTCGACCGGCCGGTATGGAACCTGCTTGGCTATGAACGGATGGATTTCGACTGAGCCGTTTGCCACCAGTCGAATCTTCTGACGCGGGCTATCGCCTCCATAGACCACGCGAATTTTGTACTGCGCGGCGGGGTCCAGATCCGTGTAACGCATGCGCAGCGGCTCGTCATTCAGCGATGCCGCGTGCGTCCAGAACGATTTGCGATACATGCCCACGCCGCCGAACGCTACGTGCGGCGAATTCAGAAATGCAGGGTCGGAAGCATAATCGGCGCCTCTTACGAGATGCGGCTGTGCAGCCGGATCTCCCATGTCGTCATAGAACCCGCCTGGGCCGGGATTGGTCCAGTTCACGATCTCGTCGATGGCCGCCAATCGGTCGGCTTCGTTTTCCATTTTGCGAATATCCGCAAAGCGCTGCTCCAACCACACGCGGCTGTTCAGCGGCCGATCGATGGTGTCGAGCGTCGCGCCGCGATCCACCGAAATCGCCTTGTATTTCTCGACGCTCAACTGCATCCGAATGCTGTCGAACAGCATTTGAGCCAGCTCGAATGCTCGGGCGCGCCAGTTTTCGGCCGGATGGCTCGTCACCGAACGATTCAGAATCTCGTGGGCTCGGTCCAACACCACGCCGGTCCCCTCGTTCTTCGCCTGACGCAATTGATCCATGGCCATTTCTTCCAGCTCGGTTTCGTGGATCAATCTGCGGCGAGTGTAGCCATCGTAATAAGCTCGATAAAGCGCTTGCTGAAAACGCCAGTTCCCTAACGTAGCGGGTTGAGCTGCCCGCTCCAGCGCCTGAAACTGCGAGAGCGTGGCGTATACACTCGCGTTCGTCATCAGCGGCCCACGCCAGTTGCGCTCCAGTGCCAGCAGGCTTTGCGCAAAAGAATCCTCGTACTCGTCACCGATGAAGTAGCGGCTATACTGTCGCAGCGTGTCGATCACCCTCGACTCCGGGTCCCAGCCGAGCGCGCTCCAGATAATCTTGTTGACATCGTCGTTGCAGCCTTCCGAGTAGGTTAAAAATCCGATGGTGTAGGGCTGGAGCCGGCGAAAAATGGCTGCTTCATCGATCGGCCGCGGATTGATCACCTCGCGGGCTTCCGTCACGGCGTACGCGACGTCCCAGTCCGGCACGGGATACTGCGACTGCACGCTATGCGTGATGTCGGGATAATGGCGAATCGGATATCGTTTCGGAACTTTTGCCCGCAGTTCCGCGAGACTGATGCGCACCTGCGGTCCGAAAACGACGCCACTGAGCCAAGCCGGTTGTTCGCGATTCAAAATGCCTAGAAAATCGTCGAGCCACCGACTGCTGAAGCCCTGCGGCGAGATCCACATCTGTGCCTTGGGATGCGACTGATGCAAAACGCGTGTCTCTTTTTCGAGAAGCGCCATGAGGACCTTTGGCTCGGTGCGGCCGGGATCGCCGCCGGGCACGAAGACCGCGTCGACGCGCGGCAGTTTCTTGAACACTTCGCCCCATTCGTCGAGCGCCAGTTCCACTGTCCGTGGATTCGAGTAATCCTGGTCCATGGCCGGATACCAAATCCAAACGTCCAGCCCGTATTCATCGAGCAGGCGCGACATCT
>JACXTT010011386.1_pt1 | contig 11902 bp, 14 predicted proteins | sample 9270951 | NCBI WGS metagenome assembly JACXTT01 (sample SAMN15532306, study PRJNA645909) | rock metagenome | isolation source: weathered quartz diorite | place: Puerto Rico | collected 2017-06-21 | reverse complement strand
ATTTTTGTCATGTTCGATTCGCCAATGGCAACCATAACGTGAATGTCGCACCTTCGCCCTTTCTGCTCGTCAGGGTAATCTCGCCTCCGTGTGCGGCCACGATGTGGCGCACCATTGCCAACCCGACGCCCGATCCTTTGGCATTGCTGACGCTCGCCGCGCTGCCACGCACGAATCTTCCAAAGATCGCTTCCTTCTCTTGGTCGGCGACTCCCAATCCCCGATCCCTCACCGCGATGGCGATGCGCTGCTCGCACACGCGACAATCCACCCACACCTTTTGCTCGCCTGGCGAGTACTTCACTGCGTTGTCCAGCAGGTTTCGGAGTGCAACAGTGAGTGCTTCGCCATCCCCATCGATCAGACACGGCTCGCTCGGCTCCACGAGTTCGACGTGCCCTCCAGATCCCGCGATCTGTTGCTCGAAGTCGTTGACGGTGCGCCGCACAAGCGATGCCGCATCGATTTCTTCGCAGCGATATTTTCGCGTGCCAGCTTCCAGTCGACCGAATTGCAAGAGCGCCTCGACCACGCGTTGCAGGCGGGTTGTCTCCTTGAGCATGGTTTCGTAATAAAGTTGCCGCCGCTCTTCAGAGGGCGCGCGGCCGAGCAGTAGCATTTCCGTAAGCTGGCGCATCGCCGTGAGGGGCGACCGGAACTCGTGCGATACAGCCGACACGAAGTCGGATTGCATGCGCGCAAGCTCGGACTCGCGCCGAATGGCCCGTGCAATGAAAACGGTTCCGAAGACGAGAAACAGCATCATGACGGCGAGACCTAGCAGCAAGAAACGCCGCTGCACACCGATGCCGGCGTTGGCGCCTACGGGATCAACGGAAACATAGAGCGTCCATGGCAGTTGGCTTTCAGCGGCGGTGCGTACGGCAGCCTGGTTTGCGCCAATGCGTTCGCCTGCAAGAACATGCCCCTGAGAATCGACCAGCGCGTAGTGAACGCCTGCGATAACGGTTTGCTGAAGGAATGCGCTGGGCGCTGCGATGAGCACCGCGCGTCTATCCGCGGTTCCCCGCCACAGGAGGAAGTAAGGACGCCCGCCGGACCACAAAGTCTCCTGTCCGCGAGTTTCATTGTTTCGGGCCTCCCAAACCTGCGTCGTGATCTCGGCGAGCGCCAGAGGGGCAGCTGGAGGAGCATCGGTGTTCTTCGCAAGCTGTCCAGCCTCCATCCAATAAAAGGAAAACTGACCGCGCGTGAGACGCCAACGGCCTTCAGAAAGGTAATGCTTTAGTTTCCCGGCGCTGTATTGCGAACCATTCAGGCGCGTCAATTCAAGCAGTCCGGCCAAGTCGGCGGGAGAACCCTCGACATTGACTCCTTGTATTTCTGAGAGGCCCGCGTACGCTCGCTTGGCCTCCTCGATTCTGGACATCGCGCGCAACACGCGCGCCTTTCGCAGTAGAGCTCCGGCCCGGATCGCTCTGTTGGAGACGCTTGCCATGCGCTCGTAGGCGTTCAGCGCTTCTCCGCGTTGTCCCAGCGCGAACTCGAGCATCTCGGGCTCTGCGAATACGCCAGCGGGAGCTTCCGGATCCTGAGAGGGGAAAGGGTAAAAGAGGAGCCGGCCGGCGGGCGTCGCCGTAATCGAGTTGGATTGAATCACCAGCAGAATGCCACCGTTCACGATTTCCGGTGGCGTCGCAGCGGAAGGGGAGGCGCCTCCCCACATGCCGATCCGCTCTGCAGCCTCGGCAACGGCGCCGCGGATGGAGACGGAAAGCCGATCCGCTTCGTGCTCCATTCGCTCCTTCGCCCGTTGTGATTCTACGAGGTGTTCCTGCTCTATGAGTTTCCAGCCAAACCAAGCAAGGGCGGAAACGGAAGCGAGAGTGAGCAGGTACAGCGATACCAGGAGGGTTCTCGGAGGTTTGAGCCAAGGCGCCAACGCCGCTATCACGTCCTGATTCTAACGTTCTCAGCGACGGATTTCGGTCCAGTTTGTGTCAGAACTCTGTCATCTGCTTGGGAATCTCTCGTAGTTCCTGGGTCAGTGAATGGGCTTTGTTGACCACGATCCAGCTCATCGCCGGCATCGCATAGTAAATGAAAAGCAAGCGGGGACCAGTGTAGTTGCCTTGCAGAACCGACCGGGGAGTAGGCTAGCGGAGCCACGGCCTAGTCGCGCCGCAGAGACGCTGTCGGCATCTATGGCGATGTGGGTGAGAATGGATTTGGCTATCAGCTGAGCAAGGAAAGTGTCAATATGCGTGAAATGCCGATCGGTGGCGCTCAGGCCGCAGCCCGGCGCGCTTGGAGAGAAGTCAACAAGGAGATAGTCTTGTTCGCTGTTCTGCACCTAACCGGCCATGGCTTTGGCAACCACGGCCACTGACGGCGCTCAGTGTTCCACAAGGCCAGCGCAGCGCTCGCGAATCGGCGGGCTGAGCAGTATACCGAAGATGGAAACAGATGCCGGCTGCCTGCGATAGGACGCCCACCGCGTTATAGAAGAACGCAAAGAACAGATTCCGGCGAATGTTCTTCCTTGTGGCGTGGCTGAGCTTACGCGCGCGGAGGAGTGCAACATCTTATGGACGCGCTCGGCGCGGCGGGTGAGACGAGTTCGAGTCTGTGCAGGTTGGGCAACACACTGGATTGCGCCAGCCGCTTGAAGGCGAGGGCGGCAATGCGCACTCGTCACCATTGACGAAGACCCATTGTGGTTCGTCTCGATGATTGGCTTCCAGTACTCGATTTCCAGATTCAGCAGTCGAGCTTCGATGACAGGCACGCGGTAGAAGCGCCATTCGATGGAGGCGAGTTCTTCAAGGAGCTCGAGTGGATGCCGGTGGTGAGACCGAAGGCGTTGTAGTAGGTCTCGCGATGGGCGAAGTAGAGATCGGGGTCCTCATCGGGGAGGAGGGCTGCGCGGTGGAGTGGAGGTTTTTGCTTTTCCGGATTAGCCTGGACTAGATCAGCAATGGAGATTTGCGTCACCGCGCAGTTTGACCAGGCGCCGGACCGTGCAACGGCCAGATGAGTTCGAATCCTATCTGGGAGTCACAAACCTGAGCATCTGAATCTATTGACCTTAATGGGCTGATAGGCGATACAACCCCATCGTGGATTCGAACCATCGCATGTGCGGTCGCTATTCAAAGCCGAAGAGCGCTAATCAACGCCGTTAGTGCCGCAGGTTGCTGTCGCCGGCTCGGGTAGTAGAGGAAGAATCCCGGGAAGGGTTGGCACCAATCTTCGAGCACGCGAATGAGTTCACCGCGTTCGAGTTGGGAAGCGACGCGTTCATCCGAAACAAACGCGATACCAACACCGTCAATTGCTGCGCGCACCAAGGTTTCGACGTCATCAACGATCAACGGGCCGTTCACGGCGACGGACAAGGACTTTTTTCCCTTGTCGAATTCCCAGCGGTAGAGGCCTGCCGAACCGTGCCGAAAGTTGATGCACCGATGTTTGAGAAGATCATGCGGCGTCTTCGGTTTCGGATGGGACTTGAAATAGGAGGGCGAGGCCACGATCGCCGCGCGGTGATCCTGAGAGACTCGCACCGCGATCATGTCTTTCTGGATGTACTCGCCGAAGTGAATGCCGGCGTCGAAGCCTCCGGCCACGATATCGAGGCGACTATCGTCGGCGGTAATATCCAGGATCACGTCTGGATAGTCATGCGTGAACTTGGCGAGTTTCGGTCCAAGCACTGTCGATCCGGCCAGGTGCGGCACAAGGAGACGCACGCGGCCCGCGGGTTTGTCGCGCAGTTCCGAGATTTGATCGATCGCTTCCTGAATGTCGGCAAGTCCCGGCCGCAACCGCGCCAGAAGGCGTTCGCCGGCCTCAGTTGGCGCAACGCTTCGCGTGGTCCGCGACAGCAAACGCACACCGACTTCTTCTTCCAGCCCACTAATCGCGTGACTCATCGCTGAAGGGGACACGCCGAGCCGTTTGCCGGCTTTCGTAAAGCTGCGCTCCTCGGCGACGGCAAGAAACGCCGCCAATACGCTCAAGTCACTTCGATCCATTTGTGAATTCCATTCATAAGCCCATTTCTTTATTCCATACTACTCAAAAACACAAATCGGGCGTACCTTGGAATTGAAGGGCAAAGGAAGAAAGAGGAGGAGAGGGCGGCTATGCAGAAACGGAAGCTCGGGCAGAACGGTTTGGAGGTTTCGACAATCGGTCTCGGCTGCATGGGGATGAGCTGGTCGTATGGCGCAGCCAAAGACAAGGCGGAGATGATCGCTCTTCTGCGTACCGCCGTCGAGCGCGGGGTGACTTTCTTCGACACCGCCGAGGTCTACGGTCCGCTTACCAATGAAGAGCTGGTCGGCGAAGCCTTGGCGCCCTTCAAGGGCCAAGTCGTAATTGGCACGAAATTCGGGTGGGAACCCAACCCCGGCGACGGGAACCGCTGGACCGGCTTGAACAGCCGGCCGGAACATATCAAGCAGGTAGCCGAAGCCTCTTTGCAGCGCTTGCGGGTCGATGCAATTGACCTCTTCTATCAACATCGCGTCGATCTCAACGTCCCCATCGAGGATGTTGCCGGCGCCGTCAAGGAACTGATCCAGGAAGGCAAGGTGAAGCATTTCGGATTGTCCGAAGCAGGAGCGCAAACCATCCGTCGCGCGCACGCCGTTCAACCCATCGCCGCCTTGCAGAGCGAGTATTCGCTGTTCTGGAGGCAGCCGGAAGAAACCATCTTGCCAACGCTCGAGGAACTCAACATCGGATTCGTTCCCTTCAGCCCGCTCGGCAAGGGATTTCTGACGGGAGCGATAACGACCGAGACGAAGTTCGGAAGCAATGATTTTCGCAGCCAGATCCCTCGTTTTAGCGAGGAGAGCCGAAAGGCCAACCAGCCTCTTTTGGATTTGGCCGCCTCTTTCGCGAAGGAGAAGGGCGCAACGCCGGCGCAGATCGCGCTTGCCTGGCTCGTCGCCCAGAGACCTTGGATCGCACCGATACCAGGAACCACGAAACTCGACCGTCTCGACCAGAATCTCGGGGCGATGAACGTCGAATTGACCCCGCAAGACCTCGACGCGATCGAACGCGCTTCGTCGCAGATCAAAATCGCCGGCGCGCGTTATCCCGAATTTCACGAGAAGCTGGTGGGCCGCTAAACGGCTGAGGAGGCACAATGCGAGCGATCAAATATGGATTCCCGGCTTTACTGCTACTCGCGATTCCTAGCGTTTCGCAGACGGCCGCCAGCGACAAGGAGAAGCTGATCGGTGCGTGGCATCTTGTTTCAATTACAGGCCCCGATGGCAGGCCAGTGACGAACGGTCTGCCACTCGGGATGCTGATCTACACCCGCGACGGGCACATGTCGGTTCAGCTTATGTACCCGAAATCGGAACGCAGCCTCTCCAACGAATATGTCCAGAACGGGTACGAAGCTTCCTTCGGGAGCTACACCGTCGATAGTGCGGCACACACGGTAACGCATCACGTGCAGGGGTCCAACACAGGCGATCGCCTCGTTGGAAAGGATCTGCCGCGCGTATTTCAGATCAACGCAGCCGGGCATCTCGTCATTAGATCGGCGAGGGCGGATGAGCACTGGTCTGTCATCTGGGCACACTACTGACAACCGGCACGAGGAGGAATACGAATATGAATCGTTCGCTCGAGAATAAGGTTGCGCTCGTCACGGGCGCCGGGTCTGGAATGGGCTTGGCGGCCGCCCGAGCCTTCGCCGCGGAAGGGGCGGCTGTCGCCCTCGCCGATATCAATGAGACCGCCGTCCGCTCGGCAGCCGAGCAACTGGTCGCCGAAGGTCACAAAGCGATCGGCATCGGGTCCGATGTCACCGACGAAGCTCAGGTCAAAGCCATGGTCGAGCGGACGGTCTCAACGTTCGGCCGTTTGGACGCAGCCTTCAACAACGCCGGTGTCCAAAGTCCTGTGACGGAAGTCGCCGATGCAACGCTCGCGGAATTCGATCGCGTCAATGACCTCAATCTGCGGGCAGTGTTTACGTGCATGAAGTACGAACTGCTCCAGATGCGCAAGCAGAGAAGCGGCGCCATCGTCAACAATTCGTCGCTCGGTGGATTGGTGGGCGTGGCCGGCCGCTCGATCTATCACGCAGGCAAGCACGGGCTTCTTGGCTTGACCAAAAGCGCAGCCCTCGACTACGCCGCGAAAGGCATCCGCATCAATGCTGTTTGTCCGGGCATCATCGACACACCGATGGTCGCCGGCATGCTGACCAGTCAAGCGGAAGAAATGAAGGAAATGATGCGGGACGTTCCCATCAACCGCCTCGGCCGAGCGGAGGAAATCGCGGACGCAGTGGTCTGGCTTTGCGGTCCGGGATCAACCTTCGTCATCGGGCACGCCCTTGCGGTCGATGGCGGTTACACCATTCGCTAGAGCATCTCAAAGAGAGGAAGACATGAAAGGAACAGTTCTCTACGGGCCGCGCGACATACGCTTTGAAGATCGACCCGACCCAAAGATCGAGAAGCCGACAGACGCGATCATACGTATCGCCGCGACTTGCGTATGCGGATCGGATCTCTGGCCGTACCGCGGCATACAGGCTGTAAACCAGCCGACGCCGATGGGACACGAGTATTGCGGCGTTGTGGAGGAAGTGGGAAGCGCCGTCAAGACTGTGAAGCCAGGCCAGTTCGTGATCGGTTCGTTCTTTGCGTCGGACAATACGTGTCCCAATTGCACCTTTGGCTATCCGTCGTCTTGCGAGCATCGCGAATTTGTCGGAACGGCTCAAGCGCCGATATTGCGCGTGCCGCTCGCAGACGGAACTTTGGTAGCGACACCGGGCCTGCCTACCGATGATCTCGTCCCGAGCCTTCTTGCGGTATCGGATGTTTTGGGCACGGGTTGGTTTGCTGCGGATGCAGCCAACGTCAAGCCCGGCTCAACCGTGGCCGTCGTAGGCGACGGCGCCGTCGGTCTTCTCGCCATCCTCTCCGCGCGACAAATGGGCGCGGAACGCATCATCGCCATGAGCCGGAATGCGTCGCGTCAGAAACTCGCCCGTGAGTTTGGCGCAACGACATCGTGACCGAACGTGGTGCGGACGGCGCGGCTCGGATCAAGGATCTGACAAAGGGAGTAGGGGCGGATTCGGTTCTTGAATGCGTCGGCACGCAGGAATCAATGATGCAAGCGATCAGTTCGGTTCGCCGCGGGGGTAACACGAGCTATGTCGGAGTACCTCATGGCGTCGAGCTGAACGGCGAAGCGCTCTTTTACGCCCATGTTCACCTCCACGGCGGCCCCGCGCCTGTGCGCCGTTATTTGCCGCAACTAATCAATCTCGTCTGGGAAAGAAAGATCGACCCCGGCAAGGTCTTTGACCTCATCCTGCCACTCGATCAAGTGGCCGAGGGATACCGGGAGATGGATGAGCGCCGCGCGATCAAAACGCTTTTACGCCCGTGATGCTTACGGAGACGACGTCATGAGTGATTGGACAAAGGACGAGCTTCAAAAAATCGCAAACAGCGACGATCTCCATATCCTGGACCCGTCCATCAATAGCCCTCTTCACTTCCACCGACGAGAACCCCGCACCCTATATTTCCAGCTCGATTTCCTGTGCTCTCATCTACCAATTCACCCCAACCAAGCTACAACAATCCCCGCCGAGCCTGCGAGTTGTGCTCTCCGTGGATACGCCCACCGTTCCACGCCTCGCTTTCACCCGGGATCGTTCCTGCCGCTTCCGCCGTTGGTCCGGACGCCACCTTCGTGGGTGACGAATCCGATCAGAACGCCCGTGCAAGAGCAAAGCGCGATGAATCCGTATCGGCTCTTCCATGCCACAAAAAGATCAAATCAGGAAAACCATACCTGACGGGCTCCCCACCGCCGTGTAATCACCTGCGAAGGTCAACTTGCCGTTTCCGGGGTTAACCCGGAAAGTGGTAACGTTGTCGGCACGCTGATTACCAGACACCATGAACTGACCTGAAGGATCAATGGTGATTATTCTAGGATAGTCCCCGAGCGTTGAGGCATGGCTTTCCTGAGTAAGCCTGCCATCGTGACCGATGCTGAAAACGGCGATGGTGTCGCTGAGGCGGTTCACCCCGTAAACCAATCGACCGTCTGCGGAAACCCGGATTTCCGAGGTGAAAACGGTGCCCACAAATCCCGGCGGAAGGCTCGAGACCTGCTGCGTGTTGATTAGGCTTCCCGTGACCGGATTGAACCGCCAGAAGATGATCGTATCGCCTTCCTCCTGAATCGAGTACATCCAAACTCCGTTAGGATGGAAGGCGAAGTGCCGCGGCCCATCGCCGGGGGGCGTGTTCACGAAGGGTGTCGCAGCCGGAGTCAGAGGCGGGGTACCTCCCACGGTCAGTTTCCACACGTAGATCCGGTCTTGCCCCGCATCGGAGCCCACAACCCATCCGTTGGAGGGGTCGGTTTCCATCTGGTGCGGGTGTCCATCCGGCCCTTCATGAGCGCTGATCGCGAAACTCCCCGGAGGAGCGCTGGTAGCCTTCGTCGGCCCAACGTTACCTACAGTTTTCATTTGAAACACCGCAGGCCCGAGCGACCCATTTGCCAAAATTGGGAAGGCTTCAAAGTAGCTGCCGACGTATTCCGCCGAGAAGAGATACCTGCGAAACTTGTCCACGCCAACGTGAGCCGGAGCGCCAAGTGCGGGTAATGCATTCAAAAGTGTCAGATCGCCGGTCATGCGGTCTATTCTGTACGCACTTACCGATCCGTGGGGACTAAAGATTTCGTTCCCCGCATACAGGTAGTTGCCTCCCGGGTCGAGGGCAAGGGTGGACGGGCTCCCTGTGGATGCGTTCATCGCCGTTGCCGGCAAACCGGGAGCTACGAGCCTCAAGACGGTTAACTTCCCCTTGGAAAGACTGAGCTCACATAAGTAAATCCCCTCGCCGTTGCCACCGCTGCCGCCGTTGCTGACATTTGTGTAGGTTCCGATGTAAAGCCAAACCGTTCCGCGTGGGGCGCCGGTGGGCTGTTGACCAAAGGCTTCTGGCGCATTCGCGGCGGCAGCAACCGCCGCGGCGCCCTTGAGTAAGTTGCGACGCGAAAACGTACTTTGCAAGCCGCCGAGTCTTGTATCTTTTGTTGAGTCCATCAGTTTCCTCCTATGGCAGGCACACAGGGCCTGGCTTCAGATTGATGGCTTTGCGGACACACTGACAGCATCCGCAGGAATGGGCATACCGGCGGCGAAGCACCGCCGGATTGAGAGAGATCCGTGGGTATCTTACACCACTCCTGTTTCGATTTCCAGATTTTTTTGGGGAATGTCAGCTCAAATACCACTTGCCCGAGAAACCCAAAGGCCGCGACCTCCCGGGTGCATATTCGACGATTCAGTCGTGCAAGAAGTGGAATTGGATTGAGAGCTTAGGGCTGCTGCCCGCCAGCCGGTTGCTGCTCTCCGGATGGATAACGTTTTCGCGAATGTGGCTCGCTTCAATCCGAGTGGATCGTCGGCAACCCGGAATTGACGAGTGTCGCATTCGAGATTCGTCCTGCCCAGGTCCCCAGGCTGGACGGAATCAGGTTCGAATCCAGACTGGTGTGAAACTCGTAGCTCCTGCAACCAGACTCTGAAGAAGGAGAGGCCGCATCAGGAATGGCGTCCGCGTTGACCATTCTCCGAGTGGCCGACAATCCACTCGGAATGGTCTGTTCGAGAGGCAGCGGTTTAGCTTGCCCTTCAGGTCTCCGCGTAGCAAGCTCGGATAGCAAAAGCGAAACGCACAACCGACTTCATGGGGCCGAACCCGCTAGGAGTTGATTTCGCGGACGACACGGCGGGCGGACTCCAGGGCTCCCTGCATCCAACCCGCCCATGCCGAGGTGTGCTCTCCCGCAAAGTGTATGCGCCCTTCCCGGCTCGCTAGTGTGTTTAGGAAGCCGATCTGTCCCGGGTTGTGCAAGGCAAATGATCCTTGCTGCCATCGCTGCAACCCCCAACAGTGCGCCACGCCACCTTCGAAGGACCGCGTCAGTTCCGGGAAAATCTGGCGCGCCTGATCGAACGCTGCACGCACCCGTTCCTCCTCGCCCATCCGCTCCAGGGATGCGGTGTAACCGCCGATCGGATAGGCGGTCAGGGCGCCGCGGCCGTTTGGGTCGACGCCAGGATCGGGGGTCATTCGCTCGATGGGAAGATCGGTTGTCGCAATCCCGCTGAGTCCTTGCTTCTGCCAGAACCGCGTACTGGACTGCAGGAACACCTTAACCGTCCGCGAGTAGTTCTGCTCCCGAATGGCTCGTTGTTTGGGCGAGGAGAGGCGGGCGCTTTCGAAAATTTTTCCAATCACCGGACACGGAAGCGTACAAATCGCCCGATCAGCGCGGAGAGTCTCCATTCCGTCAGGACCGCGGACGATCACCGTGACGCCGGTTTCATCCTGCGTGACGGCAACTACGGGACAGCCATATCGGATGTCGATTCTCCGGGCAAATGCGCGCGGAAGATGATCATTGCCGCCTTCGATACGAAAACCTGCCGTGGATCCGTACGTAGTCAACTTATGGTGCAAGAACGCTGCCGCCGAGCCGGCATCATTTGTGAACCCTAAACACAGCAACTCCGCAGCGCCGGGCGAGGCGCCCCGAGAGCGCAGCCACTCGGCCGGGGTGAAGGCATCGAGTGGGAGTAGAGCACCTACCGGGTCTTTCCGGTAACCTGAATCGATAGCCTCATGCATCGCAGCTTCGATGTATTTTTTGCGCAGGCCGGTGATGCCTAGATTCCGTTCCGCCTCGGTGAGTTCGAAGGGCCACACGGTGTTGGCGTCAGGAAGGATCCGGCGGCCAGCGGCATGATAAACGCTACGCATGTCGATGGGCCACGCAGCGGCCATCTTCAGATCGAATAGCCGAGCGTAATACTGGGTCAGATCGTGCGACCCGGGAATCGACTCCGGTCCCGCCTCGGTGTACAAACCCGGAGCGAAGGGCTCGCGAAGCGTAAGGACTCTTCCTCCCGGCCTGCTTTGGGCCTCCAGGACAGTGACACGGCGCCCTTGCAATTGTAGTTCGAATGCCGAGCACAGGCCGGCGAGACCAGCGCCTAACACCACAATGTTCTGCACGGGTCCGCGCCTTTGCAGGCGTTCGACTTGCGCTGCCAGAGGTGTTGCGGCCATCCAGGACAGAAGTTTACGTCGGGTTGTCATTCGTTTCTCGTATCCATACATGCGAAATCCCGCCGAGGATTGTCGCACCCGACTGAGAGTATTGAGCACGCACCCGCGATTGCCACGTTTGCCATCGGGACAAGCCGTCCTTCGGAATGCTCCCGGATCTTCTGGCGCGAAACTACTTGATTCAGTTCGAGCAGGTGGGATTTGTTCTTCGACAGTTCTAACTACGCCCAGTGTGGGGAGCCAACGCACAGGCGCATATATGATCGTCCAGCTTGCGCAAGCCAAGCCGCCGAGCGCCTGACAGAATCGCCCCGAACTCCGTGTTGGGACGGTAGACTGTGAGCATGCCGCTTTCTGGGCGCATCGTCGTAGATCCCGAGGTCCTGGCCGGCAAACCGGTGATCCGAGGGACGCGTCTCGCCGTCGAGTTCATTTTGGAACTCCTGGCGGCCGGGCAGTCCGAGAACGATCTCCTATCAAGCTACCCCGGACTGGCGCGAGAGGACATCCTCGCCTGCTTGTCGTACGCCAGCTACTTGGCCCACGAATACAAGGCCTATCCGATTCCAGCGTAGATGCGCCTCCTCGCTGACGAGAACTTTCCGAAGCCGGGCGTCGAGGCACGTCGCGCCGGCGGCCACGACGTTCTTTGGGCGCGCACTAATTGCGCCGGATTGGAAAGACATCGCCCTTCTGGACCTGGCGGAATCCGAAAAGCGCATCGTGCTGACGCTCGATAAGGAATTCTGGGAGGTTGCCATCTCACCGCCGATCCCTTTGGAGCAAAA
>JACXTT010011384.1_pt1 | contig 11904 bp, 12 predicted proteins | sample 9270951 | NCBI WGS metagenome assembly JACXTT01 (sample SAMN15532306, study PRJNA645909) | rock metagenome | isolation source: weathered quartz diorite | place: Puerto Rico | collected 2017-06-21 | reverse complement strand
GCCGACGCGATCACGGGTGAGTACGACGTGATCGCCGTGTGCGAGGCGCCCGACGTGAACTCGATCGGCTCGCTGATCGTCGACAAGATCCAGAAGATCGACGGCGTGTTCAAAACGGTGACCTGCCTGGCAGTCAAGTAGACCTCCTCCCCACCTCGTGGGGAGGTCGGCCCTGGCGCGAAGCGCTACGTGCCGGGTGGGGCCGCTAATCAGCCTACTTCCGTCCGGCTCTCCATGAAAGCCCGAACCGCCCGTTCCAGGTCCTCTTCCGAGTGCGCCGCCGAGACCTGGGCCCGGATCCGCGCCTTCCCCTGGGGCACGACCGGGTACGAGAACCCGATCACATAGACGCCCTTCTCGAGCATCAGCTCGGCGATGCGACCAGCCTTGGCAGCGTCGCCGATCATCACCGGAACGATCGGGTGATCGCCCGGCAGGATGTCGAACTCCTCGTTGGTCATGCGCGAGCGAAAGAACGCGGTGTTGGTCCGCAACTTCACGCGCAGGTCTTTCGCGGAACGAATCAGATCGAGCACCTTCAGGCTGGCGGCCGCGATCGGCGGCGCGACGGAGTTTGAGAAGAGATACGGACGCGAGCGCTGGCGCAGCATCGCGACCAGCTCTTTGCGACCCGACACGTAGCCGCCACTTGCGCCGCCCAGTGCCTTTCCGAGAGTGCCCGTGATGACATCGACGCGACCCATTACGCCGTGGTGCTCATGCGTGCCCCGCCCGTTCTCACCCACAAACCCCACCGCGTGCGAGTCATCGACCATCACGAGCGCGTCATATCGCTCGGCCAGCTCGCAGATCTCTGGCAGCGGGGCGAGATAGCCGTCCATCGAGAACACGCCGTCGGTGACCACGATCCGGTGGCGCGCGTCCGCGCTCTCCTGCAGCTGCTTCTCGAGGTCATCCATGTCGCGGTTGGCGTAGCGGTAGCGGCGCGCCTTGCACAGGCGGATGCCGTCGATGATGCTCGCGTGATTGAGCGCATCCGAGATGATCGCGTCGTGCTCGTCAAAAAGCGCTTCGAAGATGCCGCCGTTGGCGTCGAAGCAGGACGAATAAAGGATGGTGTCCTCGGTACCGAGGAAATCCGACAGCGCCGCCTCGAGTTCCTTGTGCACCTCTTGCGTGCCGCAAATGAACCGCACCGAAGCAAGGCCGTAGCCCCAACGGTCCAGCGCGTCGTGAGCGGCCGCCACGACTGAAGGGTGGTCCGCCAGGCCAAGGTAGTTATTGGCGCAGAGGTTCAGCACCTCGCGATCCATGACCGCCACCACCGGACCCTGCGGCGACTCGATCACACGCTCGGGCTTCCACAGACCCGCCCCGTGAATTTCCTCCAGCCGCGTCGTCAACTCGTCACGCATCGAATCGAACATTCACACGCTCCAGTCCAGAACGACTTTCCCGCACTTCCCCGAATGCCCCACGTCGAACCCCTCCCGGTACTGGTGATAAGGAAACCGGTGGGTGATGACCGGCGCAATGTCGAGCCCGGTCTGCACGAACACCGACATCTGGTACCAGGTCTCGAATATTTGCCGGCCGTAAACGCCGCGCACCATGAGCATTTTGAAAACGACTTGCGACCAGTCGATTGGAAATTCATGCGCGGGCAGGCCCAGCACGGCAATGCGCCCACCATGGGCCATGTTCTCGATCATCTCGCGCATCGCACTCGGCACGCCCGACATCTCGAACCCGATGTCGAACCCCTCTTTCATGCCGAGCTCCGCCTGCACCTCATGCAGCGTTTGCTTGCGGACGTCCACCGCCTTGGTGACGCCGATCTTTCGCGCGAGGTCGAGGCGGTAATCGCTTACATCGGTGACCACGATGTAGCGAGCCCCATTGTGCCGGGCGACGATCGCGGCCATGAGACCAATGGGGCCCGCGCCCGTGATCACGATGTCTTCCGCAACCAGCCGGTACTGCGTCGCAGTGTGAACGGCATTCCCGAACGGATCGAAAATGGCTGCGACGTCGAGGTCGATTGCGCCGAGGTGCGGCCAGATGTTGCCCGCCGGCATAACGATGTACTCCGCGAACGCACCCGCCCGCTGCACCCCGATGCCGACCGTATTGGCGCACAGGGCGCGGCGGCCGGCCATGCAGTTGCGGCACTTGCCGCAGACGATGTGGCCCTCGGCGCCGACCAGCTCGCCGACGTAGACCGACTCAACGCCCTCACCAAGCTCCGCCACCTCGCCGACGAACTCGTGGCCGACCACCAGCGGCGGCTTGATCGTGGCCTGCGCCCACTCGTTCCACGCGTCGATGTGGAGGTCGGTGCCGCAGATGCCGGTGCGCAGCACACGGATGAGCACCTCGCCGGGACCTGGCTCCGGCTTCGGCACATCTTCCAGCCACAGCCCCGGTGCGGCCTTCGATTTGACGAGAGCCTTCATGCGGGCCGCCGCTTATGCACGCTGCACGGCCGCCGAGCTGTCCGCTTGGATGATGTCCGACAGCCAGTCAACCATCGAAGGCATCTCCTGTTCGAAGCTGCCCACCGACGGCGACCAGGTCAGCTCGCGCCGCGAAACCGAGTCGTCGTAGAAGTGCGGCTTGGCGATGACGTCCACAGAGTAGACACCCGGCCATACCAGTGCGCCGACGGGCGTGAGGACCTCGTCGCCGAGCGCCCGGAGGTAGGCCAGGTCGTAAGGCAGCGAGCCGACTCGGAGCGGCATGTCGAGGGCCGCGGTGGCGGCTTCCAGCAGCTCCCGCCAGGTCGCATCGAAACCGGCCACCAGGTAGCTGCGACCGGGCTTGCCTCGGTCGGCGGCGGCCAGGCAGGCACGCCCGACGTCTGCGGCCGACACAAAGCTCTGGGCCTTGGTGCCGCCGGCCGGCAACCAGAGCCTGCCGCGGCTCAGCTCCACCATCAGGCGAGGCAAGAGCCAGTCCTCTCCCCGTCCGAAGACCCGCGCCGGTCGCACAATCACCACGTCCATGTCGTCCGCCTCGTGCAGCAGCCAGGCTTCCGCGAACAGCAGCAGGCGTTCGTAGGCGTGCCCCGGTTTGAGCGGCGCTTTCTCGGTGATCCGTGTGAAGTGGTTGGAGCCGTAGACGTCGGCGCCGGATACAAGGACCAGGCGGTGGACGCCAGCGTGGCGCGCGGCGTCGACGATGCGGACGAGCCTCGGCGGCGGCGTCTGTCGATAGCGCAGGCGCCGGGCGGGCGACCAGCTCTGGGTGCAGATGTGGACCACATCGACCCCGCCCATTGCGTCCCTCATCGTCTCCTCGTCGGCATCGGACGCGAGCTCGATCAGCGGCACCTCGGTGGCCAGGGCGCGCGACACGGCGTCGCCCAGAAACTCACCCGCGCCGATCACCAGATGCAAATGCGCACGCTCCAGTTCAGCTCAACTCAATACAACGCGGCGACCGCGAGTTATTTTCGCCGCCGCTGCAACCCGCTCGTGATGGCGTTGCGCACGCTTTCGACCATCGCCGTCACCCTCCTGCTCAGCGTCCACCAGGCAGGTGGGTCCGGACGCACCGGCGGGCTGATTGTGACGTCGATCTTGCGGAATGGGGTGAGGGAGTCCGTCCCGTTCACCGCGACCGGGCAGACCGGCACGCCGGCCTGGAGCGCGAAGTAGCCGATGCCCACCTTCAGCGGCCGGATGGCGCGGCCGCGCGAGTAGCGGCCTTCCGGAAACATCAGCAAAATGGCGCCCCGGTCGAGGATCTGATAGACGGTACGCAGACCCGCCTCGTCGAGCTCGCCACGCTCGGGCGAAATGGGAAACACACCGACCAGCGGGAGCAGGCGGCGCTTCCAGGCGCGGTTGAAGACCGTCTCGCGCTTGGCCATCGTGTAGATCATCGGCGCCGCCGGAAAGAACGGGATGATGAACGCCGGGTCGTACCAGGCTTGATGGTTGGCGGCGATGATGCACGGCGGCTGGGGGATGTTCTCTAGGCCGCTCAGCGAGATCCGGTACACGTGGAGCACCAGCCAACGGACCACCGCGCGGATGAAGCGGTAGAGGCGCGGCGGGTGCGTCGGATCGGGATGGACGAGAGGGTCCATCGGCGCATCGACCAGGGCCCGGTACTCCGGGCTCGTGTACTGCTTTGGGGGCGGTTTGTCGTCAGGCAGAGAGGAAGTCGTTCAGGACGCGGTTGAACTCTTCGGGCCGCTCGGCTTGCGGCGTGTGCCCGGCGCCATCGATGACAGCCAGCCTCGAGTTCTGGATCAGGGCGTGCGCGCGCGTCGCGTGCGCGACCGGAAACAGCGGGTCCTCGGCGCCCCAGATGAGCTGCACCGGAGCCTGAATCTTCGACAGACTGCCGGTCAGGTCGTACTCGGCGCCGAAGAGCGCCTTCGGGTTGACCAGCGAGCGCACCGTGGCCAGGTAGGCGTCTCGGTATTCCTCAGCGCCGTAGAGCTCGCGCAGGTGGCCTAGATACTCGTCATCCCACGCGATTTCCGCGTTGGCCTGCTTGCCCATGTATCGCGACGCGACTCTGCGGATGACCTTCGCCGGGGCCCACTTCAGCGCGCTGTTCGCGCCGCGCATCATGGCTTCGCCCACCCGCGGAATCGTGACGAGCCCGTAGGACAGGTGCACGTTAGGCCGGCCGAGGCCCAGCGAGTTGACGAGCACCAGCTTGCGGACCCGCTCTGGACGTCGCAGCGCCAGCTCCAGTGCGACGCGGCCACCCATCGACACGGCGACCACTGCGGCCGACTGCAGCTCGCGTTTGTCCATGTAGCTCTCTACGAAGCGCGTGAAGTAGTCGATGTCGTAGCTCGCGCGCGGCTTGGCGCTGCGGCCGCAGCCGGGCAAATCTGGCGCGAACACCAGATGCTCCGACGCGGTCTGCTGGAGGTTGAAACGCCACTCCATGTAGCCCGATGAGCCGAGACCGTGGATGAACAGAACCGGTGAGCCGTGACCGCCGTGCATCTCGTGCACGCTCAGGTCGCCGACGTGGACGATGCCCGAGGCCACGACGCCGTTGGTCGCGGCGAGTCTTGTCACTGACCCGAGAGTCTACGGGCCGGTTGCCGCAATCCCTTGATTTCCTGACCGGATTCGAAGCGCGCCGTCTTCGCACCGCGGATCACCGTGATCGCGCCCGGGCCGTAAGCCTGCCACTTTCCGTCCTCCCAGACGGCCGCGCTTCGCTCGTCCACCCCGACCAGGGCCAGCTCGGGCGCCGCCTCCCGCGCGGATTCGATCCAGCGATGGCCGAACGTGTCGAAATGGGGCAGCACCGCAGTCTTCGGCACGGCGCCAAGCGCATCGATGGGCCGGCGGTGAAACCGGTTCGGCCACGTGGCGCGGACCAGCGTGTGGCTGCACAGTGCCATCGCGCCGGCGGAGGAGCCGGCCAGCGCCGCACCGCCCTGCCAGGCGTGGAACATCGCCCTCCACACTTCGGAGCCTCGCAGCACCTGCGCGACCAGACCCGGATCCCCGCCCACCAGGTAGAAGAACCCGCCGTGGCCCGCCTCATCAGCGAGCGACTGCCTCATGGCATCGGTCCTTCTCAAGACGGGAAGCTCACGCAGCCCGAGTCCCAGGCCGTGAAACCAATGAGTCGCGTTGGCCACGGCCTGGTCCGGACCCTGGCGCGCGGCCGCCGTCGGCACGACGTACGCAGGTCCCTTGCCTGCGACGGCGACCAGCCGGCGGTCCTGCTGCTCGTTGCCGGCCTTGAACTCGTCACCCCCGACCAGCGCGAGCAGACCGGCCATTGCTGTCAACCGTATGTTATGGCCGTGTCCGACGCCCCCCAGGTCCGCGTGCGCATCGCGCCCAGCCCGACGGGACTCGCCCACCTGGGCACCGCGAGCACCGCGCTTTACAACGTCCTCTTCGCGCGCCAGAGCGACGGCACGTTCGTGCTGCGCATCGACGACACCGACGTGCAGCGCAACCGCGACGAGTACGAAGCGGTCATTTACGACGCGCTGCACTGGCTCGGTCTGGATTGGGACGAAGGGCCGGACAAGGGCGGAGACCACGGGCCATACCGCCAGTCAGAACGCCTCGACCTCTACAAACAGCACGCCCAGAAGCTCATAGAGGCGCGGAAAGCGTATCCGTGCTACTGCACGCCGGAGGAGCTCGACGCCGAGCGCCAGCAGGCGCAGCGGGAGAAACGCCCTTACGTGTACTCACGCCGTTGCTTGAACAACCCTCCGGCGGGACGCAGCGCGTTCGCCGTGCGCTTCCTCGTGCCCGGCGGCAAGGTGCAGTTCACGGACATGGTCCGTGGCGAGATGACCTTCGACTCCGGGCTCTTCGGCGATTTCATCATCGTGAAATCGGACGGCTACCCGACCTACAACTTCGCCAGCCCGATCGACGACGCCACGATGGCGATCACGCACGTGATCCGCGGCGAGGAACATCTGCCCAACACGCCCTATCAGCTGCTCGTCATCGACGCCCTCGGCTATGAAAGGCCGAGCGCGTTCGCGCACATGCCGCTGATCCTCGCCCCCGATGGCGGCAAGCTGTCGAAGCGCAAGCATCCGGAGGCCAACCTCGTCCTGTACCGCGAGCAGGGATATCTTCCAGAGGCGATGCTCAACTACCTCGCGCTGCTCGGCTGGAACCCCGGCACCGAGCGCGAAATCTTCTCGCTCGACGAGCTCGTCGACGTCTTTTCGTTCGATCGTGTGCAGCATGGCGGCGCGCGCTTCGACCGCCGCAAGCTCGACTGGATCAATGGCGAGTACATACGCGCGCTGACCGACGACGATCTGATCGCGCGGCTGACGCCTGTCGTGTCCCACCTCGATGCGGCTACGCTGCGGCGCGCGGTGCCAGCCCTGAAGACTCGGTTGCGCACGCTGGGTGAGGCGAAGCCGATGCTCGAGTACCTGTGGATCGATCCGGCCCCACCCGAGCTTTCGCCGGGTGACCGCGAGCGCCTGAAGCCGGCCGCGGTCGCCCTCTCACTGGTGCAGGAGTGGGAGCCCGGGCCGATTCACGACGTGCTGCAGCAGGTCGCGGACAGCGCAGGCCTCAAGCCCAACGATGTGTTCATGCCAATCCGATTGGCGGTTACCGGCAAGAAAATCTCGCCGCCCATCGGCGACACGCTCGCGCTGCTGCCAAAAGAAGCGGCGATGGTGCGCATCGCCCGAGCAATGGCTTAGAAGTGGTCGTCGCCATGCCGCTGAAGATCACCATCGACCTCGAGCCGAACATCGCCCACATCGGTCCATTCCTCATCACGTGGCACGGAGTCTTCGCCGTGCTCGGCATCATCGCTGCCGCCCGGCTCGGGCTCTGGCTGCTCGGCAAGGATGGCGTCGACACGAGCCGCGGCACTGATGGCGTGGCCTGGATGGTCGTGCTGGGCCTCATCGGCGCCCGCCTCCTCTATGTGTGGGAGAACTTCCAGCTCTTCAGCGGCAACCTCTTGCGCGCCTTTGCTCTTACAGAAGGCGGGATCAGCCAGTGGGGCGGCCTGTTCGGGGCGATCATCGGCGCTTACGTCTGGGCCCGGCGCGCGTCGATCTCGTACTGGAAGATTCTCGACGGCGGCGGGGCCGGCGCCATGATCGGCCTGGCCATCGGCCGCATCGGCGACGTGATCAACGGCGAGCACCACGGCACCCCGACCGACCTGCCGTGGGGCGTCGAGTACGTCAACCCCGACACTCTCGGCCAACCGGGCTTAGTGGTGCACCCCGAGGTCGCGTACGAGATGATCCTCTGCCTCGCGCTCCTGGCGCTTCTCCTGCCCTTCCACCAGCGGCTGAAGACAAGGCTTCCCGACGGCGTCCTCGGGCTGACGTACCTGGGGCTTTACGCGCTGGGCAGGTTCTTTCTCAGCTTCCTGCGGACTGACCCGTCGATATTCCTGGGGCTGCGACAGGCGCAGCTGGCCTCGGCGCTGATGGTGATCTTCGCCGTGGTCGCGATCCCGATGCTCTTTCGGCGATCGCGGCCTGCAGGCGCAGCGCCAAGCGAGGCGCTTGCGGATCGTGCTTGAAGTAGACGTGCACCTGGTCGTGTGACCCTAGCGCCGCTCGCACCAGGTCGGTCCACGGTTCCAGCGCGCGTGTTGTGTAGCCTCGGCGCAGCCTGAGGTAAGCCACTGGGCCGACCTCGACCAGCGGCGCCTGCGGCCACTTCTCCTCGTCGGTCACGACCACTGCTCCGCCGCGCCGCCTGACCGCGTCATACGTCTCGTCGTGGAACCACGAGTCGTGGCGGAACTCACACGCAACCGTGCCGCCGATCGCGTCGAGCAACGACTCGAGTTGCGCGACATTGCGCTGCCGCACCGGCGGGAACTGCAGCAGCACAGGGCCGAGGCGCTGGCCGAGCGTGCGCATGCGGTCGGCGAACAAGCGCGCGAGGCCGACCTTGTCGAACGCCTCCGCAGAGTAGGTGAGGCCGCGGTTGGCCTTCATGCAAAAGCGGAACCCGTCGGGCGTGGACGCCGCCCATTTCTCCAGCGCGGTCGCGGGCGGCAAGCGGTAGAAGCTGCCGTTCAGCTCGACTCCGCGCAGATGCAGCGCATAGTGTTCGAGCATCTTCGAGCCGGGCAGCGATGCCGGATAGAACTTGCCCTTCCACGTCGCGTAGCTGAAACCGGACGTGCCCGAGTAGAGCTCGCCTATGTGATTGCCGCGGCCTCGCGCTCCTTCATTACTCGCTCGTGCAGCTGACCGCATGCGGCGTCGGCCTCACGACCCCGCGTGTCACGCACGGTCACGTTCAAGCCCTCTGCAGCGACCAGCTCCTTGAACCGGCGCACTCCTTCACGTGACGGCGCTGAGTACGGCGTTTCTTCGACCGGATTGAAAGGAATCAGGTTCACGTGCGCGAGGCGTTTGCGCAGCAGGCGGCCAAGCTCTTTCGCGTCGCGCTCGCTGTCGTTGACGCCCGCCAGCATCACCCACTCGTAGCTGACGCGCCGGCCCGACTTCGACGCGTAACCGTCGGCCGCCGCGACCAGTTCGCGCACCGGGTACTTGCGGTTGATGGGTACAAGCACGTCGCGCAGCTCATCACGGGCCGCGTGCAGCGAGATGGCTAGGGTCACTGGCACCTTCTCCTGCGAGAGTTGTTCGATGCGTGGGATGACGCCGCTGGTCGAGACCACGATGCGGCGCGGGCTGATAGCAAGGCGCTCGGGGTCGGCCATACGGCGCACTGATTCGATCACGGCGCTGTAGTTCACGAACGGCTCGCCCATGCCCATGAAGACGACGTGCGAAAGGCGGTGGCCTTCGGTCCTGAGCATGCGCGCAGCGTCGACCGCCTGTTCCTCGATCTCGTGCGCCGCGAGATTGCGGCCGAAAGGAAATTTGCCCGTCGCACAGAAGGGACAGCCCACGGGGCAGCCGGCCTGCGACGAAATGCACAGCGTCGATCGGTCGGAGTAGCGCATCACGACCGCCTCGACGGTATGGCCGCCGTCGAGCTCGTACAGAGTCTTGGTGGTGAGGCTGCGGTCAGCTTCAGATTTCGCGATGGGTCGCAGCGACGTCACGCGGTAGGCGGCGTCGAGCTGCTCGCGCAGCGCCCGCGGCAGCTCGCGCATCTCCTCGAACGAGGTGGCGCCCCTCATTACCGATCCGATTACATGCGCGCGCCGGTAAGCGGCCGCGCCGTGATCCTGCAGCCAGGATTCGAAGTCCGCCCGCGACACCGACAGCAGTGCGGGCTTGATCTCGCTCACCTCGCTAGGGTACGGACTCGAAAACATCCTCGCCGCGGGCCGGCCGCATGCGCACCGTGCCCTCGTTGACCAGTTTCTGCAGGTGCGCTCGCAAGGTCATCTCCGCCGCGCGCATGAGCTCCTCGCCAAGGTCTGTTCCATAAACGCGCTCCGTCAACTCACGCGCGGTGCCGGAGCCGCGCGACAGCTCGGCGCGCACTTGCGCTTCCCGGTCAAGTCGGTGGGCTCGGTACTCATGCAGCTTGCTCATCGCGTCCGTCACCGGTTCCCAGTGCCCCGGATAGAGGATGCGCGGATCCAGCGCCGCGATCCGGTCGAGCGACCTGATGTACGCTGCGACGTCGCCTTCCGGATAGGTCACCATCGAGCTCCCGCGACCCAGCACCAGGTCGCCCGTGAAGACCGCGCGCTGAGCCGCGACCCAGAAGCTGAGGTGGTCGGCACTGTGACCCGGCGTGTGCAGAGCAGTGATGTTGAGGTTGCCCGTGCGCACAACGTCGCCGTCGCCGAGCTCGGGATAGCGGCGCACCGAGGCCCGCTGCGCCTGGCCAAGGCGCTCTGCCAGCGGCAGGTGGTCCGGATGCGAGTGCGTGACGAGGATGACCGCCACAGTCGCCCCACCGAGTGCCCGGTTGATGGCGCGCAGGTGGTCGTCGTCGTCGGGTCCAGGGTCGATGACCACGACAACGGAGCCCGCGTATAGCAGCCAGGTGTTCGTGCCTGGCCCGGTGTAAGGGCCGGGGTTGGGCGCAACCACCCGCGTGACCAACGACGCCATCTGCTGTGCGGCCTAGCGGGGCGTGCGCGCCGGCAGAAAGATGTCCGCGCACGACTGGTGGCTCGAGTTGAGCCAGCCGTCGAGGTGAGTGTCGACGATGAGCCTGACCAGCGGCTCACCCATCTCCGGCACGGATAGCACGGGCGGCGGGCCTGGTGCGCACACGCTGACCTTCCACCACGCGCCCACCGCCTCGGCGTCGACTGTGAGCTCCTGGCCTCCGAGCCACTCACCCGCCCGTGTCAGCGCCTCGACGAGCGCCGGCTCGGAGCCGATGACCACCGCATCGCCAGGCAGGCGCCGCGTGGCGTGGGGCAACGCGAGGTTCATGACGGCGCCGAGCACGACACCCCGCGCGCGGTCCTTCGGCGTGATCGCGGCCACCTCGAGCGCGGCTGCTCGCCGGCCAACCTCCTGCGCCTGCTCGAAGACCGTTTCCAGCAGCTCCGGCCTGCCGAACGCGGCCTGCCGGGCGGATTCCTGCAACGCCAGCACCGCCGACCGCAGCTTGTGACCCAGTCGCCCGGCGAGGTAGGCCCGCTCCTCCTCAGCCAGCTGCTGCCCGAGCTCGGCGCTGCGCCGCGCGGCCGCCAGGCCTCCGTGCTGCCCCCAGCCCACGAGCTTGCCGCCCAGCGCCAGCGGCTGCCATGGCCCGCCGGGGGGCGGGAAGGCTGCGTCTGCGGGGCCGTGCCGGCGCCGGTCGGGCACCGACAGCATGCCGCCGCCCACCCGGACCCACATCTCGGTGGCCGACGAGACGGTGGCCACTATCTTGCTTGTGACTCCGCGTCGGCCACTACTGCGTCGAAGGCACCGTGAACTTGAAAGTCGTCCCTTGGCGGGTGCTCGACGCGACCCAGATCCGACCGCCGAACGAGCGCTCGACGACCAGTCGGCACAGGTAGAGGCCGAGACCAAGTCCGCCCTGCGAACGCCCGCGCCCCGCGGGCCCGGTCTTCTCGAACAGGTCGGCCAGGCTGCCCGCGGGGAGGCCGGGGCCGCTGTCCGCGACCGTGATCTCGAGCCAGTCGTCCGGAATTGCTCGCGCGCGCAGCTTGATCGGCCCGGTCGTGTACTCGAGCGCATTGCCGATCAAGTTGGTGAGCACCTGCGCCAGGTGGATCGGCTCGCAGAAAGCGCGTGGCAGCCCGTCGTGCAGCTTGACCTCGAGCAAGCTCATCCGATCCGTGTAGCGATGTGTGAGCACGTTGATGACGCTGTCGAGCGCGGGCCGCAGCTCGATCGCTTCAGGGGTCGGCTCGAAGTGCTTCGTCTCGAGCTTGGCGATGATCAGCTGGCTCTCGACGAGGCTCAGCAGGCGGTCCGATGACTCGTACGCCTCGGCGAGCAGCTCGCGCCGGCCTTTGGCGTCGATGGTGTCGTCCCACTGCATGATGCCGGCGAGCGTCGTCTTCATCGCCGCCGCCGGGCTGCGGACCTCGTGG
>JACXTT010011383.1_pt1 | contig 11904 bp, 5 predicted proteins | sample 9270951 | NCBI WGS metagenome assembly JACXTT01 (sample SAMN15532306, study PRJNA645909) | rock metagenome | isolation source: weathered quartz diorite | place: Puerto Rico | collected 2017-06-21 | reverse complement strand
AATTTAGTTAAGGTTTAAAAAGATTGAAGTTGTGGGTTTTGGTTAGGTTAGAGGAATCAAATTTGCTGGGACAGTTTAAATTCCGTGAGTCGGACATTGGTCAGTTGAAAGCAATGGTGGTGGCAAAAAACCTGCAGGGCTCATTGGATGACAACGTCATTGTCGGCGTGGCGGAAGATGCGCGGAGCATTGCCGTAGAAGAATTTGATTTCGTATTAGAAGGTACTGACAGCCTCAAAACAAAATTCGATATATCGAGAAAATGTCAAGCATCGAATGTCCCGTTTATCATGGGAAGTATTTTTAGAAACACCTCGCAGATATATGTCTTTCCCAATACGGCTTCGACGCACAATATGTCTGATCTCTTCGCTTCCGCCGATACTGAACTAACCGAGCAATCCTGCAGCGCAGTGGGTGTGTACGCGCACCAGTGTATGTTTACGGCCTCCATTATGGTAAGCGAATGCATTAAGACAATTCTTTTTGATCGGGATCAGGCCCTGCTTATTCATTGCAATCTACATTCGAATACTATGACGTCTACGCCGGTTACAGGCGAACAATACACTGAAAAGTTCGAGGGGGAGCGCGCCAGTATCGATTTGGCATCCAAAAGCTCTGAGCCTGAGCGTGTAGATTTGAATACAGTTAACGGTTTGTCAGTGTATGACGTTCGAGATGAAGCCGAATTTGATAGTAAGCCAGGAAAATTCACTAATCTTCCATCACGCTTTATTATTCGTGCAACCAATTATGACAAATTTAAAAACGCTGTTTTCGTATGCGCCTCCGGTAAGAGAGCGAAGTTAATCGCGAAACACGTTAATGAAATTGTGGGTTTCAATACTGCTCGATATGGAGAGCAGTTTTGATAGCATTTAGAGCACTTTACTCAGCCAAACCGATTTTCTATGCGTCTATTGGCGGTACTTTTTCCCGGCTAGCAACATATGCGTTTCTTGCAGCAGTTTCATTTCATGTGCTTGAAGTGAGTGGAAGGGCAGATATCCTTGCATTAACTCTGCTGTCGGGTACTCTTCCCATAGTCTTGATCGGATTTATAAGCGGCCAAATTGTCGATAGTTTCAATCGAACTTTTATTATTTTTGTGAGTATTCTTGTTCGATTTGGGACGGTACTAGCTTTGTTTGTTGGCTTAATGAAAGCTGATACCGCATCCTCTGTTATTCTGATCTCAATCGTTTGTGCAGTAATTTCGGTAGCAGACTCCATCACTGCGATCGCCTTCAACAGTTTAATCCCACAACATGCCGATAAAGACAACTTCGACAAAATTAATGTTGCCTCTACGTCGTTAATGGAGCTTTCGAGAATTTCTGGGCCGTTTATAGGGGCACTAGTATTCCAGCTATCTGGCTTTAAGGCAGTATTGCTACTATGCATTGGAATCTATGCAATCTCAGCATTTCCTACGTTTCTCGTTCTTAATCAAACGCATAACTACCTGAGCAAGGATAAGTATAAGACGAAGGATTCAGTGCTATCCATATTTGCCGGAGTACTTTCCAATGGTCGACTATTAAGCTTGTTGCTAAATGGCTTTTTAACCCACGTTAGCTTGTTTCCTTTCTTGATGATCGGATTGCCCTTTTTGATAGTTAAGGTCTTTAACGGGCAGCCAGCGGAGTTTGGTGTAATCGAGTTTGCAGCTGCGGTGGGGACTGCAAGTTCAGGGTTTTTGATTGCCAGGTTTGGCAATGGTTCCTTGGGGGTTAAATTGCTTTACAGTTTAACCTTGCTGGCTATCGTATTTACTCTGTATGCCCTTTTGTTCAATTCCTCTGTGTTTCAATTATTGTCTGGAAGCATGTCGGTCAGAGTGGCTGTTCTGGGGGGGGGCTCGCTTCTAATTTTTGCATTTTATGGACTGTTTGCTTCTTTTTTCGGTGCGGTCATCCAATCTTCGGTCGCCAAAGAACGGTTAGGGCGAGTATTCAGTTTGGTTATAATTTTAAACGCGCTGGGAAGATTTCTCGGATTCCTGATGTTCGGCATGCTTTTTGAACTCAACTGGCAGTTCGCAGTTGTTGCATTTATCGCCATTTCCTGGTTAAAGGTCGCGGTTCATTTGCCCTTTATGGCATTAGTCAGACAGGCTCAAACAGAAAGCAAGCTTGCCAACTAAGGGTTGTCTCAGAAAATCGAATTTAAAATGCGTTGAACTAAACCGGTGCGCGCTACAAATTCGATCGGGGAATTAGGCTAGCGATGCTGATTTTGCCCCCGGCGTTGGGGTCAGGTAGTTCAGCAGCCTCCTAGGGGGAAAAGTTGTTGTTTATGCAAGACGTAGTGTTTGGCCGGATAATTTTACGGTAGCATAAGCAGTTTGTCGTTGGCGTGAATCCCAAAATTATTTCCCTTGCCGCCATAGGAAGTTTTCGTTGGTTATTTTTGCCTGCAGTCAAGTCTTATGATGGTTTAAAAGAGCTATCGGTTTTAGCTTGGCGCGTAACGAATGAGTAGAGATAGGTTTCCGAGAACAATGAGTCTGGTTTTTTTAAATCTACCCGCCCTAGTGAAGTTTTCTATGAAATTGTTGGCCTGCATTTCCATTGCATAAAAATTCAATATGTTGATTGTTTCATTTAAGCCAGGTCATGACGGTTCCATTTGTGCCATTGATGACGCAAATCTTGTTTTTTCGCTCGAGGCCGAAAAAGATTCCTTTCCCCGTTACGATAGGTTAACACCTGAATTGCTGATCGCTGCCGCGAATCGCCTCGAAAGAATTCCCGATAAGATTGCAATAGGGGGTTGGGTCAAGGGGTGGCATTCTGTTGAACGGCCGGCTGAAGCTGGTTATTTTGGCGGTGGGGCTGAAGCAGTTCGCGTCAGAACACAGAGTTTCATGGGGAAGGAGATTGATGTATTTTCATCAACTCATGAGCGATCTCATGTGATGAGTGCCTATGGAATGTCCCCGTATCCGCAGGGCCAAGCAGTCTATTGCCTAGTGTGGGAGGGCAATATCGGCGATTTCTATGAAGTGGACGAAAAGGTGGGGGTGCACCACATTGGTCATGTTCTGACGGATCCTGGGAATAAATACTCCTCATTATTTATGATAGGAGACCCCAGTTTCCCTGCAATCAAGGGTCATTTCCGGTTCGAAGATGCCGGGAAATTGATGGCGCTCGCTGCATATGCAAAGCGGACCCCGATGAAGCCGGAGGAAAAGGAATTGATCGACTTCATCCTCAAGTCTGATGGGCTGCTTCTGGCAAATTCCAAAGAAAGTTATCAGTGGTCTCCCTTTTATAACATTGGAGTGAAATCACAGGCGTTTAAGGACTTGGCCGGAAAATTCAGTGATGCGATCTTCGAAAAGTTTTACGACTTTGCAAAGCAAAGGCTAACTAAGCGGTTGCCGCTAATTATTTCCGGCGGATGCGGACTCAATTGTGAATGGAACACAAAGTGGGTGGAGTCCGGCTTATTTCCCAGTGTTTTTGTGCCGCCGTGCCCAAATGATTCCGGGTCGGCCATTGGCACTGGCGTCGACGCCCAATATTACTATACTGGAAATGCGAAGATCAAATGGTCTGTGTATGCCGGTGAAGAGTTCGTCGAAGATGTCGATCCGACACTATTCGGCTATAAGAAGCAAATGCTTAAATATGCTGACCTGGCTGAATACCTAAAATCGAATCACATCGTTGCATGGGTGCAGGGCAAGTACGAAGTGGGGCCACGAGCTTTGGGCAATCGCTCAATTTTAGCGGCGCCCTTTAGTATAAGAACGACAGAGCGTCTCAATGCGATTAAAAACCGCGAGGACTATCGGCCGATTGCTCCCGTGTGTCTCGAAGAAGATGCGCATAGCTTATTCGGACAAAGTTTTCCATCTCCTCATATGTTGTATTTTAATAAAGTGTGTGTTTCAGCGCTGCAAGCCGTTACTCATGTCGATGGCAGCGCTCGTGTCCAGACGGTCAATAAGAGCGACAATGCTAGTCTGTACAAATTGCTATTGGAGTTCAAGAGAGTGACAGATTTTGGTGTTCTCTGCAACACGTCTCTAAATTTCAATGGCCGAGGTTTTATTAATAGGACAAGCGATCTAATCGAATATTGCAATGATCGCGAGTTGGATGGATTTGTTGTGAATGACAGTTTCTTTACACGGGGGACGCAGTAGTCCTCAGTAGTTCGTGCAAAGTTTGTTTCAATCAGATATAGGACGATTTCAGTTGACCCCAAGCACCCAAGGCTTCTTCTTGAAGGAAGAAGCATACCTCGAGCCGCTCATCAATAAATGGTATGCGTGGCCGTATTTGGTGCCGCCGGTCACGCGTGCCATGAATATGGCAGGGCGCAACATTCGGCTGATGAAGTCGTTTGTACAAGATCATAAGTTGCACATTTCGGCTACTCAAGATGCGAAACTTTCGGGAGGAGATTTTGTTTCGTGTTCTGAGTCCCAAGTAGACGCTGTTCGGGGGTTGATTTCAGAACTTGAAACGGACTACCGAGTTTACTTCAATGTTCGGTCTGCAATTTCACAGCTGCAAGTTCAGCTGAACGAGTGCAATGGGAAGTCTTTTGTAGATTTGTATCGCGAGATGCCCGCGATTCTTGATGGTTATATCGAATTAACGTACGATATGAACCACAACGCATCGATACGACTCCTCGAAAGCCTCTTGTACGCCAGCCCTTTGAATGTAGACGCGGCTCAGAGTATTTCCTTGGGATTGCTGTCGGACAAAGGGGAGCGCCCATTTGTACTTAGCTCTCCTAGAGTTCCAGACTTAGAGCATATTCATGTCGACGTTACTTTCAATGATGCGATTGTTGATGAGCTGTTTGCCATGCGCATCAAATGTGCCGAGCGGGATAAAATTGATGCAATTTTCTCTGGCAGGCGTTGCCAAGGTGGGTTGGACTATAAGCAGCTTTTCACCACCAATCCTCCAGCTAAACTCCATCAAAATGTCTCTGCGGGTTGCCGAGTCCGTTTCTTGGGGCACGCTGGATTGTTGTTTGAGACAAGTGGCGCGAGTATTTTAATAGATCCCATTGTCTCAAGCAGAGGCAAGGGCTTTGCAGATGACGTGATTAGCTTTGCAGAGCTACCAGAAAAAATAGACTATATATGTATCACCCATACGCATATGGACCACTTATGCGTTGAGACATTGCTCCAATTGCGCCATAAGACTGGCAACGTCCTTGTGCCGAAGAGCAGCGGTGGCAATATTGCTGACCCGTCCATTAAGTTAATGCTTCGATCGTTGGGGTTCACTGTCCGTGAGTTTGACGAGATGGAGGAGTTGCCAATTAAGGGTGGGCGTATCGTCGCAATTCCATTCCTAGGCGAGCATGCCGACCTGAATATTCGATCGAAATCGGCGTGGTATATTGAGCTTGGAGGGAAAAAATATTTATGTATGGCCGATTCTAGCTGTCTTTCGCAGGCTCTATATCGGCATATTCATCGTACCATCGGTGACATAGATATTTTGATGGTTGGGATGGAGTGCGTAGGCGCCCCAATGACATGGTTGTATGGTTCACTCTTTACCAAGCCAGTGCCTCGCGAGATAAATGAGTCCAGGCGCTTCAATGGCTCAGACTTCGAGTCAGCCAGGCAGATCGTTGACGTATTCCGGCCTGCCGAAGTTTATGTATACGCGCTGGGAATTGAGCCCTGGTTCAAGTACTTTATGGGAATTCATTACGATGCCGGGGCTGAACAGCTGCGCGAGGCCAATCGCCTCGTCGAATATTGCAAGGGCAAGCAAATTCGCGCCGACTTGTTGGTATCCAGTCGAACATGGATGCATTAGAGTCAGCAGCGGTACTGTTGCTCTGTCCCCCATCTCTCCGGGTGGCCGGAGACACTAGCTGCCTGTATTGGCAATTCTGCCGCCCCGATAGAACTCTAAAAGACCCGGGGGGGTGTCAAAGAACTGGAGGCTTTGCGGAATATGGGCAGGTATTCAAAGCATGACCGTGGCGAGTATGGTGCAATATTTGGCTGCATTGGCACAGGACGAGGACACCAAGCTGGAATGCAGCGCGAAACTAGTGGGCGCAGCGCTGCATGCGCGCCGACGCGTCCCGGTCGGTACGACCGCCAAGTACCTATCGTCCGCAGACCGATGTGCCGCACGAAGTCTGACCTAGTTCGTGACCTTTTTTGCGGCATACAGTGATTGGCCAACAGTTTCAACTGTATCTGGTGCTGCGCAGCCGCAAGAACACAGGCGGGAAGGTAGATTGCCGTGGTGACTTTGATCGCGGTCGCCACAGCGGGATTCGGTGCTCGGCGAATGCATGCGAAGTTGCCGTGGTTCCTGAGGTGTGCCATACCTGTTACCGGAGCGCCCGCGAATCAAATCCACGTTGCCGAGGCTAAAAGTATGAACCGCGACCGAGTGTCGTTAGTTCTCCTTGCTGATCCGACTGCGCAAGATTAAACCGTCACAACACATTCGATGCTCCAGGTATGCGGTTTTTGCTTGAATAATTAGGGCGATAGTAATCGTTATATATCGAAATTTCTCGGCATTCCTATATTTAAAAATGAAAGATGCGTAATATGAAATTGCACGAACTGGTTTCGTATCTCGAGCAGAATGGAATCATCGCCACAATGAGCGAGAACAAGCTAAAGGTTGAAGGCCCAGAAGAGCACCTTACCGAAAACGTTCTTAGTGCGCTAAAAGATAATGCGAAATCTGTCGCCGCATATTTCAAAACCCGCAGCGATGTCGCAATCGACGCTGACCAAGACTTGGACTTCGCACCGCAATCATTTTCGCAGCGCAGGCTTTTCTTTCTGCAGCGCTTTGACAGCACGGTTCTACATTTCAATTTGTCCACTGAGTTGGAGATAGACGGTGATCTAAATGTTGATGCGTTTCGGAACGCGGTTGCCGAAGTTGTCAATCGACATAAGATTCTGAGAACAACCTACACGATGAATGAAGGGGTGCCCTACCAACAGTTTCACCGTTCAAGTGTGCTTGGCATTGACTACCAAGACCTGTCAAACCTTCCGAAGGCCGAGCAGCACGAGGCCTTGCAGGCGCAACGGGGTGTACTTTTTGAAAAGCGTTTTGATCTTCAGTCCGAATTTCCACTACGTCTTTGCCTTACTAAGCTGTCGGCTACCCATTACGTCTTCTTTATTTCAATTCATCACATTGCAACGGATGCTTGGTCTAATAGATTGCTTTTGGCTGAGATATCGAACAGTTATGCAGCGATGCTTGAAGGTAGAGCAGTGAGAGTGGGCAGTAGTGATATTTCGTATCTGAACTACTCCCTTTGGCAACAAAATCGCTACTTGGAATATGGATACGCGGCGTCTCGCTCGTATTGGGAAGACGAGTTGGACGGTTTTCATGGTATTTTGCAATTGCCTCTCGATCGTTCCCGTCCTGCGCAGCAATGCTATTCCGGCGACTCCGTTAGAAGAGTTGTATCAGGACAGTTGGATACCTTGATCTCCCGGCTGGCAAGCGAGAAGAATATATCAATATTTTCGATCTATCTTGCGGTGTACTATGTTCTCCTCGCAAAGTTATCTGGCTCTCGCGATATCGTTGTTGGCACCGACGTTCATGGGCGGGAGAACTTTCAACTAAGAAGTGTTCCCGGCTTCTTCGTGAACCAGCTTGCATTGCGATCTGCAGTCGACATGCGGGATACATTCCAGTCGCTTGCGGAAAAAGTGCATCAGAAGTTTCTGAAGGCGTTGCATTTTCAGGACATGCCCTTTGAGAAACTCCTTGAGGGTTTGGCGATTGATCGCGATCCTGCGATTTCACCGTTATTTCAGGTCAAGTTTCAGTACATTGCGGGCGAGGACGTCGTGGCTGGGGGGGTCACGGGCCTTCGCGTGAATACGGTATCTCGAGGCGATATTTGGTCGCAATATGATTTAAATTTCTCGGTGCACGGCTGTCAGCTCGAGATGCAATTCCCAACCGCACTGTTTGATTGGATGAGTGTCAGTGCGTGGATGGACCTCTACGTGACAATGCTGGAGCAATTGATCCGCAATCCAGAGGAACCAAAGTATGCAGTGCTCCAGCATACGTTTTGCGCTAGCGTTCTGCCGATGTCTCGCGGTGCGGAGACGGAGTTTCCGTTATTGGATATCGGTAGGATATTTGAGGGCATTGATCGTGTAAACCGGTGCGCAGTAAGCGAGCTTGGTCAGCAGATTACATATGCCGAGCTGGATGTGCTTACACGTCGCATCGCATCACAGCTTCTTTCGCTCGGTTGCCGGAGCGGCGATAAAGTAGGCATTTATCTGATGCGATCGATTGAAATGGTCGCAGCAATTCTTGCTGTTGCACGTATTGGCGGAGTTTTCGTTCCGATTGACGCGGCCTCGTCTGAGGGGCATATTTCATACATTCTTCTAGATAGCGGCGCGCCGTTCGTGATTACAGAAAGGACGCTAGCGGACAATCTATTTGACTATTCTGGATATGTAATCGACGTTTCCTCGGTCCATGCGTTCCCAGAAGACTTTAATACCGACGGCGTGTTAGCTATAGATGCGGGCAGTCCCTTCTATTTACTTTATACGTCCGGATCAACTGGTAAACCGAAAGGCGTTATTGTATCCGTAGAGTCTTTCTCTAATCTGTGCAGTTGGTATGCCGGTTTCACGAGATTAGATGCTGAGAGTGCGGTACTTTTAATGATTCCTGTCGGATTCGATGCAGCTATTAAAAATATTTTCGTACCTCTTATTGCGGGGGCCAGGCTGGTACTTGCGTCAAATGACCATTTCGACCCGAGCCTGCTCCTCGCGCAGATCAAGAGCGAAGCGGTATCGATCATCAACACGGTGCCGAGTGCTCTGTACATGCTCGCATCTGCCGATAGCGAGAATGATTTCGGGTGTTTGGCCAGCGTGCGCTTCATCGCGGTCGGCGGAGAGCCGCTGAGCCTGTCACCACTGCGTTCGTGGTTGTCCAATAAAAACTGTAAGGTTACTCTTGCGAATATTTATGGGCCGACCGAGTGTACCGATATCTCAACCGCAGTCGCAGCAGATGGCTGTGAGTGGTTGAATCGATCTCGCATGGTGATCGGCAAGCCCATTCAAAATGTGCAAGCCTACGTCGTGGACCAGGATTTGAACCTTTGCCCAATAGGATCAATAGGCGAATTGCTTGTTTCGGGAGTTGGAGTCGCTGTAGGGTATCACAACGACGCCGCGTTGACAGAATCTAAATTCATTTTCACCGATTTTGTTAGAGAAAGGTTGTATCGAACTGGTGATTTATGCCGGCTTACGCCGAGTGGTGAGTTTGAGTTTGTTGGCCGCCTAGACGATCAAATTAAGATACGCGGAAAGCGGGTTGAGACTGGGGAAGTTGTTCATGCTTTAGGGGAATTGCTTCCCTCGCGAGCGGTTAGCGTCCAGTTCTACACGGGTGGTGGTCAGGCCCGGCTCATCGCGTTTATTGCCGGCGGTGAGAGCGGTCAAGTAGAGTCTGAAATAATAGGCTTGTTGCAGAAGAAGCTTCTTCGCCATATGGTGCCGAGCAATGTCATCTTCATCGATACATTGCCGGTGACGCGCAACGGTAAGATCTGTCGTGCGTCCTTGCTCCGGCTATTTGAAGAAAAAAGAGCCGCGAGCGGTACCGTGTCCGTGCCGATGAGTTCAATCGAGCGAGATATCGCGCTATTGTGGAAAGAGATTCTCGGGGATCAGCATATTGGTCGTGATACCAATTTCTTTGCTGCCGGTGGGGACTCCATTTTGTCGATTGAGCTTGTCGCCGAACTCAGAAAGCGCGGCTATGAGGTCGCAGTGGCGGATGTGTTTCGATACCCGAATCTAGCGGAGCTGAGTACCTGTCTATTGCAGGCTGGCAGCAGGAAATCCATAGCTGCGTTTGAGCCAACGGCTCCTTTCTCTCTGATTTCGGAAGATGATCGGAACAAGTTGCCTGCCGGTATTGAAGACGCGTATCCGATTACCGCGCTGCAGCACGGAATGATTGTTCTTGGCCTAGCCAATCGCGCGCAATCAATGTATCACGACGTATTCTCGTTTGAGCTTACTCTTGATTTTGACCGCGATGTCTTCACGCAAGCGATCGAGGAGATCTTGGCCTTGCACCAGATTCTACGTACCCGTTTTGATCTAAGCACTTTTTCAACACCGCTTCAGCTCGTTCCGGTCAAATCTGTGGGTCAGATTTGGTATTCTGACCTGTCAGGTCTGTCTGCGCTAGAACAAGCTAATAAGGTGGCCGAGGAAATTGCGCGCATTAAAACCGAGGGCTTAAACCTTGGCGAGAGCAAGTTAGTCAGGTTCGGTCTTTTAAAGAAGGCGGTAAATCGAGTACAGCTTATTATTGACGCCCACCATGCATTGCTGGATGGCTGGAGTATGGCGACGCTCTATCGGCAGTTATTTGAACTTTACCGCCACCTGCGTTCTGGAACGCCTTTGTCTGACGTATTTGATTCGAGGGGCCTTCGCTTTGCAGATTACGTCGCCGCTGAACTGAAGGATAGAAACAGCGAGATCAGTAAGGAGTTCTGGCGCGGGTATTCTTTGAGTTTTGAGTTGCCGTCGCGCCTTTCGCCAATGCGGCGTTCCCTTGCTACACGGGCAGAGAGCAACCTGCGCCCCGCGTTGGTGGTTCAGTTGCAGCAGTTGTCGGAACAGCATGGTTTTCCTGTGAAACAGCTGTTTCTTTCAGCCTATGCCTACGCAATTTGCACCAGTACTAGAAGTTCAAGCGCCATGATCGCAGTCACCGATCAGGGGCGGTTCGAGGCATATGGCGGCGCGAATTTGATTGGGCTTTTCCTGAATTCACTCCCCTTTCACCTCGATCTTGAGGGCAGATCTTGGAGTTCTCTTTCAAGGGCCGCGCAAGAATCGGAGGCGGCGTTCAAGCCGCACCGTCGCTATCCATACGCCCAAATCATTCAGGAAAATCCGTCGTTGAGGTGTGATTCGTCATTTACGTTCATGAATTTTCACGTTGCGGATGAAATCGCTCGCTCAGCGGAAGTCGGCGTCACCCGCGGAGATATGTTTGAAGAGATCGATTTCAAGCTTGCTTTGGCCGCTTCAGGGAGCTATGAAAAAGGCTTCGTGTTGCGCTTGGTTTCTAAGCTAGATGCACAAGTTGGCAGCGCTGATCTTTTGCTCGCAAGCATGGCATCGGCTCTGGAGCTCATGGTCACGGCATTTCACGACCCAATTCAATCGGACGGCGCACTACCGTGTTTGGGCGCAGAGGAACGCAAATTGCTGCTGGAAGGTTTCAACGACACGACTGTGGAATATGCAGAAGATCGTTTGGTGCACGAGCTTTTCGAAGCGCAGGCCGCCGTGCAGCCGCAAGCAGTGGCAGTGGTGTATGAGGGGAATTCTCTGTGCTACGGCGAATTGAACCGGCGCGCAAATCAGGTGGCGCACCGGCTGATCGCCCTGGGCGTCAGGCCGGACGACCGCGTGGCGATCTGTGTTCAGCGCAGCCTGGAAATGGTGGTGGGCTTGCTGGGTATCTTGAAGGCAGGAGGTGCCTATGTGCCGCTGGATCCGAGCTATCCGCAAGAGCGCCTGACCTATATGCTGCACGACAGTGCGCCCGTTGCCTTGCTCACCCAGGAAGATCTACAAGAGCGCTTGCCCTCAGCAGGTCTGTTCGTTCTGCTGTTGGACGCAAACAGTCAAACGTGCACGCTTGCCAAGCAGCCAACACACAACCCTGATCTTGTACAACTGGGCTTGAATGCGCATCAATTGGCCTATGTGATTTACACATCTGGTTCGACAGGCTTGCCCAAAGGCGTGATGGTGGAACATCGGTCGGTCGTGAATTTCCTTGTTTCGATGGCACGCAAACCTGGACTGCATGCCAAGGATGTGATGCTCGC
>JACXTT010011382.1_pt1 | contig 11904 bp, 8 predicted proteins | sample 9270951 | NCBI WGS metagenome assembly JACXTT01 (sample SAMN15532306, study PRJNA645909) | rock metagenome | isolation source: weathered quartz diorite | place: Puerto Rico | collected 2017-06-21 | reverse complement strand
TTATTTTGAATAACTTATCGTCCGAAAGTGCGGACGCCCCGATGATTGCGACACAGGCATCGATCACCTCGCACAGATTATGGGGTGGAATGTTTGTCGTCATTCCCACTGCGATTCCCGCGGTTCCGTTCATGAGCAAGTTCGGGACGAGCGCGGGAAACACCATCGGTTCTCGGAGTGAATCGTCGAAATTTGGCGCGAAATCTACAGTGTTTTTTTCAAGATCCCGCATGAGTTCCTCGGCAATGATCGAGAGTCTTGCTTCGGTATACCGCATAGCCGCGGCTGCATCACCGTCAACAGATCCGAAATTTCCCTGTCCATCAATTAGCGGATAGCGAAGAGAGAAGTTCTGGGCCATACGAACCATAGTATCGTACACTGCTGAATCTCCATGAGGATGATACTTTCCCAGAACCTCCCCAACGATGCGAGCACTTTTCTTGTACGTACGGTTACTCGCAAGGCCAAGCTCCCTCATACCAAACAGGACCCGACGGTGAACGGGCTTGAGGCCATCGCGGACGTCCGGCAAGGCTCGTGCGATTATTACGCTCATCGCGTAATCGATATACGAGCCTTTCATTTCTTCCTCAATATCTACTGGTAATACTTTTTCGCTAATTCCTGCCATTGTAATTGTTGACTTGTTATTCCGATTGAGGTGACCTATGTTCGAGAGACAAGCATTAACTACATCCCAGTAGTTTTCAACGACCCTTAAAGGGTCTCAGATCAAGTTACCCGTTCACATCGAGTTCGATCAGATTTCCTACTGAATTGTGAGCCAAAGGGTGGGTAGTTCGCTAGTTGTTCCTCAGGAAAGAAGAAGGAGAAGAGATGTCAGACGTCAAGATTCCGGACGTATTTTGCATTCTTCTCGATAAATTCTCTGCGAGGTTCAACCTCGTCTCCCATCAAGATGGAAAAAGTTCGATCCGCGTCTGCGGCATTCTCAATTGAAACCTGCAGTACTGTTCGAGTTTCTGGATTCATCGTCGTCGACCAGAGCTGCTCGGGATTCATTTCACCAAGACCCTTAAAGCGTGAGACTGAAATGCCGTTTGATATCATTAGTGCGTTGCCAACTGCCATATCAGAATTGCTCTTCGCACCATCCCTCAACTTCCGACTGCTCTTCAGTCGCGCGATCAACTCATCACGCTCGTTATCATCATAAGCATAGTACTCCTGTTTTCCGACCTTTAACTTGTACAAGGGCGGTTGTGCAATGTAAACGTGACCAAGTTCAATTATTTCTTTCATATAGCGAAAGAAAAGCGTGAGCAGAAGGGTGCGAATGTGTGATCCATCTACGTCGGCATCACTCATAATGATGATCTTGCCATAGCGAATTCTCGTTGCATCGAAATCCTCTCCCACCCCGGCACCAATTGCTGTAAATATACAACGAATCTCCTCGTTCTCTAGAATCTTATGAAGACGGGCTTTTTCAACGTTAAGAATCTTACCTTTGATTGGAAGAATCGCTTGAAACCGTCGATCGCGCCCCTGCTTGGCGCTACCCCCAGCGGAATCACCTTCAACAATATAGAGCTCACAATGCTTAGGATCATCGATGGAACAATCGGCTAGCTTACCTGGCAGGGTTGAGGATTCCAGCGCGTTTTTTCTGCGTGTCAAATCCCTCGCCTTTCGAGCGGCTTCCCGGGCCTCCGCGGCTCGCAGGCACTTCTCGATAACTCGACGTGCATCCGCGGTGTTTTCATCTGCCCAGGCCTGCAACTTTTCGCTCACAATTGCTTCCACTATCCCCCTTACATCACTGTTACCCAATCTAGTCTTAGTCTGCCCTTCGAACTGCGGATCAGGAATCTTTACGCTCAAGACAGCTGTAAGACCTTCACGAAAATCGTCACCGGAAAGTTGGACGCCTGTCTCCTTGACTAGGTTATTCCTCGCCGCGTATGTATTAAGCGACCGGGTTAACGCCGTTCTGAATCCCACCAGGTGCGTTCCCCCCTCAATGGTATTAATGTTATTGACATAGCTAAAGATATTCTCGTTGTATTGATCATTGTATTGGAATGCAACTTCGACTTCTACGAGTCGTTCCATTTCGTCCACGACTTGTCCTCTAGCGTACACTGGCTTTCGAATGATGGATGGTCGAGTCGCATCGATATACCCCACAAATTCGGAAATTCCGCCCTTGAAATGAAAGATTTCCTCCTGCTCTTGCCCTTGGCGAAGGTCAAGAATCCGAAGCCTGAGATCGGGATTCAGGAAGGCAAGCTCACGCAATCTCTCGGCAAGTGTTTCGAATCTGAATACCCGGTTCTTGAAGATCTGACTGTCGGGCAGGAAAGTTACCTTCGTACCGGATGAGGTTGGTTCACATGAGGCTACTATTTTGACTTGACCCTGAGGCTTTCCACGCACATACTTTTGAAACCAGCGCTTCCCTCCCCTCGACACCTCTACCTCCAACCATTCGGACAATGCGTTCACAACTGATACTCCCACACCATGCAAACCACCTGAGACCTTATACGTATTTTTATCAAACTTACCTCCTGCATGTAAGACCGTCATAACTACCTCGAGCGCAGATCTTTTCTCCTCAGGATGAATGTCCGTTGGAATCCCACGCCCGTCGTCTTCGACTGTAACAGACCCGTCTCCATTCATTGTCACGTCAATATTACGGGCGTATCCTGCCAATGCTTCATCGATGGAATTGTCAATTACCTCGTAGACGAGGTGGTGCAGACCACGGGTTGAGACGTCGCCGATGTACATGGCGGGCCGCTGTCTAACCGGCTCGAGTCCTTTTAGAACGGTAATGTCATCCGCATTGTAGGCGGCATCTTGTAGCACTGGTTGTTTTTTCTTTTCAAGTACCATCTTTCCAGAGCGCTTTTTCTTGTTATTAAACTCTCGGGTCATCTCCTGGCTCACCTGAAGATAATGTCCTTTACGATATTCTCTTGCATCTTAGCATTAATTCTGGACACTAGGTCCTTTTTCAAAAAAATCAGCTCGTTCCGCCATGTAGATTGTAAGACCCTCACAAACATGCGGCCATCTTCCAAGGATTCTACGTAGGTCACCTTTGCGATCCGCTCGCCAGCGACGCTTTCCCACTGCGCTATCGTGGTGTGCTGTTTAATCTTTCCGAGCATGCCCAAATCATTGAACATTGCCAATATAACATCATGAATTGGTCGCAGCGACATAAGACCTAATAATGGTAATTAATAGCTTCTACAGTCAATAACTACCCAAAACAATATCTGGCAGCCTTATGCAGTTAGGCGCACAGGCATCACGAGCATCAGGATATCTTCACCTTGTCGTTGGGTGAAAGGCTGAATAACGCACGCCCGCGTCGGGCTACCGAAGAGGAATTCAATTTCATCCGTGTCGATATGGGTTAGGAGATCAATAACATAGGTGGAATTGAATCCAATTTCCATTGTGTCGGAGCTATAGTCGCAGGAAAGTTTTTCCCTTGCTTCACTCCCAAGGTCTATATCTTCTGCGGAAATAGTTATGAATCCCTTTTCAAGCGCAAACCGGATCTGGTGCGTAGTGGTACTTGAATACAAAGCTATCCGCCGAACGGATGCAAGGAGCTGATTCCTGTCCACCACCAGCTTCTTATCGTTTTCAAGTGGGATAACACTTTCGTAGTTCGGATAATTCTCTTGAATGATCCGCGTGATCAATCTAGATCCACCAAAAGTAAACATAACGTGATTATCGCTGAAGGTTATGCGACACGCGCCCTCGTCGGCTGTCTTCAGAATCAAGCCGAGCGCCTTCGCCGGGATTATGAAATCTCGCTCCGCCTTCCCCGAATTGGGTTGTGAACAAATGATGCGCACCAATCTATGCCCATCAGTTGCAGCAACACGAATTTCTTTTTTCTTCGCTTGAAATAGGAGACCCATCATCGCCGGCCGAAGCTCGTCCGTGCTTGCCGCAAACGCGGTTTTGCTAATCAGGCGCCGCAGAACCTCGCAATCAAGTTCCAGCTCTTCCCCACTCTTGAATGCAGGTATTGGCGGATAGCTATCCCCGGATTCCCCCGTGAATCTGTATTCTCCGTTTTCTGTCGTCATCACGACTCGGTGATTCTCACACTCCGCCGCAAAGGTTATATCGGTGTTGGGCAAAGCACGTACCGTTTCAAATAATCTCCTTCCGGGGACTGCAATTAGACCATCCTTAACACCCTTCACGTTGATATTTACCAACATTGACGTATCTAAATCAGTGGCTGCAATTCTCAATTCGTCATTCACAATTTCAAAAAGAAGGTTTTCGAGTATGGGTAGGGTTGATCTGCTGGGAATTACGCCAGCTACTTGGCTTAGGATTCTCTGTAATTCTGTACTCGTTGCGGTAAATCTCATAGTAAATCCCTCATCAGAAGAAGTAATTTGGCTTGTTGGGAATAGTACAATTTACAAAAATGCTCTGAGACTTTCAATGCTCCGCGCGGATATTTGCTCATCACCTTGACTTAGACTCCATGTTCTGGATCTGGTGTACATCTGTTTTCCATCTGAGGTGCTACGACCTCATCAGCTTTTTCTCAAGCTAGTTACAGTACTTAATGCTTGGTCTGACGTAACGATCGACGCCGCATTGTATGCCCTCAGAAAGACGATCCACAGAGATCAGACGTAGCAAATGGCTCTTGCCCGGGGGGTTTAGATTAATTATGGATGGTCCATATTTAGAGTAGGATATCGCTTTGGTAAATCATTTTCCCCCATGAATCGAATGATGAGGGTACTATATAATAAAGCAGTATATCGTCCTAGCGGGTAGCGTTCAAAGGTTTTCGAGGAGGGTGGGGGAGAGTGCCCCTTTCATCACACTGGTGCATATTCGGCAGACCCTTCGCAAGCGGACGGTCGGGTAAGCTACTTCTTGTGAGTAAGAGTCGTTCCCGACCTCAATCGGTGGGCAGTATCCCCGCGTTAAGTGAAGATGTCTCAAATTGTATATTGTTTTAAGACCTAAATAATTAACCTTCGGTTGGCACCTATCGTTCTTGCCAATTGACAGCTAGTTTGGTTATGCCGTGTGAAATCAATATATTTTCCGCGAAGGCTGATGAAAAGAATGCGAAAGTTCGATCTTCTATTGTTTGTGGCCGCAGTTTTAGTGTACCTGGAGGCAGTCGGTTGTGGGAACAGTGGTGGCACGATGCGTACCCCCAAGAGAAATGAGGATCCTTACGCTCTCGGGTTTTTTGTTCAAGGACTTTTGCTTGAACAACAGGGGGATTTTGCTAAGGCAATTCTGGTTTATCAGCGAGCATTGAGTGTACGACGATATGCTGCAGTACTTAACTCGATCGCAAGGGATTATGCACTGTTGGGTGACAACGATCAAGCGATCTCGTTTGGCCTGGATGCACTAAGGGAAGATCCCTCTAATCGCTTATACCACGAAACCCTCGCTCAGATTTATGCGTCCACTGCAAATCCGGACGCGGCAATAGCGCAGTATCAAGAGGTTGTTCGGTTAGACTCTTCCTATCGTGATGGTTGGATAAACCTCGCCCACTTACTTCAAGTTCAACACCCTTCAGACGCCGCTAGACTTCTCCAAGTGGCGAGCGAGAGATTTGGGCCAAGTATGGATATTCTATTCCAACAGGCACAGATTTACATCACCTTAAACGATCTAGAGAAGGGTATGGAGATACTTGAAAGGGTTCTTAAATTAGATCCCGGCAATTTCGAAATTAGCAAGATGCTTGGGGATCTATACCTGCGAAGAGATAGCACTGATGCAGCGCTACAAATCTACGAAAGTCTTGCAGAGCGTCAACCTTCAAATTTGGAGCTTCGTTCAGCCATCGCTCAAGCATATTTGATAAAGCAGGATTATGATCGCGCAACGTTTCAATTCGACGTCATATTAAGCAAAGACACTCTCTCCTTGGATGACCAACTAAAATTTGCACAAATTTTTACTCAATTTCTTCAGCAAGATTCTCTTGTCGCACCATACGCCTTGAAGGTTTTCGCTCAGATTCGCGATAGGCATCCAGAGGATTGGCGCTCATACTGGTTCCTCGGCACAATCAATAATATTTTGAAGGACGACTCAAGTGCCCTGGTTAATTTTTCAAAACTGCGCGATTTAGCTCGATGGAATCCTGATGGATGGGTGGGAATCGCGTCAATTCTATATGACAGGAATGAGTTCTCCGATGCGATCAGGGTACTCAATGAGGCAACTCGAACAGTACCGGAAGAATTTCGAATCTACTTCTTATTGGGTCTCTGTTACCATCGTGTTCATCGGTTCATCGAGGCAGCGACCGCTTTGGAACGGGCCATCCAGCTAAATAATAAGAATGTGGATGCTCTCGGTACTCTCGCTCTGATCTATGATGAGATGAAGAGGCCCGATGAGTCCGACAGCATCTACGAGAAGGCGCTCCGTCTCGAGCCTAGGAACCACCTCCTGCTTAATAACTACAGTTATAGCTTAGCTGACAGGGGATTCCAACTCGAGCGTGCGCTAAGTATGGCCAGAGACGCCATCAAACAACAGCCAAACAATCAATCTTATCTTGATACTTATGGTTGGATATATTTTCGAATGGGAAACTTCAATGAGGCAGAGAAATGGGTGCGGCGCGCCGTTGAGTTGGGAAGTCAAAGCCCAACTATCCTCGAACATCTCGGTGATATCTACTTTAAGTTATCTAGGAGGGACAAGGCAATTGAGTTTTGGAAAAAAGCGCTTGACCTCGATTCATCGAATTCGAAATTGAAAGAAAAGATAGACGGCAGGAGTCTATGAGGCCATTGACGACAGTGGTGATCGTCTCTTTCATTGCATCCCGTCAACTTTCTTGCCTACCTTCGGAGAGATCTGAGAGGCTTCGCCCGGTTTCAATCGACCAAGTTCTGCATAGTTTTCATCACAAGAACGAAAGGATTACTACACTTGTGGGGGAGGGCACAATCACCTTTGAGTCCTCTGATCGCTCGTTGAATAGCTCTTTTAATCTGGCGCTTAGAAAGCCCGATTCGTTGCTTTTGGACTTAACTGGACCCTTTGGAATCCATTTTGGCTCTTTACTTCTCTGCCGGGAAAAACTTTTTTTTTACAATCGATTGGAAAACGTTGTGACAGTCGGGAGGTCGAATGCTGGCCCTTCAAGTGTTCTTCCTACCCTTCACCTAGGGTTTGACGAAATCCTTCAGTCCTTCACGGGTGAAATCATATATCCCTTGAGCACGGATTCTCTGCAATCTATAAAATTCGAGAATAACCAGTACATTGTGCGTTACAACTCACCTGGGGGTACCAAGGAGTATCGCGTTGACGGCGAAACCCTCCTCGTATTGAGCTACCGACTGCTAAACCAAACGGGAAAGCCAACACTTACTGTACTTGCATCAAATTCAAAAAATGCAGATGGCACTTTGATTCCCAGATTGATCCGAATCATTCTCCCACCAGAACGCGAAGCTCTCACTATAGAATATGAAGGAGTGCATATAAACACGCCAGTTACTTGTTCACTCACGTTTCCAGCTGAGGCTGAGATCATCTATCACTGATTATGATGCTCGCTTTACTGTTAGCAAGTCTCTTGTTCTTAACCGGCCGTGGAGATGTTCTTGGATCCCGGGACGGAAAGTCTAAAAATCGGCAAAAACAACTTGAAAGAATTAAAGCTGATGTTGGACGCTTTGAAGATAAAATAAAGCAGGAAAACAAAAGGGAGCAAACAACTCTTGATATTTTGGATTCGTACGAAAGGCAGGAAGTGGCCCTTCGAAAATCAATAAGTCATCTGTACGATGAGCAAGCAAACCTCAAAAATCAAATTAATCAAACTCGTCATTTGGTGCGAGAATCTGCAGAACTGCTAGTGGCTCTAAGAAAGCAATACTCAAATTATGTCTCGACCGCATATCAAAATGGGGGGGCTTACGATATGGAACTCGTGATCTCATCCGGGTCCCTTAATCAAGCCTATGTCAGAGCGGTATACTTGAAGAATTTCTCAGATCAGCGAAAGAAAGATCTTCTTCGAATCGACAATAAACGCGCGGAGCTAGAAACTCAAAGCGCACTTCTTGAACACCAAATGGCGAGAGAGAAAGACTTGATTTCCAGCAAGCACTATGAAGAGGCGAAGTTTGATCTCAAAGTGAGGAACAGGAAAACAATTCTGACAAGGATTCGCCGAGACAAGAAAACTCTCAAGAAGGAGCTTAATCGCAGTGTCCAGGCCGCAAAGGATCTTCAAGTGCTAATTGCCAAGTTGAGCGAGAACGATTTGCCCGAGATTAAGACAGATGGCAAGGATCTGCTTTTGGATCATTCATCGGTGCTCTCGCCTTCAGTCTCTAGAGAATTTGAAAGTAATCGTGGAAGATTAAAATGGCCTGTCTTTGAGGGAAGAATCTCGAGCCGATTTGGTCTTCAACAGAACCCATCCCTCCATACGCTTACTCAGAATCCTGGAATAGATATTGCAGTGCCCCCCAGTACTTCTGTAAGTTCCATTGCAGACGCGCAGGTCTCTAGAATCTTTTGGCTGCCTTCGTATGGGAATTTGATAATTCTCAGTCATCGTGATGGATTTCGTAGCGTGTACGCACATCTTGCAGAAATCTCGGTTAACGAGGGAGATTCTGTGAGGGCTGGACAAATTCTTGGTAGGAGCGGGGAATCTATCTCTGGATCTGTCCTCCATCTGGAGTTGTATAAGAATCGGGAAAAACTTGATCCAGAAGAATGGCTAAGCCCGCGCTTCCAGACAGTCCGATAAATCAAGAACTCACTTTTTTCCCTTCATTGCGCTCCATCCCTCAAGTTTGTTACCCTCGTCCGGAGTGTTCCCCCCTGTGAGTTCTTGGGATTTCCCCAGGTCAAGGACGCGCATAAGCCCGACCGATATTGACCGCCTTTGGCCGAAAGCGGTACTCTTCTTGAGACCATGATCATAATTGTTGTTTTGGAGTTTATCCCTTCCGTGAGACAGTTTTTTTGAGTATCAAGGTGGACATTCCGAAGGAGAGAATGTCCGTTGTCCAAGGCCCGTAAGAAGTTCTCATGCAAGTTCAATCTCAAAGTTGTTGAAGCTTATGAGTCTGGTGTCTCAGCCGTCGAGTTGTCCCGCCAGTTCGAGATTCATCCGAATGTGGTCTATGCCGGGGCTCGGGAGTATCGGCGGGATCCAGCCAATGCATTCCGGTCCGGAGAAGGCCAGAATGACCCTCCCAGAGCCGATGAGCAGCGACTGGCCGAGCTCGAGCGGATGGTTGGTCGTCTGGCCTTGGAGAACGACTTTTTAAAAAAAGCCTTGATGCTTGCAAAGAACATTTTGTCAAAGGGCAATCCCGGCCTACGAAGCCGTGATGCATCGAATGATCGACGAGCGATCCGGTCAGCTTCTGCTGCAGCGACTGTGCCATCTGGCCGGAGTGCCGCGTTCAAGTTTCTACCGGGCCGCTCGACCGCCGGCGAGCCCGGCACCCGACCGCAACAAAGTGGTGCTGCGCGAGATCCGTGCCATTTGCGAGCAGATGCCTGGCTCCGTCAGCCCGCGGGTGACGACTGAATTGCGCCGCAGAGACCATGCTGTGAACCATAAACGCGTGTTTCGCCTCGTGCGGACGGCACAGGTCCGGTGCCGCCGAAAAAGGCGCTTTGTGGGCACGGCCGATTCAGAGCACACATTGCGGATCTATCATCGGATTGTACTTGATTCCCGGACGAACTCTCGTCTATTGACTCCGGATACGGACCCCGATCAAGAACAGGAAACATATCCTGTGGGAGAGGACACTAGGTTAAGGGAGGAAACTGTCTCTAACATATCGCATTCCAAATAGCTTCACCGAGGGATAACCTCTAGCCTGATAATTTTCCGATTCGGTGGGAAGCCTCGACCAAGGGGCGGCTTTCGGGTAAATCCTTGCTTGAGACAGAGTTGTTGAAGCCCATGAGTCGGCTATATCGGGCTTTGAGTCAGCCCCTCATCTCGAGGTCCGTCCCCATGAGATCGACGGCTAGGCTCGAGAGTCTAACCTGGATCCAGATATTGCCTTTCGCTCCGGGGTAGGCGAAAATGGTTATTCCACCGCGGATGAGCAGCGATTTACCGAACTGTAGTGGATGGTTCGTCGTCTAGCCACTCAGAACAAAATTTTGAATGAATCCTTGACGAACGCTACAAACATTTTGTCGAAGGGCAATCCGGGACCTACGAATCCATGATGCGTTCAGTGATCGTCGAACGATCGACTCAACTGCCTAACCGATTGTGTCGTTTGGCCAGACTGCTGTACTCAAGCTACAACTGGGCTGCTCGAGTGCCAATGATCACTTTAGGTGACCCAGTGAAGCGGTTCCCAGGGAGATTCGTACCAATTGCGATCAAGTGCCTGGATACAGTCACACACTCGTGACGTCTGAACCGCCTCGCGGAGGTTATCTCGTGGATCTTAACCGCGTTTTCCGCGCGAGCGGAAGGCTCATTTACTATGCGCCCTGAGTACGCGTCTGCTGGAAGGTCGGGCCCAAATACGACGCAAGTTTATTTAGAGCCATATGTTCCATAGGAACTGGGATTCCAAGCAGCAGGAACTTTTTCTAGCATCTTAATTACTACCTCCCTACGAGAATTCTTTCTGCCAGAGGTCTGGGGAGTCCTGCCTTTCTAATCTTGTCAGCTGCCAGTTGGACGTCATACTCGGCTCGAATGTTTTCATACCTCCAATTACTGGTGTCGAAGATGCCAAAACTCAGTCGCCAATCATTGTCGCGGGGTTGACCAATGCTTCCAACGTTCACGATGAATTTTTTTCCTGGGACGACCTCGCGGGTCCATATGTCTTCACAAAAGACGCCTGCGACGTGGGAATGACCGACGAAGCAGATGGGCTCCGAAAAAAACGCAAAATTAAATTGCGCGTCCGCCGGGGAGATAATATAGTGCCATTCCTCCGGTTCATATGGGGACGAGTGAACCAGGTGGATCCCATCTAGAGTCACACTGAATGGCAGCTTTCGAACGAATTCCTGGCTTTCGACACTAAGCTGTGCGTGAGTCCACTCGGCAGCACGACGAGCAAATGGGTTGAAATATTCTGTCTTTCCGAGGTCGACAGCGGCCTCGTCGTGATTACCCAATAATATATGCGAAGTGGATTCTCGAATAAGGGCGATGCATTCATTCGGATTCGCGCCATATCCAATAATGTCACCAAGACAAAAAATCTCGTCTATCTTCCGAGTCTTAATAATGGCCAGTGATTGTTCCAGAGCCTCGAGATTTGAATGAATATCTGAGATGATCGCGATTCTCATCGAATCATAATTTAGAAAATAATCGCAGAGTTGCAAGGATGGCCCAACTCTCAAGAGCAGGAGTTTTCACTCTTCAGAGTTCATCCGAAAAAAGTACTATTCGTACCTAGAGTCTCAGCCGCGCTGGGATCTCGATCGTTCCACTTGAGTTTTATGCTCGATCGTTTTTGAGACAATCTGATTGCTATCACTTCTAGTCAGTTCGAGGTAGGGACTAAAACACCTGCAGTGTATCGCACTCAAGGTATCCACAGCAATGGAACGTCCACTTATTGAGTTGACTCTTCGACGTTGCAGACTTGTTTCGTTCATCGCATGGCCTGTTGGGGAGAACTTCATCACGGGTTGACCAAAAAGTACTACTACTGCGGTCCAACGGCTCAGAGCAGATGGTGATTTCGAAACGGAAACTTCACTTCTCGAAGAAGCAAATCCGGAGGGGGGGTAACTACTAAAGCCTTAAATCCGATTTAGACCTCCACCTGCGTGGTCCGGCATCGGTAGAGGGGTGAGTTCTGGGGCCTTGAATGTGATTACAGGCGTCAGTGAGCAATCGTGTAGCACGAATGATCTCAC
>JACXTT010011381.1_pt1 | contig 11904 bp, 11 predicted proteins | sample 9270951 | NCBI WGS metagenome assembly JACXTT01 (sample SAMN15532306, study PRJNA645909) | rock metagenome | isolation source: weathered quartz diorite | place: Puerto Rico | collected 2017-06-21 | reverse complement strand
TGCTGCCGGCTCGTACCAGCGATTCGAGCACCTGCCTCTGTGAAGAGCTCACGGAAAGAGCGTCCGCCGGGGTGAACATACCCTATTAGATCGCGGTCGAGCGCCATTGTCAAGCATTATGACGGACAGGACACTAGCCGCCCCACTGATGCCCTTATTCGGGCCATGGGAGACTGAATGGCGATTGTTATTCGCCGCCTCGAAGAGCACGATGAGGTGGAGAATTTCGATTGCGGGGACGACGCCCTCAATAACTACCTCAAGCTTCATGCCTGGACCAATCAGCAGAAGAACTCGATCGGTGTAAGCTATGTGGCTCTCGACGAGGCCGCTCCACGAACCGTGCTCAGCTACTTTACAATCGCGATGGCAAGCGTGCCTCGCGATGTGTTCCCGAAGAAGTATGTCCGCGAGGCTGCCCCCTTACGATGTGCCGCTGATCCTCCTGGCGCGGCTAGCCATGGGTCGGCGATTCGCGGCCGGGGGCTTGGACACACCCTGATTTCAGAGGCACTCCGCATCAGTTTGCGCGTCGCCGATCAAGTTGGCTGCCGCTGTGTCAGCACAGAAGTGTATCGGGATCGGGTGTTCTGGTATGCCCGCTATGGCTTTGTACCCATTGAGGGCACTGCAGCGACGGGACCACAGAGGATGTTTCTCGACATGCGGACAGTCTGCGCCGCCCGTCCGCGCTGAAGGTCCAAGCGACTCTCCAAAAACCTCCATTAAGCAACCTGTCGAAACGGGATCCTGTGTTTTATTGGCGTTTCCATGCCCTGCATCAACGCTGCGCAGTTATATCACTGAAAACAAACATCTCCCACTCTCCCAAGCTGGACGCAGGGGCCAGTAAACGCCTTCACCCGACAACGCGTGTGGCCCCGAAGATCCTGTTTTGGGTGCTCAAACTGTTTCGTGGCAGATGTTGGTGGCATTTACGACAAGCTCGGGCGCAGGAATCTACACGAGACGAAATTGCCCAATGTCTACAGATACGAGTAGACCGATCTTCGCCGTTCCATCAAGGATTACGCTCGACCGGATGTTTGAATTGGGCTGAGTTGCCGCAGACAGCCAACCTAATGCACTTATCGAAAGAATCCTTATCTAAGGATAATGCGTCTCATGAATCGTTGGGGCCGGCGGATCACAGAATCGGCCGGGCCGACGAAAGGAGATCGGAATGCTTCGCAAATTATTCGCCACGGAGGAGAGCGCCGCAACGTCACTCCTAAGACTCGTGCTCGGGGTCGTCTTCTTCGCGCATGGCGCGCAGAAGATGTTGGGCTGGTTCGGAGGGCCCGGATTCTCCGGAACCATGGGCCTTTTTACGGGTTACTTGCACATTCCCGCACCGTTCGCCTTCCTCGCGATAGCCGCCGAGTTCTTTGGCGGGTTGGGGTTGATCCTTGGATTCCTCACGCGAATTGCCGCCCTCGGAATCGCAGTAAATATGGTGGTCGCCATTGCGATGGTGCATAGCAAGTTCGGGTTCTTCATGAACTGGACCGGCACACAGAAGGGCGAAGGGTTCGAATATCACCTGCTCACGCTGGCCGTCACAGCGTTCCTCGTGATTCGCGGCGCAGGGGCCTTTTCGCTCGATCACGCGATCGCGACGGCATCGCCCACAGTGCAGCCAGGCCTGGGGCACTCGTGAAAACGAACAGTTTAGTTGAGGCGCCTCGCTTGTGGCTCGTACTGGCGAGATGCCACCGCGCGCTCAACCAAATTGCAGAGCACAGTATCGAGGAAACCGGATTGGGCCTCACGGATTTCGCGGCGCTCGAAGCGCTGTTGCATAAGGGTCCGCTCACGATCACGGAAATCCATAGCAAGGTGCCGCTCGCCCTCGGCTCGATGACCGCTGCCGTCGATCGCTTGGAGAAAAAGGGCCTCATTATCCGGACCGCGTCGCGGCACGACAGGCGGGCGAAGTTGCTGAAATTAACACCGGAAGGAAGGCGCGTTGTTGAAGAAGCTTTCAGCCGCCACGCCGCGGAGCTTGAATTGGCGATGGTGGTATTGAACCAGAGCGAGAAGCGAGAGCTTCACGGTCTTCTGAGGAAATTGGGGCTATTTGCAGCAGGAACGCTCGCGGAATCTGGACACACTGAGATCTCGACGTAATCCAGATTCGCAGAACAGCAGCAGAAGTGCCGGGTATGCTGACGCGCGCCAGCCCCGACGAAATATTCACGATCCGGCCGCCGTCGCTTATAAGGGGAAGTAGTTTCTGGGTCAGGAAATAGACGCCTTTGAATTGCACGTTCACGATCTGATCGAACTCGGCTTCCGTTGTTTGATCGAACGGCTTGTGCAGGGAAGTCCCGGCATTGTTCACCAGGTAATCGAACCGCTCGCGTCCCCAACTTCGCAATGTGTTCGGCCTTCGATGCAGCGTAGCCGAGATACTTCGCAGCGACATGGGTCCATGCTGGATCGCCGCTCTTCGTCAGCGATCCGAGTCCGCTCGACACATTATGGGAAGCGATTCGTGCACTCGTGAAGCGCGCGATCAAGAGCGGCGACATACGCAAGGACCTCGACCCGATTGACCTCCTTCGGGCTCTCATCGGCGTCGCCAACGTGGCGTCCAGCCCTGACTGGCAGCAAAGCGCGAGGAGACTAGTGGATATCCTCATCACCGGTTCGCGGCCGATCAAATAGATACCTCGGAGGCATAGGACCTGCGCGCCACCTTCGATCGATTGTAAGCGTCCGACGGCTGCCGATACCTCAGACGGGGTACGCAGCGCAACCCACCTCAAAGATCACCCAACTCGTTTCGCAGCCTTTGCGGCTGCCCAGAGCGATCCAGGATTAACCCGGTTCGGATGCAACGTCAGCATCTTCTCGTAAAGGTCCAGGGCCGTCGACGTACTTGCCAGGGCAGCGTTGAAGTCATGGATGTAACATCGGGTTTCCTGAATATGGCGAGGGGAGCTATCGGGGTCAAGCACACCATGACCGGCTACCACTGCTTGCGGTTGCAGGGCATCGATCTTATCCAGCGCGCGGAGCCACTCTTCCCTAGCCTTTTCATCGCACTCCGCGAGATAGAGGTGGGTGTTATTGTAAACACCATCCCCCGCAATAACCAGGTCAATAGAAGGCGCATGCAGCGCAGTTGTGTGCGACGTGTCGGTATGGCCAAGGTCTACTACGTTTAGCTCTTCTCCCTCAAGATAGACCGAATCTTCTTCCAGGACCTCCGGCGCTACCAACTGCGACGGAAGTTGGCCAGGAAAGCGGGGCTCCCAGACGGATCTTATAAAGTCCGGCTTGATTTGTTTTTGAATGCCCGCAACAACCGAAGCGGTGGCAAGCGCTCTTGCCTTGGGAAACCTGTCCAGCAGAAGCTTCAGACCGAAGAAATGGTCACCGTGGGCATGGGTGACGTAAATAGTGGTGAGATTCCTGCCGCTCTCGACGACCCAATCTAACAGCTCCTTCGAATGTTGTTCGGTCAGGAACGTATCGACGAGGATGGCATCGCGTTGGCCATAAATGAGCGTGACCGTATTGGTAACCCAGGCGAGATCTTCCTTGCCGGGCGGGATGCCTTGGGTAGAGCTACGGCGTTTCTTGGTCAGAAGCTCCCAGTTCAGCTTAGGCATAGATTCTCCTTTCTCAATGTTGCATTTCAGCTCCCACGAAACCCACAAGGAATCTGACTTGCCAGCGCGAAATGGGCTGAAAGGAAAGGAAGTCACGGCCGGAGGCGTCGATAGCCGGTTCGGCATTGCTGAAGAGTCGTCATTTTGCTGACAACGCAGCGTTGCGGCCGCACATCAATCCGTTCTGCGCCAACAGTTTACGAATGGCGTCCGCAGTGCACCTCCAAATGCTGCCGGTACGTGGGAATCGCAAATCCGGCAAAGAACTCGAAACAGAAAGGAACACGCATATGAAACGACACTCTCAGGGACTAGCGGTCATCACCGGAGCATCCTCCGGAATCGGCGCCGTCTACGCCGATCGTCTCGCGCAGCGCGGCTACGATTTACTCCTGGTTGCACGGAACCAGGAGCGCATGGCGGATCTGGCGAAGAAGCTTGTGAGCGACACGGGAAGCAAAGTTGAGACCCTGGCAGCCGATCTAACGGATTCCAACGATTTGGCCAGGCTGGAGCGAATCCTTAGCGAAGACTCCAGAGTCACCTTGCTCGTGAACAACGCGGGCGTGGGCGCTACTGCGCCATTACTGAATTCGGACGCCGCCGACATGAGCCGGATGATCGCGCTAAATGTGGAGGCGCTGACACGGCTGACCTACGCCGTAGTGCCCGCATTCGTGAAGCGCGGCGCAGGCGTGATCATCAACATCGCTTCCATCGTCGCGGTTGCCCCCGAGGCTCTCAATGGCGTGTACGGTGGCACGAAAGCCTTTGTGCTTGGTTTCAGCCAATCGTTGCGGCATGAGTTGGCCAACACGGGAGTCAAGGTTCAGGTCGTACTGCCCGGGGCGACAGCCACGAATTTCTGGAGCATCGCCGGCAGACCGGTCGAACATCTGCCGCAGGAAATTGTAATGCCCGTCGAGGATATGGTGGATGCGGCTCTCGCGGGCTTCGATCAAGGGGAGTTCGTGACCATTCCCGCGCTCCCGGATGCGGCGCAATGGGAATCATATGAGGCTGCACGCCAGGCCCTCATGCCCAACTTGTCTCGTGCAGAACCGGCCGGCAGGTATGGCGTGGTCCGCGCCGCAGGTTGATCTTGCCTTGCGTCAGAACACGGTGGGTAATCAAGCAATGTTGAGGATTGAAAAAGAGTCCGACGAATGCGTCACTCGCCTGCTGCTCAGCGGCCGCATTCAGTCGGATCGCATCGCCTGCATTCGATCGGCAATGAACGACGGCTGCGCGCGCAAAATCCTGGACTTGAGCGACGTCACCTTAGTGGACGTCGTGGTGGTTCGCTTCCTGATTCGCTGCGAAGAGGAGGGCGTTGAATTGGCGCAATGCCCTCCCTACGTGCGCGAGTGGATGCTTCGCGAGCGCAGTTGTGCGGTCCGAGACGATTGAGTCAGGTGGGGCCGGCGTCCGGTCTGTCCAATAGCGTGCGGTTCGACCTTGTCAGACAGTATAATGCGGCATGGCGGGAAGCGGCGCGTTGGACGCTTGCCGGCTCGTCGAATTCAACTATGAAGACGAGTGAAAGCCAAAGTCGCGCTCCATTGGAACTACGCGCTTTCATCGATGGCATGCCGGCACTTGCTTGGTCCTGTCGTCCCGATGGCTTCCCGGAATTCGTTAACAAGCGATTTCTTGAGTACAGCGGTCTTTCTCCGGACCAAATTTACGAAGAGTGGAAATCGACGCTTCATCCGGACGACGTGGACGTGTTCGAAAAGTGGTGGGAGGGTCTTCTCAAGTCCCCAAAGACTGGACAAACCGAAGTTCGCTTTTACCGTGCTGACGGAGAGTATCGTTGGTTCCAGATATCGGCGGCGCCGGTCCATGACGAGCACGGCAACCTCGTCCGCTGGTATGGGATCAATACCGACATCGATGACCGCAAACGCGCCGAGCAGAAGCTACAGCAAAACGAAGAGGACCTTCGCACAATCACCGATGCCATTCGCCAATCCATCGTGGTTCTCGCGCCTGATGGCACGACAATCTACGCGAACCGGGTGGCTCTGGATATCACTGGACTCACCGTCGGCGAGGTGAACGACAAAGGCTTTTTTACGCGCGTCTTCCATCCTGACGACGTAGACCGGGTACGCGAGGAGCGTAGGGTTGGACTGTTGGAGGGACGTCCGTTCGAGCTGGAAATGCGCGCGCTCTTCAAGAGCGGGCAGTATCGCTGGCAGCTCGTTCAATACGACGCGCTGAAAGACGAACGCGGCCAGATCATCCGGTGGTACGTTACGGCAACCGACATCGATGATCGGAAGAGGACGGAAGAGAGGCTTCAGAACGAGAACCTCGCTCTCCGAGAGGAAATCGATCGCACTTCGATGTTTGAGGAGATTGTCGGTTCTTCGAAGCCCATGCGCCAAGTGGTGAAGCAGGTGGAGAAGGTTGCGCCTTCAGATTCGACAGTCCTCATTCTCGGGGAAACCGGAACGGGCAAAGAGCTGGTTGCGCGTGCGCTGCATCGGAGGTCGAAGCGCGCCAACAGAGCGTTCGTGCGGGTCAATTGCGCCGCGATTCCGCAATCGCTGATCGCGTCCGAGCTTTTCGGGCACGAAAAAGGCGCCTTCACCGGCGCACTCCAACGGCGTCTGGGGAGATTTGAAGCCGCCGACGGCGGGACGATCCTCCTGGACGAAATCGGCGAACTCCCCATTGAAACGCAGATCTCGCTGCTGCGCGTGCTGCAGGAGCGCGAATTCGAGCGGGTCGGGAGCAATCATCCCATCAAGGTAGACGTCCGCCTGATCGCGGCAACCAATCGGGACCTGCCGGCCGCCGTCGCTCAAGGAACTTTCCGACAGGATCTTTTCTATAGGTTGAACGTCTTTCCGATCGCCGTCCCGCCGCTGCGCGAGCGAGCGGAAGATATTCCACTACTCGTGGAGTACTTCGTCGGACGCTTCGCCAAAGCCAGCGGCAAAAACATCCGCAATACAGGCAAGCAGACGCTGGAGCAATTGAGAGCCTACCATTGGCCCGGGAACATCCGCGAGTTGCAAAACGTGGTGGAGCGCGCCGTCATCCTGACTGAAACCGACACCTTCGTAGTTGATGAGAGCTGGCTAAAGCTGGAACCGGCAGAATCTGAGCGGCAGCACGAAGGGCTTTCGGCCCTGGCAGATCGTGAAGTCGAAATGATCGAAGCGGCTCTCGCGGAGAGCCATGGGCGGATATCCGGACCTTCCGGCGCTGCGGCGAAACTCGGCATTCCACGGCAGACACTGGAGTCGAAGATCAAGCGACTCGGCATTGATAGGTACGGGCAGAAGCGTGCAACCTCCAAATAACTTCCCGCCCCGTGACCTCTTGCTCATCGTTCGTCATTTTGCTGAGCATGCGGCGCGATTCTGGGGCTCACTTTGTTCCCTTTCAGCGGTTTCCGGATGGAGAGCCGGTTGCGTTGTTCTCTTGCGACAGTGTTCAACACAAAAAGGAGAACGACAATGACGCAAACAGAAATCCACTTCCACCAGACAACCACCTTGACACCCGAGCAGTACGTCGCTGGGCTCACCGACTTCGGGCCTGGCCGCTCGAAGCTCTTTGGCAACAGCGCCGATGAGTACCTCAAGGTGCATCACCGGGGCCGCTCGGAGGCGGACGTCACGGAAGGCTCGGGCGGCATCTGGGAACGCCTGCACTACGACTGGTCCGACCCCAACCGCGTCGTCCTCACGACGACCGACTCCAACCTGTGGGGAGGCGCGTCCGGCCACACCTACACCTTCACGCGTCAGCCTAACGGCACGACCGACATTGACGTAGTCGTCGTACGCAAGGGCAAGAACCTCAAGGGACGAGTGCTCGGCTTCGTGCTCAGGAGCATCGGCAGGCGCGTTTTGGAACGTGCGTTTGAAAACTCCGTCAAAGCCATCGAAGCCCGGAACGGCGCGGCGAGAGTGGAGCCGCATCATGAGCCGGGTAAGCTGGCCTCCGCTCGCGCCAGATCCGCCTGACGGCTGGCTAACTGAGCAGATGCTGTGGCGACTTCAGCACCGCGGCTTGCGAGTTGCGCTTGAAAGCGCTGTGCTACTACCTGCTCAAGTTTCTGGCGGGTCGGTGGGAACTCACGGCTGCCTCGGAGAAAACTCATCGCTCAAGTCATGCAAGGAAGACAACCTCGGGGCGGCGGCATAGAGCTGCTTAGGGCTATCCTGGAGAAAGCCGTCCACGCCTATGGTCTCATGTCTGATCGACCGCAGAAAGCGCAGTAAAGGTGGGAGTGCGGGTAACTGAAGGCGGTAAGAATTGCTCTACTTGTTCTTGGCGCTCAAGGCCATCTTGTTGATTCGTAGTTGCCTTACGAGTTTGGCAATTGATCGGCTGGGCAATCGTTTTGAGGGTGACAAGCGTTAGATGCCAATCCATGGTTCGCCCAGCCGGATGACGGATCATTTGAGAGTCGTCAAAGAGCTCTTTGTCTCTTTCTTCGAGTTCTTTGGTTTGGGCACCTTTTGTGGAAGACCGGCGGGAGCAGCATTCGTTCATCCGATTGAGGGCGGCGAGTTGGTCCGCCGGGTGGATGCGATCGGATCCGTATCGCTGCCGCTGGTTGCGTTTGCCGGAGGATCCCAGCAAACACGTGATAGCTTGATCCGCTTGGCCTCGAAGCCCGTGTGGAATTGGTCGTTTCTTCTCCTCATCGCCCTGCTCACTTCGCCAGTGAGCGTAGGCGCCCAGGTCGACAATGGGCCGATCCCACCGCAACAGGAGCAAGACGGGGCTCCCCAGCAACCAATTGAACCTGACCATCCACGCACTTCGAACCCGGCCGAGAAGGCCGTCATCAAGACGTTTCTAAGAGATGAGGTGAATATTTGGACGAGTCCGTTCCGTCGAAGCAGCTATTCGAGCCACGCTTTTTCGAAGTACGTACTGCCTTTTACCGTCATCACGGGCGCGCTCATTGCGACCGATCACCGGACTTCGGAGCTGCTGCCCAATACTAACGACCAAGCCATTTGGAGTCAGCGGGTGTCCCGACTGGGAGCACCCTATACCCTGGCCGGCATTGCCGCCACAACGTACCTGATTGGCAGAGGAACTGGGAACAGTAAGGCACGCGAAACGGGCTTTCTCGGCGCGGAAGCCATCGCGCATAGCCAAATCGTAACATTGGTGCTGAAGACAGCGACTCAGCGAGAACGACCGCTGGATTTTCGGGCGAACGGCAGCGGCGGCATCGCGTTTGGAAAGGGCGGCGACTCGTTCCCCTCGGGGCACGCATCTGGTTCATTTGCGCTCGCCACGGTCTTTGCCTACGAATACGGCCGTGAGCATCGGTGGGTTCCGTATACCTCCTACGGGCTGGCTTCGGTTGTTGCAGCGTCCCGGTTGAGTGGCGAGAAGCACTGGGTATCCGACATCTTTGTCGGTAGCACGATGGGTTTCCTGATCGGACGCTACGTCTACAAAACCCATCATGACCCGCGGGCCGACGGCGAGGTTCCCAAGAGAACGGACCGGTTCATCCCGCAGTTTGGGATTACCGCGCACAGGGCAACCGTGGCCTGGAACTGGTAGCGTCGCCCTTGGTGTTCGATTCGACACATGGTTACAGCAGTCTGAAGCACGACGCGAGACATCTATCAGCAGGAAGCTCTCGAATCACAAGGAGGGCAACATGGGACAGTTTCGCCCCCCGACGTTAAGTCCAGCCAGTTGCTAGACTCAAGCAAGGCAATGACGAAAAAGGTAGGGGGGCTCCTCGGGGCTTGTCAAGCGGTTTAACCTTTGGACGCGGGGGTTTTCCAATGACCATACGACTTCTCTTCCCGGCATTCGTGACGGTTCTCTTGCTCAGTTCCTGCGGCAGACAGTCTGGCGGCGGTCAGCACGCCACGGTCCAGATCCGAGACGGCACTGAGGTCAGCGGAACTGTGCTTTCCAGCTCAGCCACCGAGATCCAGCTTGCCGGCGACGACAAGGTGACTCGGACGATTCCCATGACGCAGGTGCGCTCTATTGAGTATGAGGATCCCACAGCGATTCCAACGCCGGCTCCAGCAGCGACTCAAACGGCGACTCCGGCGGCGACCCCGTCGGGAAGTGTACGGCCGACGTCCGGCGCTTCGGCCCCGCGAGAACTGCGTCACCGGGATCACTACCATCCGACGGAATCTGCGGTCACGACGACGACCCACCAACTACCCGTCGGTACCGAGATCACCGTACGGAATGAGGAGACGATTGATTCCGGGAAGGCCGTTGAAGGTCAGACGTTTCCAGCAGAGATAACCAAGGATGTGCTCGATGCCGAAGGCAGTGTGGTGATTCCGCGTGGTTCAAATGCCCAGATCGTCATCCGATCAGCGTCGAAGGGTGGCAAGATCCGCGGCGCCTCTGACCTGGTGATGGATCTGGCTTCCGTCTCGATTGACGGCCGGCAGTACGAAATCAGCACAACTGACTTGGGTGAGCGCGGTCGATCCGGCGTCGGAGCGAATCGTCGTACGGTTGAGTTCACAGGCGGGGGCGCGGCAGTTGGGGCGATCATTGGCGCGATCGCCGGGGGTGGCAAAGGAGCCGCGATCGGTGCGGGTTCTGGCGCCGGCGCCGGAGCGCTAACCCAGATCCTGACCAAAGGAACGATCAAGGTACCAGTCGAAAGTCTCCTGACTTTCAAGCTGGACAAACCCTTGCGGGTGGAATCGACTCACTGAGAACGAAGGCCTGCTTCTTCTTGCACGCCTGGACTGAGTCGTCCCCAGGTAAGTTATCCAAGGTTGGGATGATCCCTTGCGCAGCCGGAAGCAAGCCCGCTTCGGTAAGCAAAGCTGATATTAGCGGCGCCGCAGGCGTCGTCCTAAAGACGCCCAACCCTCACTCGTAGCGCAGTGCAACCAGCGGGTCCACTTTTGTCGCCCGCCGCGCCGGGATGAAGCACGCCAGCAGCGCCGTCAAGCCAAGGATCGCCGCGACAGCGCCGATCGTCCCCGGGTCTCGCTCGCCGACACCGAAAAGGAGATTCGACAAAAGACGCGTCAGGCCGAGCGCCCCTCCCAAGCCCAGCACCAGGCCCGCGGCCGCCAGCAGCATGCCGCTCCGCAGGACCAGCCGGAGAAGATCGGATCGGGACGCGCCCAGCGCCGCGCGGATTCCGATCTCGTGGGTCCGCTGCTCCACCGAGTACGAGATGACGCCGTAGATCCCGATAGCCGCCAGCAGCACCGCGATCGAAGCAAAAACCGTGAGCAGCATCGAACGCAGCCGGTTGGTCGCCATGGATTCCGCCTTCACGTCTTCCAGCGTCTTGACTTCGGTGAGCGTCTGGTCTTTGTTGATCTCGTGGACGGCCCGGCTGAGCGCCTGCTGGAGAGATGCCGGGTTCATCGCCGTTCGCACCACCAGGGCCTGGAAGTACACCGGGCTCTGCTCATACGAGACGTACATCCCGGGATTTTCGTTCTTGCTGTCGATGCTGGTGACCTTCTCGTCCGCCACCAGCCCCACAATTTCCCAGGCGACCTCCGGCCCTAACTGCGTCTTGCCGGGAACGATGTCCTGCACCAGAATCCGCTTGCCGATCGGTTCTTCGCCCTTGAAGTACAGCCGAGCCATGGTTTCATTGATCACGGCAACGGGAGGGGCGCCTTTGGTGTCGTGCTCGCTCAGGGGCCTTCCCTTGCGCAGCGTCATGCCGAGAGCGCGGAAATACGATGGGCTGACCATTTTGAAGAAGCAGCCGCGGCGATTGGCGCGGTCTACCATCGGCTTGTCCGCGCGCTGGAACGGCATCCCGTACCCCCACCCGCGCAGCGGCAGTGAAGAGGTCAGCGCCACGTCGCGCACGCCCGGTAGCGACCCCACCCGCGCGGCCACCTGGCGCAGGTAGACGTTCAACTGCGCCGGGTCGGGATACTGTTTTTCCGGGATGGGAAGTACGGCTGTCAGCACATTTGCGGAATCGAAGCCCGGGTCCACCTGCTGCAGGCGGAAGAAGCTGCGAATCAGGAGGCCGGCCCCCGTGAGAAGGACAAACGCGAGCGCCACTTCCGTAACTACCAGCGCGCTTCGAACCCTGTGCCGGCCGCTTGCTCCCCGGCCCCCTTCTTTCATATAGCCGGCCAGGTTGGGCCGCGTTGCCTGAAGCGCCGGGGCGAGTCCGAAGACAATGCCCGTGAGGACCGCCAGCGCAAGCGTGAACGCCAGAACCTTGCCGTCGATCGACAGATCGGCCTCGCGGGGCAGGGAAAACGGCGGCATCGCCAGTTCCAGACCTTTCCTGAGCGCAAGCCCCAGCCCCAGGCCAAGC
>JACXTT010011380.1_pt1 | contig 11904 bp, 12 predicted proteins | sample 9270951 | NCBI WGS metagenome assembly JACXTT01 (sample SAMN15532306, study PRJNA645909) | rock metagenome | isolation source: weathered quartz diorite | place: Puerto Rico | collected 2017-06-21 | reverse complement strand
GCGCCGCTTCCACGGCAGCGTTCAAGGCCAGGATATTGGTCTGAAAGGCGATGCTGTCGATCACACCGATGATTTCCGAAATGCGGCGGCTGGCAGCCTGTATGCCTTCCATAGTCTCCACGGCCTGGCCCACCATGACGCCGCCGCGATTGGCGATGGCCGAGGCCCCGTCGGCCAGCTGGCTGGCTTCGCGGGCGTGCTCGGCGTTTTGCGCGACGGTGGAAGTCAGTTCCTCGATGGAGGCTGCGGTTTCCTCAATGGAGGAGGCCTGCTCTTCGGTGCGCGAAGAAAGGTCGATATTGCCTGCGGCGATTTGCGTGGATGCCGTCGTCACCGTCTCGGCGCCGACGTGTACTTCGTCGACGATCTTGCGTAGCCCCGCCTGCATTTCCGCGAGTGCGCGCAGCATTTCGGCGGCTTCGTCCGCGCCACGCACGTTTAATGTCTGGGTGAGGTCGCCCTCGGCGATGCGGCGGGCGCTATCGCGTGCCAGGCGGATGGGAGAGACCACGGAGCGGGCCAGCAGCAATGCGATGGCGATGCCGGAGGCCAGGCCCAGCAGCACGGCGACAATCATTTGCCAACGGGCACGGCTGGCGGCCTCGTGGGCGCCCTGGCGCGCGGCGTCCAGCTCGGCCTGCTGCCAGTTGACGAAGTCCTGCACCAGCGCCAGATAGGCGTCGGCCTGCGGCTTCATGGTGCGCATCAGGTCATCGTGCACGTCCTGGCCGGTATCGCGGCGCTCGATCAGTTTGGCGCGGGTGGCACGGTAGGTTTCGCGGGCGCCGGCTACCTTGGTGAGAATGTCCCTGCCGGCAGTGTTGCTGACCATGGTTTCGATCGCGGACTGCTGCTCACTGATTTCCTTGCTGGTGAGATCCATGTCGCGGCGCAGCTGCTTCAGCAGCAACTCCTCGTCGGTCACCATCAGCGAGTTCTGGGCGCGCACCAGGTTGACGTTGATGCCGCTGCGCCAGCGCTCAGCCAGGGCCAGCTTTTTGGTTTCCTCGGTGGCGACGCGGTTGATCACGTCTTCCAGCCGGTAAAGGTGCCAGATGCCAACCATCGAGCCGATGGTCATGAGGCCCAGCACGACGGCGAAGCCGGCGAGCAGGCGCGTGTTGATGCGAAGATTCTGCAGGTATTGCATAGTCGTGTCCCCGGAGAAGGCAAATATTGGTCGCAGGAAAATTCTGCGGGGACTTGGTTAGCCGCCGGTTACAAGCGGGGCGATATTCGTTACATCTGTAACGCTGGAGGGTGGTTCTTGATGCCCGTCAACCGCTTTGCGGGACCAGGGGCCTTAGCCGGCCTTTTTGCGCAGGATCACCACGTTCCCGGCGGCCGAAAGCGCCACCCCCACGGTGGTGAGCCAGCCCCAGGAGAAGTTCTCGAAAAAGAATGAGAGCGTGAGTGCGATGATGGGCGTCATGACGCCGATATAGCCGGCCGGCCCCGGGCCGATGCGGCCGATCAGCGTGATGTAGCAGGCGAAGGTAACGATGGAACCCAGCACCGACAGGTAAACGAGCGAAGCAAGATACCCGGTGGAAAAATCCACGGTCAGTGATTTGCCCATCAAGAGGCCGATGAGCACGGACTGCGCTCCACCGTAAAACATGCCCCAGGCCATGCTGCTCCACAAAGGATATCCGAGCTTCTGGTTGCGCATGGCAGCCATGCTGCCCAGGGCCGAGGCCGTCACCGAGAGCATGGTCAGCACGGCGCCCAGCTCGGCGTTACGGCTTTGCGAGATCTTGCCGAACTCCGGCCAATACACGCAAATAATCCCCACTGCTCCCAGCACGGCGCCCCAGATCACGCGCGCGGTCATGGGCGTGCCGAAGAACCAGCGCGCCAACACCACGTTGAATAGCGGGCTCAGCGAATAGCCCACCGCCACCATGCCGGAGATGATGTAGGTCTCCGAGTAATAAACCAGGATGTAACTCACGCAAAATAGTGCCGCGCCTAGGAGTGCAAAATCGGCGTGCGCGCGTCCGTTGAAGCGCAGCGAAATCTTGCGCCAGTAGCAGAAAGCGAACAGGATGAATGATGCAAGGAGGAAACGGTACCCGACCGACATTTCCAGCGCGACATGGCCAAACTGGAACGTGATGGCGAGCCAGGTCGAACCCCAGATCGCCACGCAAATGGCGAACAACAGGGCGACGGGACTGCGCTGGATGCGGGCAGACATAAGGGCGGGAGCGCCCCGGCGCAGTTACGAAACTGCGCAGGGGCTGAGGTCAGAGTGGGAAAGTAAGCCGGATTATTGTGTGATGCCCAACTGCGATAGCACAAAGGAATAAGTAACCGCCAATTCCTTCAAGGCATCGTAACGACCCGACGCGCCGCCGTGCCCTGCTTCCATGACCGTTTTCAGCAGCAGCGGGTTGTTGTCGGTCTTCAGCGTGCGCAGCTTGGCCACGTACTTGGCGGGTTCCCAGTACATCACCTGGCTGTCGTTCAGAGAAGTCTCGACCAGAATCGCCGGGTAGGCCTTCTTTTCCAGATTGTCGTAGGGCGAATAGGAGCGCATGTATTGATATGCGGCCTTTTCGTTAGGATTACCCCATTCCAGGTATTCCTCCACCGTCAGCGGCAGGCTGGCGTCGAGCATGGTGTTCATCACATCCACAAACGGCACCTGCGCTACCACGGCTTTGAACAGGTCCGGGCGCATATTGACCACCGCACCCATCAGCAAACCGCCGGCGCTGCCACCCTGGATGGCGAGTTGGTTGCTGGTGGTGTACTTATGGGCGACCAGGTATTCGCCGGCGGCGATGAAATCGGTGAAGGTGTTCTTCTTTTTCATCATCTTGCCGTCGTCGTGCCATTGCTTGCCCATTTCACCACCGCCGCGGATATGCGCCAGCGCGAAGATCACGCCGCGGTCCAGCAGTGCCAGCCGCGAGGAGCGGAACGACACCGGCATGGAAATGCCGTAGGAACCGTAGCCGTACAGCAGGGTGGGTTGCGGGCCGCTCTTTTTCAACGATTTTTTATAGACGATGGAAATCGGAATCTTGACGCCATCCTTGGCCACCGCCATCACGCGCTCGACCTGGTAATCGTCGGCCTTGTAGCCGCCCAGCACCGGCTGCTGCTTTTTCAATACGCGCTCGTTGGTGGCGATGTCGTAATCGAACACCGAACTTGGCGTAACGAAGCTTTGGTAGTTGAAGCGGTAGGTCTTGGTGTCGTACTCCGCATTCTGTCCGGGCGAGGCCTCATAGGCCACTTCCGGGAAGGTGATTGGCAGCGACTTCAGCGTCTTGCCGTCATATACCGTCAGACGCGGCAGGCCCTTAGCCTTTTCAATGGCGACGAAAAAGGACTTGAACATGTCCACGCCGTCCAGCTTCACATCCTTGCGGTGGGCGATGATTTCCTTCCAGTTCTTGGCGTCCATGGGGCCGGCCGGCGCTTTCACCAGGCGATAGTTGCGGCCCTTGTCGTTGGTGACGATGTAGAAGTCCTGGTCGTGGTGGTCGACGTAGTACTTGATGTTGTCCTTGCGCTTCATGTACACGGCAAACTCGCCGTCGGGCTTGTTGGCGTCCAGCACGCGCTGCTCGGTGGTTTCCTTGCTTTCCGAGGTAACGATAATGTAGCCCTCGCTGCGGGTGGACTCGACGCCGATGTTGTAAAGCTCGTCTTTTTCTTCCCACAACAGAGTGTCCTGCTTGTCGCCCACGCGGTGGCGATAAAGCTGGTTGCTGCGCTTGGTGGTGGCGTCTTCGGTGACGTAGAACAGGGTCTTGTTATCGTTGGCCCAGGCAATTGAGGTGACGCGCTCGGCCTTGTCGGCCTGCACATCGCCAGTGACGAGATTCTTCACGCTGAGCGTGTACTGGCGAAAGCCGGTGGAATCCAGCGCGTAGGCCAGCCACTTGCCGTCCGGGCTGACGTGAAAGGAACCCAGGCCCAGGAATTTCTTGCCCTCGGCCAATACGTTCATGTCGAGGATCACTTCTTCCTTGGCGTCCAGGGAGCCGGCCTTGCGGCAATAGATGTTGTACTGCTTGCCCTTCTCGGTGCGCGAGTAGTACCAGTAACCGCCCTTTTGGTAGGGCACGTTTTCGTCGGTTTCCTGGATGCGCGACAACATATCCTTATAGAGCGTCTCCTGGAAAGCCTTTTGCGGGCCCAGCACCGATTCGGTATAGAGGTTCTCGGCCTTGAGGTAGTCGATGACTTCGGGCTTGGCCTTTTCGCGCAGCCAGAAATAATCGTCGACGCGCTTGTCGCCGAATTTTTCCGAGGTGACGGGGACTTTTGCGGCGACGGGGGGCTTGATCATGGCTTGAGCGTTGGCTACGGGGGTGGCGCCTATGGTGGCAACTACGGTGGCGGCGAATGCAAGAGTGGTTCCGGTGAGGACGGCGGGCAGAATGGCTTTCAAGGGTGCACCTCTAGCGACGGGGAGGCAATATTATACTGGGCTGGGCACACCCTCATCCGGGGGCGCCGGGAAACGCCAAGAAACGAATTGACACAAATTCCCCAAAAAACGGTAAACGCCGGCGAAACTGCGGCGTTATTCAGGCACGGCACCCGATCAACACATAGGCGCCGCGTTAAAACCCCTCAACCGTTATAAGGACATCACATGAAACTGAATACACTCGTTGCAGCCATCGCCATGACCGCTATTTCCGGCGCCCTGTTCGCGCAAACGCCGACGCCTGCCACGCCCAGCACCCCGGTGATCGACAAGCGCGCCGCCAACCAGGAAAAGCGCATCGCCGCCGGCGAAGCCTCGGGCCAACTCACCAACAAGGAAGCGGCCGGTCTGGAAAAGCGCGAAGCCAAGCTGAACAACGACATCGCCAAGGCCAAGGCCGACGGCACCGTCACCGCCAAGGAAAAGGCCAAGCTGACCCATGAAGAAAACAAGGACAGCCGCAAGATCCATCGCAAGAAGCACAATGCCAAGACCGAAACCCCGGCCGCCGCTCCGGCCGCCAAGTAGTCAGCTGCCGAACGCATCAAGCGCTAATTCGGTAGTCGCAGTGAAAAATCGCCCGGCTTTGGCCGGGCGATTTTTTTCGCTCTTGTTTCTCGTTTTTTGCAATGGGTGAAGGCCAGGTACCGCCTGTTAAAACCCGGCAACGCCAGGCTTTTTGTTACACTGGAAGAATCATTTTTCACGCCGGTCTGCCTGCCATCATGTTTGCCGCACGCCAAGTCGTTACCGCCAGTAAAACAGAGCAATATCGCGAGTTGAACGCGCAATTAAAAAGCCTATTGGAAGGGGAGCGCAACGCCATCGCCAATATGGCCAACTTCTCCTCGCTGGTGTTCACCTTGCTACCCGACCTCAACTGGGCGGGCTTTTACCTGATGCGCGGTGACGATCTGGTGCTGGGTCCCTTTCAAGGCAAGCCTGCCTGTGTTCGCATCCCCGTGCGCCCCACACCGCGCGGCGTATGCGGGGCGGCGGCTTCGCAGCGAAAAACCCAGGTGGTGCGCGATGTGCATGAATTCCCCGGCCATATCGCTTGCGACGCGGCCTCTAATTCCGAAATCGTCATGCCGCTGGTCGCCGGTGACGCGCTGATCGGCGTGGTCGATATCGATAGCCCTCTGGTCGGTCGTTTTGACGAAGAGGACCGATTGGGACTGGAGACGATGGTGCAAACGCTAGTCGCCATGACCGATTTCGTGGAGCAATATGCCTGACCGCCGCAGCCTGCTCAAGGCCGGCGCGGTCCTGCCTTGGGCGGGTTTTGCCCGCCTTGCACAAGCCGACGAACCGGCGCTCATTGCCTCGCCCATCGCCGGGCATTTCACAGCGGAGCGCGTGCGCATCTGGCTGCAGGGCGACAAGCCGGCCAAAGGCTCGATTGCCTATTCCCCTGCCGAGGGCAAGGCTGAGAAGCGCACAGCAGAGTTTGCGCTCGATGCGGCCTGCAGCCATAGCACCATCGTCGAGCTTGCCTCGCTGACACCGGGTACGCGCTATGAGTACCGGGTATTCCTGAATGGTAAGGACGCGAGCCCGGCGCTTTATTTCCGCACCGCGCGCGCCGCAAGCGCCGCACCCGGCGATTTCCGCGTTTATCTCGGCTCCTGTGCCTATAGCGAGGCACTTTCTCCCAGCGGCAATCCTTACGGCGACGGCTTCCAGATATTCGATTCCATGGCCGCGCAAATGCAGGCCGACGCCCTGCCGCACCTGATGCTGTGGCTCGGGGACAATCTTTATCACCGTCCGGCAGGCAAGTTCAAATTCATCGCCGACTTTGCTTCCGCCGAAGGCATGGATGCGCGCTACCGCGAGGTGCGCGCCAAGCCGTTTTTGCAAAAACTGTTCCGGGCTACACAGCACTACGCCATCTGGGATGACCACGACTTCGGCCCCAATAACTCGTTCAAGACCTTCGCTTTCAAAAACGATAGCCTGCTGCAATTCAAACGCTACTGGCCCAACCCGGATATGGGTTCGGCCGAATTGCCCGGCACCTGGTGCAAGTTCACGCAGGAGGACGCCGAGTTCATCTTGCTCGATGATCGCTTTTATCGCGACGACGAGGACGCACCGGCCAGCGAAGACAAGGCCATGTTCGGTCCGCAGCAAATGGCCTGGCTCAAAAAATCGCTGCGCGACTCCAAGGCGCGCTTCAAGATCGTGGCCGGCGGCAGCCAGATGCTTTCCGAAAACAAGAATGGTGTGTATTCGGGCTGGCACGGCTATCGCACCGAGCGCGATGTTTTTTTTGCCTGGCTGAAGCAGGAAAAGATTCCCGGCATCATCATGCTCACCGGCGACCGGCACAATACTTCGGTGATGCGCCTGGATATTCCCGGTGGCGCGCCGGTGCTGGAATATTGCTCCTCGCCCCTTACTTCGCGCCTTTCCAGGCTTTCCAAAACCGAGTGGGCCAACCCGCGCCTGCTGAAAGATTTCACGGCGGAGCAGCGCAACTTCGGCACGCTGGAATTCAAGGGTACCGGCAAGGAGCGGCAGGTGATCGGCCATTGCTTCGACTCCGACGGCAAAAAGCTCTGGAGCGTGCCGCTGGCGGGGCAGGCGATCTAAGCGTCTAATGGGTAGGCTATGCCCCTAAGCGCCCTCTTGGTCGATTTCAATTCTTACTTCGCTTCCTGCGAGCAGCAGGTACGGCCGGAATTGCGCGGCAAGCCGGTAGGCGTGGTGCCCATGCTGGCCGATACCACCGTCCTCATCGCGGCCAGCTACGAGGCCAAGGCCTTCGGCGTCAAGACGCTGACCAATGTGGGCGAAGCCAAGAAAAAGATCCCGCATATCGAACTGGTGATCGCCCGGCACGAGATTTACATAGACTTTCACCATCGCCTGATCAAGGCCGTTGATGAGATCGCGCCGGTGCGTGAGGTGTTGTCGATAGACGAAATGGTCTGCGACCTGCCGGCCGGCTTCAAAACGCGCGAGCGCGCCATCGAGCTTGCCCACCGCGTCAAACGAAACGTTGTGGAGAAAGTCGGCGAATGCCTGCGCACCTCCATCGGCATCGCGCCCAATACCTTCCTCGCCAAGCTGGCCTCCGACATGGAAAAGCCGGACGGCCTGGTGGTGCTGGAAGAGCACGACGTTCCGGACAAGATCCGGCACCTGCCGATCCGCGCCCTGCACGGCATCGGCAAGAATATGGAAGCGCGCCTGCAGCGCCACCGCATCCTCACCATCGACGACCTGTACCGGCAAACCCCGGAGCAGTTACACGCGGTCTGGGGAGGGGTCGGCGGCGACCGTTTTCACGCGCGGTTGCGCGGCGAGGAAATCGGCGACCTGGACCACGGCATGGGCTCCATCAGCCATTCGCACGTGCTGGCACCGGAGCTGCGTAACCCCGAAGACGCCTACGCGGTGCTGGACCGCCTCACGCAAAAAGCCGCCATGCGGCTGCGCAAGGTGGGCCGCTACACCGGGCATATGCACGTGAAGGTTAAGTTCCTTAACGCCCCCTCCTGGGAAAACGATACCCGCTTCATGGAAACGCAGGACACCCTGGACCTGCTGCATGCGCTAAAAGCGCTTTGGGAAAAATTCCCGGCGAGAAAATCCCAGAAACTGTTGCAAGTGGCCGTCACCCTTTCCGATCTCAACGAGATTTCGCAGCACAGCGGCCGACTGTTCGAGCCCGAAGATGAGCGCAAGAAGCTGAACCAAGCCATAGACTCGCTGAACCAGCGTTTCGGCAAACACGCCGCTTATTTCGGCGGCGCCCACCGCGCCCTGGATCACGGCAAGATCGCCATCGCCTTCAATCATATTCCTGATGTGGAGACGGAGAAATAATGGCGGCGGTGAAAACAGCGGCTAAAAAGACCGCCACTTTGGCTGGATATAGCGGCACGCCCCTGACCAAAAAGCTGGGCTGGAAAGATGGTGGAGAGATCATCCTGCTGAACGCGCCCACAGGCATAGCGAGCGATTTTGCGCCGCGTCCGGCCGGTGGAAAACTGAGCACCACGTTGGCCCCCAACGCGGCACTGGTGGTGCTGTTTTGCAAAGATACCGCGGCCCTGAAAAAAGCGTTGCCTGGTGTATCCAAAAAACTGGCCGCAGATGGCGCGCTATGGATTTCCTGGCCGAAGAAGGCATCGAAGCTGTTTATGGACCTCACCGAAGATTTGATACGCGAGGTGGTGCTGCCCACGGGGCTGGTGGACGTGAAGGTGTGCGCCATCAACAGCGACTGGTCGGGACTCAAACTGATGGTGCGCAAGGAATTGCGAAAGGGATGGAACGCATGAACTGGAACGGCAATGTGGTGGTGATCACCGGGGCTTCCACCGGCATCGGCGAAGAAATGGCCTATCGCATGGCAAGCGGCGGTGCGCACCTGGTACTGACCGCGCGGCGTGAGGCGGAGCTGGAGCGGGTGGCCGCGAGGGTGCGTACTCTAGGGGGCAAGGCCATTGCCGTCTCGGCCGATGTGGGCAAGGCGGCGGATTGCAAAAAAGTGATGGAAGCCGCGGTAGCCGAGTTCGGCCGCATCGATACGCTCATCAACAACGCCGGCATGACCATGTGGGCCAAGTTTGCCGACATCCATGACGCCACCATCCTGGAGCGCATCATGCAGGTGAATTACATGGGCGCCGTGTACTGCACGCAGTACGCCCTGCCGCATTTGCTGAAGTCAAAGGGGCGCATCGTCGGCATCAGCAGCCTGACGGGGCTGACGGGGGTGCCCACGCGCTCGGGTTACGCCGCCAGCAAACACGCCATGCGCGGCTTTTTCGATTCGCTGCGCATCGAACTGGCCGACGATGGCGTGACAGTGACCATGATCTACCCCGGTTTCATCGCCACCGGCATCCGTGAAAACGCCACCGGCGCAGACGGCCAGCCCGCCAAAATCGACCCCGTCGGCCAGGACGCGATGAGCATCGAGGAGTGCGTCAACCGTGTCATGCCGGTCATTGAGGGCCGCAAACGCGAACTGATCATGACCTCGCGCGCGCGCTTTGGCCAGTGGCTGAAGCTGATCGCGCCGGGCCTGGTGGACAACATCGCCAAGAAAGCGGTGGAGGGGAATCGCAAGTACGTTGAAAAATAATTGACCGTACAGGCCCGCCCCCGCGAAGGCGGGGGTCTAATTTGATTTTACCTAAGCACAAAGGAAATTAGGCCCCCGCCTTCGCGGGGGCAGGAGCCCCTTCTGCTAACACTCGCAATTTAGACAAAGTTACTCTCGTGTCACTGCCTCCTCAGAAAACTTCACCGCCAAATCCCTGAGATAAGCCTCCATCGTCTTGTGATGCCCAAAGACAAATTTGGCCATGAAGCGGAAGAAAGGGTTATATACCTCTCCGTTCTCGGTTATAACTACGCGAGTGCCCTGCGGCGTTTCGCTTAACGCAATAGTCCAGCTGCCGCCAAAAGGGGCGTTTTTCTCCGCGATGGCGGTCACGAATTTCCCCGGGGGCTCGGCGGCCGCAACGCGGTAGTGCAACACGCCCTGCCTACTGGTTTCCTTGTACAAGGTCTCGCCACCCTCGCCCTTCACTTCCACCATAGCCGTAATGCCCGTTCGCCAGGACGGCGCGCCTTTCAGGTCGCTGACCACAGCGTAGACGGCGTCGCGCTTTTGCTTCAACAGGATCGATCGCGAAACCACATGCCCCTGCGGCAGTGAATAGCCAATAGCGACCGCGATAGCGATCAGCAACACCAGGACGACCAGCGCCACCAGCAATATCTTGATCATTTTTGCTTCCCCTTGCCTGCGCCGCGTCTCTGCGCACGGCCCGCCGCCTCGGCCAGCAGCGCCAGGCCGGCAATGGCGCGTACACGCTCGCCTGCCTTCAATTCCGATAACATGGCCTTCACCCGCGCCGAATCCAGCACCGAACTGGCCGCCATCGCCTTGGCGCCTAATTCGCTCAGGGTCAGATGGGCGGCGCGCTGGTCGTCCGGATTGGCGCGCTTTTTCACGTAGCCCAGTTCGATCAGACGCTTGATGGCAGCGGACAGGGTGGATGGCCGTACGCCCAAATGCGCCGCCAGTACATTCGCCATTTGCGGGGTTTTCCGGTCCAGGTGCGAAAGAATGCTGGAGTCGCGCGCCGACAGGCGATATTCATTGGACTTTGCCTTCACGTGGTCGGCGTGGTAGGCGAGGTAGATTTGCGGATAGGCCCGCTGGACGGCTTCGATTTCTTTTTTCATGAGCGCCAGTGTGGATCAGGAAAAATAATTCGTCAAAACGAAGCAAACGCTAAAATGGGCGCCTCAAACGCCTTCGAATACATCATGTCCCTCGCTACCTGGATCACCTTTCTGATTGCCAGCATCATCCTCTGTTTCTCCCCCGGCCCCGGCGCATTGTCGTCCATGTCGGCGGGTATGAAATATGGCTGGCGGCGCGGCATGTGGAATGCCCTGGGCATGCAGGCGGCGATCCTCGTCAACATCACCATCATCGCCCTGGGCCTGGGCACGCTCTTGATGGCCTCCACCACCGCCTTCGAAATCATGAAGTGGTGCGGCGCGCTCTATCTTGTGTGGCTGGGCATCCAGAAATTCCGCGAGGCGCCGGTGCCTTTCGACCAGATCGCCGCCAAAACCGAATTCAAAGACACCTCCCTGCGGGGCATTTTTACCCAGGGGTTCCTGGTCAGCATGACCAATCCCAAGGGCCTGCTATTCCTGCTGGCCGTGCTGCCGCAGTTTGTCGATCCCACCCGGCCGGTTGCGTTGCAGTATCTTATTCTGGCGCTGACGTTTACCGGCACCGATCTGATTGCGATGGGGGCGTATACCTTGTTTGCGGCGAAGATCTTGCGGCTCATTAAGGATGAGCGGCATGTTCGGTGGACTAATCGTGGGATTGGGAGCTTGTTTGTGGCGGCCGGCGCAGCCCTCGCCACCTTCCGGCGCGCCGCGGCGTAGCGCCTTCGCGATGGAAACGGCAGCCATTTCCCGAGGTGACGCTCAGTTCGCGGCGCTGTTTCCGCGAGGCGAACAGGCCATGGCCCTAAGGCTGCGGCGCGAGCTCGTTGCGATTTCCAAGCGCGATCTCAGTGCCCTGCACCCGGATCAACCCATGAGTGAGTGGCGCGTTGGCGTTGACTCTCTGGACAACGTGGAATGGATGATGGTGATCGAGGAACTTGCACGATGCCGGCTGCCCGATCATTTGCTGGATGAAGACCGGACATTTCGCGAATGGGTCAAGGCGCTGACCGGCAAGGCGGGTTTCGGCGATTGGCTGGATGGACCGCCGCTGGCGGCGGCGTAGGGTTGGGTTCTTGAGCGCAAAAGGCTACTAGCGTCTGCTACCAGCCTTGCCGGGGGTAGCCCGGCGGCTAGGTACTTTCTTTTGCTTCGCCAAAAGAAAGTACCCAAAGAAAAGGCGACCCAGGTTCGCCGCCCCCTACGGGGGTACCCTGCGCTGCTCGCAG
>JACXTT010011379.1_pt1 | contig 11906 bp, 13 predicted proteins | sample 9270951 | NCBI WGS metagenome assembly JACXTT01 (sample SAMN15532306, study PRJNA645909) | rock metagenome | isolation source: weathered quartz diorite | place: Puerto Rico | collected 2017-06-21 | reverse complement strand
TAGAGACGGAAAGTTTCGCAAGATTCGTGTGAAGGTCACGCCTCCCGCGGGCATGACCAAACTCAATGCCCGCGCCCGCGACGGCTACTACGCAAAATCGAACTAGGTAATTCCACGTCAGAGGTGTAAATACCCTAATTAGCATTCAAGACTGGCTGGTTCGCTAATTAGGGTATTTACACCTCTGACGTGGAATTACCTCGGTTGTGGCGGCGGCAGCGGTTTCCGCGGCAGCTTTTCATCGCGGTTTGCGGCCAGGTAGACGAACGAGGCGACGATAACCGCGTTCTTCATTATGTCCGGTGCCTGAATTCGCTCGTACACATCCATATTCGAGTGGTGCGTCCGGCTGTTGTATTCCACCGGGTCCTGAATGAACTGGAATCCCGGAAGACCGACGGCATCGAATGAGAGATGATCCGTCCCGCCGGTATTGCGAATGGCCAGCGTTGTCATGCCCATGTTCTTGAAAGGCTGCATCCACGCCTGAAACACAGGCGCGATGGCTTCGTTGCCTTGCAGGTAGACACCTCGAATCGCACCGGTGCCGTTATCGACGTTGAAGTAACCTGCGAATTTCGCGTGATCGGGCTTCAACTTCATGTCCGTTCGATCGGCGAAGTGTTGCGTGACGTAGGCCCGCGAGCCGAGAATGCCCTCCTCCTCACCGGTCCACAACGCGAGCCGCACCGTCCGCCGCAGCCGGAGATGCGTTGCTTTCAGAATGCGCATGGCTTCGATCATGACGGCAGAGCCGGCTGCGTTGTCCGTTGCGCCCGTTCCGGTGTGCCACGAATCGAAATGCGCGCCGAGCATGACAAGCTCATCCGCTTTGTCGGTGCCGGGAATCTCGCCGACGATGTTGAATGAATTCAAATCATCGTCGTAAAACTTGTTTTGAATATCCATCTCGATGCGAACGGCAATTTTCTTTTCCAGCATTCGCCAGAGGCGGCCGTAATGCTCGACAGCCATGACGACCTGCGCTGGAACAGGCGGATCCGTAAGATTCCTTCCGCCTCCGCTTTGAACGAAAACAGTGCCGCCGCTGCCCTGGCCGGCTTCGATGGTAGCGACCACGCCCTCATCGAGATAAAACTTCAACCGCCGATCGTTGAAATTCGGAGCATTGCCGCGGCCGCCGCCCCCGCGCTGTCCGGGGCCGCCGCCGCGGGGAGGCTGCACCGGTTGATTCGAGATGTTCACAAGGTCCTCGTCGGTAAGCCGCCGGCCGGGCGCCTGGAATTGCGCGGGGACGTCTCGCATTGCCGTCGTCATGACGTACTTGCCGCGAAGCTGGCCGCGGAATTTATCGAAATCCTGCTCGTTATTGATGACGGCTGTGACGACGTCCGCCGTGAGAACACCGCTGGTTCCGGGCGTCCACGCTTTCGGGTAGGCAATCAACGGAAAACTGCCGGCTGGCGCAATCACACGCGCTGTGAACTTCTCGTTCGACCAGCCGCGTCCGAACGGTCCCCACGGTTCCAGATTGACGTTCGTGAGTTCCCATTCCGTGAGCTTCTTTTTCGTCCACTCGGCCGCAGCCTTGATTTGCGGAGATCCCGTGAGGCGGCCTCCGTAGACATCGGTCAGGTAGCTCAGCGTGTCCATGACCTGGGAGTGGTTGAGGCCTTCGTCCTTGATCTTGTAAATCGCATCGAGGTCGACTTTCTCTTGCGGCGCCTGCGCGACGATTGGTATTGCAAGGAAGATGGCAACCAAAGCAGCGATGATGATTCCTGGATACTTCATGATCGCCGATTATACTGAATTGCTTTCAGCGCGGCACGGGCCGCGAAATAGCCACACATACCGTGAACACCGCCGCCGGGCGGCGTCGATGAGGAACATATGAAGAGGTTCTTTACCGGCGTCGTATACGGGTTGATACGAAGCGACGGCCGCGCAACGATCTGCAACAGGTTCTGAAGGCCGCCACTGATGTCGCCTCCAATGTAATTCGCGTTGTAGGCTTCAAACTGCTCGGGAGTCATCGTGTGCCGCGCAATGATGCAGTCACGGAAGCCCGGCGCAAAACGCTGGATCTGCGATTCGATTCGTTCGGTCATATCGATTTTGGAGCCGTTCGGCACGTGACAGTAGGCCCATGCCGTGTGCTTGTTGCCCGGAGCGCGAGAGGCGTCGAATAAACTCTGCTGCGCAAGTAAGACAAATGGCTTCTCGGGACAGCGGCCTTTGGCGACGGTCTGTTCGCCTTCAGCGATCTCCTCCATGGTGCCTGCGACATGGACCGTGCCGGCGCGCAGACACTCTTCGGCGGCCCACGGAATCGGCGAATTCAACGCCCAGTCGACTTTGAATACGCCGGGCCCGTACTGGAACTTTTGAAGTTCCCATCGATAGCTCGGAGGAAATTGATCGCCGGCAAGCCGAAGGATCTGTTTTGGCGTGATGTCGAGGAGCACGACGCGTGACGAAGGAAGGTCGCGTAACGAAGTGACTGGAGTTCCCGTCACCGTGCGGCCGCCGAGCGATATCAGGTAAGAAGTAAGAGCATCGGCAATCTTCTGGGATCCGCCTTTCGACATCGGCCATCCGCCTGCATGGCCGAGAATTCCGAACAACAACCCGAACGCTGCGGTGGGGCGCCGGTCGAGTGGCATGATCGCGTGAGCGGCAAGGCCGGCGAATAGCGCCCGCGCATGGTTTTCTTTGAAATGTCGCGCGGCGAAACGTTCCGCCGACTGGATGGCCTTCAGACCAAAGCGCATGAGCGGCAGAGGATGCCGGGGAATATGCACGATCGGTGCAAGGACTTCGGGAATCAGATGGGCGGCAGTGCGGACCAGCGGAGAAAACACGCGTGTGTAAGCGCGTGCGTCGGGACCAAGGGTTGCACACGTGCGCTCGATGGAATGTTCGAGAATGGCGGCTGTCCCGTCATCCATAGGATGCGCGACTGACGCAGAAGGCAGTATCCATTCGAGGCCATGCTTCGCGAGTGGAAGAGCACTGAAGAATGGAGAAGCCAGAGCGAAAGGATGAATCGCCGAGCAGACGTCGTGATTAAAACCGGGTTCGGTCAACTCCGCCGAGCGCGCCCCTCCACCAATCGTATCCCGCTCTTCGATGACGCGAACTGAACAACCTTCGCGGGCCAGTTCAATGGCTGCGGCAAGACCGTTCGGGCCGGAGCCGACAACAACCGCGTCGAAGTCCATCGTCGTATTGTATACGCGAGGCCGATGGCGCCCGCGGCGACGCCAATCGCATAGAAGAGGAAGTTGTAATTTCTATTCCATGCCTGCCTCTGATAAAAGACGGTTATGGCGAAACTGATTAGAGGAAAAGTCATCATCATCACCGGCGCATCGAGCGGCATTGGTCGTTCGACGGCGCTCGCACTCGGCCGCGAACACGCGAAGCTGGTGCTTGTGGCGCGCCGGGAGAATCGATTGAAGGAACTCGAGAAAGAGATCGGCGGCGACACGCTCTTGCTGACGCTGGACCTGCGCGAAAAAGGTCAAGTCGAACAGATGATTCGTTCAACCGTCGAGCAATACGGGCGCATCGATGTGCTCATCAACAACGCGGGATTCGGTTTTCTGGGATCAGTGGAAAATACTCCGCCATCCGTCGTGCGCGAAATTTTCGATCTCAATTTCGATGCTCCGCTAATCGCATCGCAGCTCGCCATTCCCATTATGAGAGCGCAGGGCGGCGGGCACATCATCAATGTCTCGTCGGTCGTCGGAAAGCGCGGCCTTCCGCTCAGCGGCATTTACTGCGCGACGAAATTTGCGCTGAATGGGATCAGTGAGAGCCTGCGTGTCGAGCTCAAAGGGTCGAATATCGATGTCAGCATCATCAACCCTGCAGCGACTCAAACCGAATTTGGCGATCACGTTCGTTACGGCGACGTGAAAACACGATTCAAATCGCTTGGTCGCATTCAATCCGCAGAGGAAGTTGCTGCCGCGATAGTGCGATGCATCAGGAATCCGAAGGTGGAAGTGTATCCATACGGGGTCAGTCGTTTCCTGACCTGGGCTAATGCCATTGCGCCTTCACTCGTGGATAAGATCATGATTCGTTTTTTTGACGACAGGGTGAAAGCCATATCCGCCGCGCACAAGTGAAACAGGTCGGAATCATTGGCGGCGGGCTGGCGGGCCTTACCTGCGCATATGCGCTGAAGCGTCGCGGGATCGAACCGGTTGTGTTCGAGTCGGCGGCCCGAGCCGGTGGGCGCGATGAAGCGGCGCCGTTCCTTCTTTCGCCCGATCTCTTTCGAAATACATTCAAACTTCTCGATGAGCTTGGACTGGCGGGAGATCTTTTGCAGATCCCTCCGCATGCCGGTCAGGTGTACAAAGGCAAGGTCTATCACCATCGCGTCGCGTCCGCGACGGGCTTGTTGAGTTTCAGGGGATTGAACATTGCCGACAAGGTAATGCTTCCGCGTATGGCGTATCTCCTGGCGCGACACGGCGCCCATTTGGATTTTCACCATCCGGAGAAGGGCCTGGATTTCGACAACGAGACCGTTGCATCGTTCGTGAAGCGCGAATTGTCTCAAAATGTTTTGAATTACGTCGCTGGCCCGCTCATTTCGACGTTGTTTTTCTTTGGGTCCGAGGAAACATCGAAGTGGCTCTACATGGTTTTGGCGAAGTACATGTACAACACGCGCATGAGCACACTGCGAGGAGGTCTCGCGCGCATGACAGCGGCGCTGGCGGAGAACCTCGAGATTCTCGCCGGCCATCCGGTGCAGACGCTTTATGCCGACGGCGTTTCGTACGTCATCGATGGAAGGCCGTTCTCCGATGTGGTGGTTGCTGTGCCTGGTGCGGCGGTGCTCGGCATCGAAGGACTTTCCGGGATGCTCAGCGAGGAAGACGGACAATTCTTTCATGATTGCGAATATCAGCGCGTGGTGAGCGTTCACGTTCGTACAGCAAGACCAGTCGATGGACGTTGCTACGCGGTCTCGATTCCGCGCGTGGAAAAGTTCAGGGCGGCGACGATCACGTTTCATAGCTACATCGATCCATCAGCCGGATCACTTCTTACGATCACTGGCGGCGGAGTGAATGTGACCCATGATCAATTGCTGGACGATCTTCAAAAGCTTTATCCGGTCGACATCATCTCGAGTGAAGCCCTCGAGTGGACGTGGGGAATGCCGAAGTTTCCGCCGGGACGTTATCGGCAGATTGCTGCGTTTCAGGCAAGGGAACGAAGAAGAGGATTGTACTTCTGCGGTGATTACTTGTTAGGGCCGTTCGTGGAAGCCGCGATTACGACAGGGTTGCGTGCTGCAGAAAGGGTTCGGCCGATCTGACCACCCCGGCGCTACGCGCCACCCCTCCTCTGCGAGGAGGGGAATCTCACCCTTGCCGGTCCTGCCACTCTTCGTACCAGGCCATTTGGATAGCCTCCAGTTTTTTCTCGTTCGAGTTCTTCGGATCGTCCTGGAATTGCTCGAGACCGGTGACCCACTTGTAGAGGTCCGTGAAGCGCACAGTGAGCGGGTCCGTGTCCGGGAACTTGTCGGCGAGGGCGATGGCGACGTCCTCGGGGTTCGTCCATGTTAATGGCCTGTTCATTGGATTTCCCTCACGCGTTTGTCTTTGAGTGCTTTTGCAATGGCCGAGTTCATGATGAGTTCCGCCAGACGCATGGTGGCATTGCTCAGACGTTCAATCGCCTGGCGGGTCGCCTGATGATCATTGCCTCGCATGACCTCGCGAAGATGCTTCGAGGCGGCCGCGATCTCGTTCTTTTCTTCATCGGATAGACTCGCGTATTGCTCGTCAGCGATTCCCTTTGCTGTCGCATTCAGCACAGTCTCGGCTTCGTTGCGGGCTTCGATCACCAGCCGAGCTTCGATATCGGCTTCGGCATATTCGAACGATTCCAGAATCATCTGCTCGACCTGCTCATCCGTGAGGCCGTAAGTCGGCTTCACCTCGATCGATTGATACTTGTTCGTTCGCTGCTCCTGCGCCGAGACACTCAGAATGCCGTCGGCATCGATCAGAAACTTCACTTCAATGCGCGGCATACCGGCCGGCATTCCCGGAATATCCTTCAGATCGAATTGCGCAAGGCTGCGGCAGTCCTTCACGAGTTCGCGTTCGCCTTGAAGAACGTGGATCTTCACATTCGTTTGGCCGTCGATGAACGTCGTGAACATCTCCGTGGCAGATGCAGGAATCGTGGAGTTGCGCGGGATGATCTTCGACATCACGCCGCCCATCGTTTCGATTCCAAGCGACAGCGGCGTCACATCGAGCAGCAGCATATCGCGCTTGCCGCCCCCGAGGATGTCGGCCTGAACTGCGGCGCCGAGCGCAACGACTTCATCGGGATTCAATTCGGTGTGCGGCACGCGGCCGAACAGTTCCTGCACGCGCTGGCGCACGAGAGGAATTCGTGTGGAGCCGCCGACCATGACGACTTCGTCGATTGCGGCCGGCTTCAAAGCGGCGTCCTGTAAAGCCTGGCGGCATGGCCGCATTGTGCGTTCGATGATGGGATCGATCAGTTTGTTGAATTCGTCGCGAGTGATCGGGCGGCGATAGTGCAGTTCCTGAACCACAATCTCCGAGCGATCAGCCGCCGAAAGATTTTCTTTGGCTTTGTTCGCGGCCTTTCGAATGGCCTGGAGCTGGTGAACATCGGGTTGTTGCTCGAGTTCGCCAAGGACGAGCCGGATCAATTTCTCGTCGATGTCATCTCCGCCCAGGTGCGTGTCGCCGCTGGTCGAAAGAACCTCGAAGATGCCCCCGCTCAGTTTCAGAATCGAGATGTCAAATGTCCCGCCGCCGAAATCGTACACGGCGATCGTGCCTTGCTTCCGCTTGTCGAGCCCATAGGCAAGCGACGCCGCTGTTGGCTCGTTGACGATCCGCAGAACATCCAGGCCGGCGATGCGGCCCGCGTCCTTCGTCGCCTGACGCTGCGCGTCGTTGAAGTAAGCGGGCACCGTGATGACGGCGTTTTTGATCTCCTCGCCGAGAGCCGCTTCCGCGTTGCGTTTCAGTTCGCGAAGGATAAACGCGGACAATTCCGGTGGTGTGTAATCGCGGCCGAAGATCTTCAGGCGGATGATATGCTCGCTTTCGGGCGACACCTCAAAGGGAAGCAGCGGCAGATCGTCCCGCACGTCATCGATGCCTTTGCCCATGAATCGCTTGATCGAGAAGACGGTGTTCTTCGGCTTCTCGATGAGTTTTTCTTTTGCGGGATTTCCTACCAGCACTGTGCCGGCCTCATCAAAATAGATGACGGATGGAACGAGCATGTCGCCGTCAGACCCCGGAATGACGCGCGGCGCGCCGTCTTCGACAATCGCGACCAGGCTGTTCGTCGTTCCTAAATCGATTCCTACAATTTTCGGCATTAGTGCGTTTCCCCTTCCAAATTACGGATGTAAGCCGACTCCGATAAGATCTCCGTCAATTTCCCCAGTTGCGCCTGAATTTTTGCTTCGGCGGCGCCGCTTTTGATGAGTTCGTCCCAATCGATCGCGGCCTGCTGCAACTCCGTGTCGAAGCGCTCCCGCTTTTCTTTGATCTGCGCGCGCAGCGAATCGACTTCTTCGACGGAGGCTCTTCCGGCTTTCACTTCCTCCAGTTGTTCGTTGATCTCGAAAACTTCCATCAGGAGAGATTGAGGAACCTTGCTCCCATCCGGCTTGAACCCGTAAAGGTTGATCAGATACTCCACGCGGTGCACGGGATGGCGCAACGTGCGATACGCGTCATTCAACAGCGCCGTCATCCGCACGGCCTGCGTTTTCTCGGCCGGGGACCCGGTTGTGAAGTAATCCGGATGATACTTGCGGCTCAGCTGATGAAAGGTTTTCTCGAGCGCCGCGGTGTCGATGCCCAACAGCCGGGGCAAACCAAACACCTCGAAGTAGTCCATGTTGAAAAGAGGGAGGACGGGTTAAGTCGAAAATGAGCTGCCGCAGCCGCAGCTCTTCTTAGCATTGGGGTTCATGAAAACGAACCCCTTGCCCATAAGTCCGCTATCGAAGTCGAGAACGGTTCCGTTCAGGTAGATGTAGCTCTTCAGATCGCAGAAGAGCTTCACGTCCTCGCGCTCGAATACCTTGTCGCCGGTGCGGGCCTGAGTTTCGAACGTGAGATTGTAGGAAAGACCGGAGCATCCTCCGCCTTTCACACCAACGCGCAGTCCGGCGGCCTGCACGCCTTCTTTGTACATCATGCGCCGGACTTCTTCGACAGCTTTATCCGTGATTTCGATTGCCATTATTCGTGCTTTTTCTTCCAGTCGGTGATCGCCGCTTTGATCGCATCTTCTGCGAGAACCGAGCAGTGAATCTTCACGGGAGGAAGGCTGAGCTCTTTCACAATATCCGTGTTCTTGATCGCCAGCGCTTCGGCCAGAGTCTTGCCCTTCACCCACTCGGTGGCGAGGCTCGAGCTTGCGATCGCGCTACCGCAGCCGAACGTCTTGAACTTCGCGTCCTCGATAAGTCCGGATTCCTCGTTCACCTTGATCTGCAGCTTCATGACGTCGCCGCACTCGGGCGCGCCGACAAGGCCGGTGCCCACATTCGGATCTTCCTTCGGAAGCGATCCGACGTTGCGAGGATTGTTGTAGTGATCAATTACCTTGTCTGAATATGCCATTAAATTCTCCTTGATCTTCTGCCCTATGCTTCGGTGGCCCAGTGTACCGATTTCAGGTCTATGCCTTCTTTTGCCATCTCGTACAGTGGGGAAAGTTCACGCAGCCGGCGAACAACTTCAGTGACGCGCCCGGCCACGTAATCCACTTCTTCTTCAGTATTGAAGCGGCCGATTCCGAAGCGGATCGATGTATGTGCCAGGTCTTCTCCGACGCCCAGCGCCTTCAAAACGTAAGATGGTTCGAGACTCGCCGATGTGCACGCCGATCCGGAGGACACCGCAATGTCGTTGATGCCCATCAGGAGTGACTCGCCTTCTACATAGGCGAAGCTCATGTTCAGATTGCCCGGCAGTCTCTTCTGCATATCGCCGTTGATATAGATCTCGTCGAGTTCCCGCTCGAGCGTCGTGCGCAGCTTTTCGCGAAGGCGGAACATTTCTGCAGATTCCTGCGCCAATTCTTCACGCGCAATCTGCGCGGCTTTGCCGAAACCCACGATGCCCGGCACATTCAGCGTGCCGGATCGCATGCCACGCTCGTGGCCGCCACCGTCGATGATCGGCGTCAGCAGCACGCGCGGATTGCGTCGCCGCACATACAGCGCGCCGACACCCTTCGGGCCGTAAAGCTTGTGCGCCGACAACGAAGCGATGTCGACATTCATTTCGTTCACCTTGAACGGAATCTTGCCCGCTGCCTGAACTGCATCCGTATGGAACAGCACGCCACGCTCGCGCGCGATCTTGCCGATTTCCTTAATGTCCTGGACGACGCCGACTTCATTGTTCGCGGTCATGATGGAGATCAGGATTGTTTTATCGGTAATCGCTCTGCGAATGTCGTCGAGATCCACGAATCCTTTGTTGTCGACCGGGAGGAATGTGACGCGGAACCCATCTTTCTCGAGGTGCTTGCACGTATCGAGAATCGCCTTGTGCTCGGTAACAGCCGTGATGATGTGATCGCCCTTCTCGCGATACATCCACGCCACGCCTTTGACCGCGAGGTTATCCGACTCCGTCGCGCCACTGGTGATGACGATCTCGCGCGCATCCGCGCCGATCAAGGCCGCGATTTCTTTGCGCGCCTGCTCGACCGCCTCTTCGGCTTCCCAGCCGAACTTGTGATTGCGGCTCGCGGCGTTGCCGAAGCGATTCGTCAGATACGGCATCATCGCCTCCAGCACGCGCGGATCGAGCGGTGTGGTGGCGTGATTGTCCATGTAAATAGGCAGCTTGACCATTGATTCCTCTGTTCAATCAGCGTTGGGCCCACCGGCCTTTGGCCGGTCCCCCTACGCCAAGTAGCTAGTTCGTCGCTAACTCGTAGATGGAGGTGTCGCCTAACACCCTCACGACCTTAGCTTTAATCTTCAATAATGGGTCTCGAACCGAGCACATCTGCAGTTGCTGGCAATCGTCGCCGCGCTCGCAAGGCGTGATGGAAATGGGCCCTTCCAGCGCCTCAATGACGTCGACAATCGAAATCGTCGCCGGATCTTTCGCGAGGACGTATCCCCCATTCGTGCCCTGCTGCGATACCAGCAGGCCTTTCCGTGCCAGCCTTTGCAATACTTTAGCCAGCAATTCGGCGGGAATGCGGTACTGCGCAGCTATCTCGCGGGCACTCACCGATTCGTCGCTGTGCTGCGCCAGATGCTTCAAGGCAATCAAGCCATAATCCGACTTTTTCGAGAGCCTGAACATTCCCTCACCACCTGGACTAATCCCGACCAATTTGGTCGGACTTCTCCAAATCTAAGGATTTGCGGCAAGAAAATCAAGTACATCTTTGAGGGAGGAGATTCGCGGGACGTGATTTGCGGATTCGTGACGGCTCCGCCGGTCTAGCAAGACCGCGGACAAGCCGGCCTTCCTGGCGGCCTCGACATCGTCATGAAGGCTGTCGCCGACGAGGAGAACCTCAGACGCGGGCACACCGAGAGAACGGACGGCGGCCTCAAAGATCTCGCGGTCCGGTTTGCAGTATCCGGTTTCACTCGATAGCGTGACGGCATCGAAAAATTGGAGAATGCCCAGGCTTCGCATCACGGAGTACGCCCGGTCGTCGAAATTGGAAATGACGCCAAGCTTGAGGGCGCGCTTCTTCAATTCGGTGAGCACTTCAGTAGTTTCCGGAAAAAGGGTCCAACCCTGGGAATCGCGAAACCTGTCGTACACCTGCTCGAAGAACTGGTCGAAGTTATCGACCATGCCGACTTCGCTGAAGACGCGGTGCACAACGTCCTTCCACCATCGCTTCTGGTCCTCCTGCGAGAGCGGACCCGCGCCGCGAAATTGGCGCGCGAATGCGGCCTGGATGGCGTCGACCGGAGCTTTCGAACCGTAATGGCGCGCGATGCCGCCATAAATTTCGCCGACAGAGCCGCGCGTTGTGAACAACGTCTCGGCTGCATCGAAGAGCACCGCGCGAAATTTCGTCATGTGAGGACGATCATTCCGCTGCGTGATGGCGTTGCGATTGGACAACGAGTCCGTTGAGATCGACCAGCGATTTCCCGTTGTGGTCTTCGGCCCAGGGAATTCGCACCACGAGCGATTGCTTGGTGGCAACGAGTTCGGCGTGACGCGAGGGCGATTCCCATTCGCTCATGAGCCGGGTGTCGAAACCTTCTCGATGAAAGAATTGTCGAAGCGTGGGAACGGCGTCCTGGTAAGCACCATCCCAATTCTTTCCGAAGTCATTGCCTTCGAGAAATTCTTCGAGCTTACGAATCCATTCCAGCTTCATAGAGGAGAGATATTCTATCTCAAGGACAATTGGGTGAACATGCGAGAATAGGGCATGGGCAAGGTTTATCCATTTCGCAGTCTTCGCTACGCACCGGACAAGGTTCCACTCGAGGAAGTCGTCACGCAACCGTATGACAAGATCTCGAAGGAAATGCAGGATCGCTATTATGCCGAGCACCCGAACAACATCGTTCGGATCGTGTTCGGTAAAACGGATCCGTCTGATTCCTCAGACAACAATGTATATACCCGCGCCGCTGCCTATTTGAAGGAATGGCGCGCGGCGGGCATTCTGCAGCAGCTTCCCGAGCCGGCGTTGTTCGTTTACTTCCAGCGGTTCGTCGTTCCAGATCAGCAGGAGGTTCGCGTGCGAAAGGGATTCGTCGGGTTGGGCAAGGTAGAGGACTACGCGAACAAAGTCGTCTTTCCGCATGAACGAACATTGACCGGGCCGAAGAAGGATCGCCTAGAGCTTTTGCGGCACACGCGAACACAATTCGAGCAGATCTTCATGCTTTA
>JACXTT010011378.1_pt1 | contig 11907 bp, 7 predicted proteins | sample 9270951 | NCBI WGS metagenome assembly JACXTT01 (sample SAMN15532306, study PRJNA645909) | rock metagenome | isolation source: weathered quartz diorite | place: Puerto Rico | collected 2017-06-21 | reverse complement strand
AGTGTTGGTTTGTTCGTTAGGTAAGCGCTCATCAGTATACCTCAACCTAATGATTCAATATGAAGTCCGGTTTGTTGATCAAGCTCCAAGCTAAGTCTTCCAAACCCTGGCCGTGGCGCTGCTGCAAGGTTTCCAGCGCTACCTTGCATTCGCTAGGGCGTGGGAAACGTCCTAAGAACGCTAGAAAAACCTCTTCAACAATCTCGTCATTGGATAGAGGAGGGTCATGGTTGAGGAGCTTGCAGAGTCTCCCCTTTTCTTGAATCTTGATGCGTTCCTTCACGAACTTGCTGTTCAGCAAAGCCGATGCCTGTACCATCGAACCACTGGTATCCTTGTCCACGCTGTCGCGATTGCCTTGACCGAGAAACTGCAATAACTGACGCAACGTTCCGCCCACGTCATCCGGCGAATAGGTCTGCATCACATATTGTACTTTTTTTTGTGAGTAAGTGATCGGAATGTCATCGAAAATGCCGGTGGCTTGACAAATGGCGTCGCAAATCATCTCCGCTGGGAGGCGCCGCACATAATGTTTGGCAAAATAGGGTGTATATGACTCTTTCCATTCGCCATCGAAATGAGAAGACAATTGGTAAGTACTCGAACTCACGATCAGGCGGATCAGATAACGGAGATCGAAGTTGTGGGCCTGAAAGTCTTTGGCCAGGGCGTCGAGCAATTCCGGGTGTGTGGGCTGAATCGTCCAAGTAGCCGGAGGAGGATTCGCTGAGTCCGCCCGATCCAAATCGAACCCGAACGGGGGATCCACAATCCCTATTCCTAGCAGTTCCGCCCAGATCAAATTGACCGTGGCCCGTGCGAATTGAGGGTGCCCGGTCAAGATCCGCGCGAAGGCCTCTCTCCAGGGTTCACCCGGCTTAGGCCGTTCGCCACCTAGCAAGAATTCCGGCTCGACCTTGGCTTCGTACCGCGGCATGCGCCGGACACTGCGGTTGCTGAGGTTATATCCCTTGCCGAGGTCGAGCAGAGTCATTTCCTGCCCTATGCTATAGGGGCGATCGATCCATAACTTGCTGAAGAACGCTCCTTGCTTCCAAACGCGCTCCCGATCGATGCGACTCAGCCCCAGATTGATCTTCTCCAAATGCCCCTTGCCACTATGACATGAGACGCACTCCAGACTGATTCCCAAGAAAACCTTGCTCGTTGTTATGGCAATTTCGTCGTAACTGTCCTCTTGATTAACCTTAACGTCGTTGAAGTCATCCACGTGGTCGCGCACCAGAAAGTTAGACGGGCCATCTACCCAGTTGGAACGCGAGCGAGCTGTTAGCATCTCCTTTACTAGTTCGTTGTAGGGCATGTTTTCTAACAGGGCGAGATAGATGTAATCCCGAAACAAATTTCTGCCCCTGTCCATCTCTCCGACGGAGGCGCGGAACAAATCTCCGAAGAAATACGTCCAACGGTCCAGAAAGGGCGTCTCCAGCTTTTCGATCTGGCCCTTCATGGGTGTAGCCATGATTTCATCGATCGACTTCTCTCGCTTTGTAGGGTCCTTTTCAGCCACAAATTTACGAATCACATCCGCCTCAGGCAGCCGTCCCGTCAGATCGAGATAGACACGGCGGATGAATTCCTCATCTGTGGACAAGCCAGCGTTTGGGATGCCATCCTTCTTGATCTTTCCAAATATGAATTCATCGATAAAGTTGCGGATAGGGACGGGCTTCAAGCCCGGAACAGATACGGATTGAGCGATCTGATGATCGACTGCACTTGCCGCAGATTTGGGAGGCGCTGGAATTCTTGGATGACGGGAAGGCAGCTGTGCCGCCAACGCAGATGCTACCAAAAGGAAGACGATCCCTACGCAAAGGCTTTTTAAAAGAGGAAAGCAAATAGGGTTGTGAAAACGTAGGGGCATGTCTCTCAAGTCTAATCTACCCCGCAAGACTGTCTCGGTCAAGGCAAGCAAGAGGACTTGGTCGGAGTCGTCAGTGGCCAGTCTAACCGAGTGAACTTCATGTCGGGTGGCGATCCCTCCGTTGATCCGACGAAAAGAGTCATTCCGTTCTGCCAGCTTTGGCAAGAACGGCATTCTCGGCTACCTCTGAAAATCTGGCTACCGCCGACGCGTCAAGGACGACACCTAACCCAGGTTGGCTTGGTGGCTGGATCTGACCGTCTTCAACCGGAAGTTCCTTCAAGAGCAGTTCCCGCCGCAGGCACGACTCCGACACGGGCGCAGGAAGAAACTCGATAAAGGGACAGTTGCCTGCTGCCAAAGCCACCTGAGCTGTGGCCGCGATTCCGATGCCGCTCTTCCAACAATGAGGAACAACCAATTTACCCCGGTCGTGAGCCATTTGAACGACGCGCATTGCCTCAGTAACACCGCCGACCCGACCCACATCCGGTTGCACAATGTCGATGTGGCCGCGATCCATGAGATCTTGGAACTCAAATCGAGTCTGCAACAACTCGCCAGCCGCAATAGGGATTTGTGATGCCTCAGCGAGAGCAGCATATCCATCCAGGTCGTCCGTCCAGAGTGGTGTTTCTACAAAGCAGATATCGTACTTTTCAATGCGATTCAGTACTTTCAAGGCTTCCTTCCAGACCGCCCAACCATAACCAACATCCACCATGATTCGAATCTCTGAGCCCAAAGACTCACGGCACACACGGACCATCTCAACGATGGCCTCATCACTGGCCTGCCAACCGTTGTGGGAACAAGGTCCCTTGATCAGGATCTCTAACTTTACAGCCCTGAAACCGGAATCCTGAGCCCACAGGGCTTTTTCCAGCAGATTGTCTTGATACTCGTGAAGTGTCCGGCCGGAAGGAAGCAGACTGGCATAGGGCGTTACGCACTGTTGCCTGGCACCGCCCAGCAACTGCCAAATAGGCTGACCGGTCGCTTTGCCGTAAAGGTCCCAAACGGCCACATCTATCGCGCCAATCGCACAAATGCCAGCACCCCGCCGGCCCGTCACAACGCTTTCCCGGTAAAGCCGGTCCCAAATGGCATGCGGCTGCGTAGGATCAAGGCCCACAACCAACTGGCCAAGGCTTCGGCTCAGAATGTTTGAGCTCGGCGAATCAATGAGCGCCTTGATTGCCCAAGGATTCGATTCCACTTCGCCAATCCCGGTGATGCCAGCGTCCGTTTCCACCTGGACGAGCACGTTCTCTTGGGCAGTGTTCAGGGAATCCATGCTACAGTTGGGTGCCACCAGGACCGTGCATTCGACGCCAGTAATTTTCATGGATAGATTTCCAGTGGCCGCTGCGAATGATGCGAATTTTGACTGATCACTTCTCACACCAGAGCATCAAATTGCATTCATTTCAGCGAATATCACTGATAACATATCAATAATATATTCTAATACCGAGCACCGATACAATGAATTACGAGGTAGTTCTTTGAATTTCTCCGAAGGGCACGATTTGAAAGGTCCCGATCTCGAAGGGTGCAGATCGACCGAAGTTTATTACGGTCGGTGGAACGTTGAACCGAAGGAGCCTCAATTTCTGGCGGTTAGTACAGAAGCGGCGGGCACCCAGTGTAATGCGCCAGTCTCAGAGAAATAGCTTATTGCCTACCTACGGGAGTGGTGCACAGACCTCAGTCTGTTCGCTTTGCCCCAACTGACTACGGACTGAAGTCTGTGCTGCTTGTTGCGTGAGACACCTGCACCGATAAAGCCTGCGCTGGGGTCAAAAGAACAGTCTTAGCCCGATCTGCATGACGCGGGAGCCGGTCTTGCCGCGAATCCCACCAAACGTCGGGGAATCGGGATCGTTGATCACCGTCCCGAGAAGAGGATGGTTGAAGAAGTTGAGCGCCTCCAGACGAACGTTCACGTAACGATGCCGATCTTCGGAGAAGTAGAAATTCTTCAGCAAGGTGGCGTCGGTCGTAAAACCCCCGGGACCGCGAACATTCGGAAACGCTAGAGGAATGTTACCAAAGCTAAAGTCCGGGGTACGGACAAAGGCTGCTTTGTTAAACACGCTGGAAGGGCTTGGATCTGTAAACGCTCCTTGAACAACGATCGCCCGATTGTAGTCGACGCTGTCATTCCTGTAGTTGTTTCCATTAGCAGACCATCGAACAGCCGCGTTAGGAGCCGACACGGCACTGTCAACGCTCGGTCCAAGAACTGGTGTCCCTTTTGGCCACCAATTGGTGACTCCGGCAAATCCCCATCCGCCAAGAACAGCGTTGGCGGTTCTACCTCCCCATCCCTGCAAGTTACCCATCCACTTCTTGCCTCGGCCGAAGGGGAGCTCGTAGTAGTAGTTGAGGAGCAGGTTCTGCGGGAATTCGTACAGGGCCACACTGTAATACTCATTCAAGTCATTGGGATTTTGTAGCTGTCGGCTCCCTCCTGGCACACCCCGTTGCCGAGGATCTTTCCCCACGTTGTTGACCAGTGTCTTACGGATGGTGTAGGAGGCCAGCAAGGAGAGTCCGTGGAAGTTGCGGCTTTGCATCTGGAAGTTCGCGAAATTCGAGAAAGACCGGCCTTCCGACAAGAACCCAGGCCCCGCACCAGTGTACTGAGGCGCACTGCTGAGCAACTGATATAGGGGAACGGTAGTCTGTCCCGAAAAAGCCTGAGATTGATTCAAGAATGGATTGGGTACCGGCTCAAAGAGCTTGTTTCACAGAGCATAATACTTCGGGTCTAGATTGGTGTACTGGTAAAGGCCTATGAGTGGCGTAATCAGGTTGACACCTTTAATCCCCTGGTACTCGGCTGACGCAACCCAAGAAGAACCCAGTTCGCGTTGAACACTAAAGCCCCAGGCATACTCGTAAGGGCTTTTGTACTCCAAGGGCGCGGCGTAACAGAGACCAAACGTGGGGCTGGAACAACTCCCAATGGTGAGGTTGTAGTAGCCCTTGTTGTCTGTAATCGGTTTGTTGTAACCAAGTCGGCCCCCACCAGGCAACAGTGGGAAATTGCCGAGCCCGTGGTCCAATCCAAATTCACTCACCCAGTGCTGCCCGTCCCGAGTAGCAATCTGGGTGAAGGTGTCCGTCCCATAGTAGAAGCTCCCGCCGTACTCCGTTTGAAGGCCACTATATCCCTGATAAATCAGACCAAAGCTTCCATGAAGAACCGTCCTCTTATCCAGAGCGTAAGACACACCCACACGAGGCTGCAGGAACCCCCAGGGCGAATCAAACAGAGTATTCCTGGGGTATTCCGGAGTGTCGATCAAGGCTTGCCGGCCATTCACGCCCCCGGTCACCCAAGCAGGTTGCGGGAAACTGCCAACCTCGGGTACGGCTGCCGTGACTTGATTCCAGCCCCAGTCTGCATTGGGAGTCAGCACGTTTTTGGCATTGATGTCATAAATCGAACCATAAGGATATCGGTGCCTTCGTCCACCCTCATGGTCATAGCGTAAGCCGAGCTGCACGGTCAACTTCGTGTTGACCTTCCAGTCATCCATAACGAACGCCGACTGGCCCTGGTTATAGGGCGAGATCAAGAAGTTCCCCCATTGAAAGAAGCTGGCCGATCCCAGCATCACTTCGGCGAGCGGATCGCCGGTCAAATGGTCGTTGTTGTTCCAAAACTGGTTGGATCCTCCAGCTGGGGTAACCGACACGACGCCGCTGAGGTCTCCGCCCTGCTCGATCGAGATCGCATAGTAATGCTGGTAACCCACCTTGAGAGCATGCCGATTCCAGATTTTGCTGTAGGAGAAATTGACGTTGTAGATTTGGTTCGTAAACTGGTCGAAAAAACCTCCTCCAACTTGCGAATAGCAGGTAATGTAACCTCCCGGACAAACACTAAGTCCGGGCGGGACATGTTTGCTAAACCGCTCGCCGCTCGAGAAGAGAACTGGATCGAACGGCCATTGATCCGTATCGATGCTGCCATCACCGTAAGTGCCCAGATTGGTGGACAACTTGGCGACAGACCCGCCCAGCCTGGCTTCAAAGACTGACGTGGCAGAGGGAATCCAGTTATACTGCAAATTAAACTGCCAGTCGTTGTCACGGCTTTGCTGACCCGTGGTGAGCAGAAAAGGAGCCGGATCAATGTTATTGGCGCGATAGTGCGAGGCTCGCATCTGCAGCCTGTGATGCTCATTGAAGTTGTGATCAATCCGAAGTGTCTCTCGGTCCGATGGCCGTTTAAGGTTCACCAGAGCATAGTAGTTGTTCTGCGATGAGGTATTAGCGTCTGGAGCATGGTTAGGGTCTGGCCACAAGCGGGCATAGTAGGGCCACAAGGCCACCTGCTTCTCCTTAGGAATGATTGCCCCTGGATATTCTGGACGGACGAAGTTGCCGTTTGCGTCTGTGAATCCATTAAACATATCAAAGATCCGGGGATAAACAGGTTGGCCATTTTGTTCATTGATGATGCTTTTGGAAAAGTCGCCACGCTTCTCATCCGGAGTCGGCACGGAAGCTGTTTTCAGGCTGTTCGAGGAGAATCGCTCCCCTTCCCATGCAAAGAAGAAGAATGTCTTGTCCTTTCCTTGGTAGACTTTCGGAATGCTCAGAGGGCCACCTACTGCTAGTCCGTAGTTGCTTTGATGAAAAGGCTGCTTGCCGATGCCCACGGCATTGTTGTCCCAGCTGTTGGAGTTCAGATTGTGGTTGCGACCGTAATAAAACAAGCGACCGTGGTAGTCGTTGGTACCGCTTTGGGTGGAAATGGTAATAACGCCGCCTGAATAGCGACCGACGTCGGCCGGCAACACACCCGTCTGCACTTTGAATTCGCCTACCGCATCCGGAGAGGGGATGGCCCGATTGGTGCTGTTGACTTCGGCATCCTGCACCATTATGCCGTCCACAGTGATGGCCGTTCCGTTTCTCTGTCCCCCTGAAAGTGAGAAGGAAGTGCCGGCAATGCCGACGTTGTAATCGGGGCCACCCTCGCCAGGTTTGTGCGGGCCTAGCCCTTGAACCGCCGGGGTTACCCGAGTCAAGTCTAAGGTGCTTCTGGAGAGTTGAGGCAAAGCCGTGATCATGGCATTGTCTAGCGTCGTGGAGTAGGTAGACTCGTCGGTGGTGAAGAGCACCGCCGCCGCTGTGACGTCCACAGTGGTTTGGACCTCGCCTGGTTCAAAGGTGAAATTCTGAGAAAGGCGATCCCCGATTCTCAGCGTGAGATTTGATTGCACCAGCGTCTTGAAGCCCTCTTTCGACACCGTGATCTTGTAAGGACCAGGCACCAGTTGCGGCAGAACATAAACTCCTGCCTCATTCGAAACCGTTGGATAGTCCACGTTAGTCGCCGTGTTCGTGGCTTTGACCGACGCGGCTGGTACCGAGGCGCCACTGCTGTCTAGCACTATCCCGGTGATCTGGGCGTTCGTCGATTGCTGAGCCTTGGCAGTTACCGCCAGAAGAGCGCCTGCTAGGACGAAAAGTAGAGAGTGTTTAACCGTCCGTCGGATCATAGACCTATCTCCTGTTTGAGAGTGCCATCGAGACTCGCTGACTCCGTTACATCGGACCCTGATGACACTCTATGATTCACTGCTGGTCGACACTGGGAAACACCCTGGTTTGGTACCATTCCTTGTGAACAGGCGACAGTTTTCCAGCGCCTCTTCAGAATCAAAAAGTGAAGGATGCTTCTCGAAATTGATTAAATTCTTCTACGTCTCCCTACCGAGTGTCAACTAAAAAAATAACAATCGTATATTGAGAACCAGACGGGGCTGTTCAAGTCGTAACCCGCTCACTGTGGTCAGCAGATCCTAGTGCGCAGATGTATTCGAATTATCGTGAGCGCTTTTTCGACAGGGTCGAAGGAGCGGCAGCAGGTTCGTCAGAACCGAAGATGTCCAGCTTCCCCTTCTTGATGTCGGTCAGAACCGCTTGGCGAGCGGCGGCAGGATCTCGGCGGCGTACCGCGTCAACAATCGGCATATGGAGCATCTGAACTTCTGAGCTTTCGATTCTAGAGCTTCGAAGTTCCAGATAAGCCAAACGCTCATTGCGCTCCAGTATCCCGGTCACCAGATTCACCAGTTCACGATTTTGGGTCATTCTGGCCAGGCAGAGGTGAAACTCGGTGTTCGCCTTGGAAAGAGCCTCGTAATCATCGTCAGAATTGCCTGAAGGTGGGTCCTCCTTGGCGATGCGCTCTAGTTCTCGGATCTGGGCCTGCGTTGCCCTGGTTGCGGCGATTTCGGCAATAATCCCTTCCAGGAGAAGCCGCGCATCGAACATGTCACGGACATCACGAAAACTCATTTCGGGCACAAGATAACCTCGACGCGGCACGACCTCGAGTATCCCCTCGTGGTGCAGGCGATTGCAGGCTTCGCGAAAAGGAGTGCGTCCGATCTGATGTCTTGCCCTGACGTCGGCTTCCGACAGGAATGTTCCTTCTTCGATTTTTCCTTGCAGGATTTCCCGCCTGATTGCCACGTACGCCTTCTCCGAGAGTGTGCTCTTCCGGGCCGATGTCGCTTTCTGTCTGGGCATAGCGTCTATTTTACCTCGTTCGCTTCTTTTGACCCGTTTGCATTTCAGTCCGTGTCTGTGCAAGATGAACGTCTTTCAGTATTACAAGTCCTTTCATGAGCGATACTAACGAGCAAAACAGAAAAATGCGATAACCCTTCACCAGCGTTCTTTCATGCGATCGGGGACGCCCGCGGCGGGATCGATGAAGAACCAAGTCAAGACCGCCAGCATAAGGATCACGCTGGCGGTATACATTCCCCAGTTCCACCCGGCATGGGCGGCGATCAGCGGCGCAATGTAGGGAGCAACTCCACCCAGATTCCCGCCCGTATTAAGGATCCCGCAGGCCGCGCCGACCTGGCAGCCACCCAGGCTGATCGCGGTCGCCCAGTAAGCTCCGTCACAGCTCGAAGCAAATCCAAACGACAAACACAGCACCGCGACAGTGGCAACGTCTCCCGTGAGATTAATGCCGATACACAAAAGGACCGCGCCCGCCGTGAGGCCGGCTATCGGAACAAGCCTTCTACCAATCTTTTGTCCCCATCGTAGCACGAGTCGGTCGGAAACCCACCCGCCAAGCGGTGACATCACCATCCAGGTCAGAAAAACTAGGCTGGCCGCTACAGCGCTCTCTGTGTGTCCCAAGTGGCGAACTTCACCGAGATAGTAGTAGATCCAAAAGAAGTAGATGTATTCGAAGTAGCTGACGGCAAAATATCCGGCCGATAACAACATCAAACTTGGGTTTGTCAGCAGAAGTTTCCAAGGCGTTTTCTCCCTCTTACTCCGCTGAGAAGGGCCAGCCATGTCGATTGACACCGAACTTTCATTCGCGATTGAGGGGTGTTGAGAAGGATGGTCCCGAGCGTAAGCGAACCAAACAGAGGCGAGAGCGGCCGTTGCGATGGCTGCCAATGCAAAGGACATCCGCCATCCATACCTTCCAATCATCCAGGAAAACAAAAGGGGCGAAGTTGCTCCTCCCAGCCCTGCACCGGCGGCTATGAATCCCCATACTCGGGCTCGTTGGCTCTCTGGAATCCAATTGGCATTGGTTCTGGCGCAGGACGGATACAGCGGACCGGTGAAGAAGCCCATGGCCAACCGTATTAGAAAGAACGAGGGAACAATTCCGAGGTAGGCTCCCAGACCGGGGATACCGCCTAACGCAGTCAAACCCGTGAAGAGTGCCGCCCCCAGATTCGCTACCGTCAGGACCAGGCGAGGACCAAAGCAGTCCGCCAAATGGCCACCCGGAAGGTTCATCAAGGCATAGCTCAAAAGAAACGCCGAAAACACAGCGCCCATCGATGTTTCAGAGAGAGAAAATTCCTTCATGATGACGGGACCCGCGATGGACATGATGGTCCTGTCGAAATAGCTCAGGACGCTGAAAGCAACCAACAAGGCTACGACGCACACCTGCACGCGGAGCGAGGTTCGGCTCTTACTAGAGGTCAACATGCAGTCTGTTTCCCTCGTTGAGATTGCAGAGCGTGAATGAGGAGCGAAAGGTTAGTTTTCCTGGCCTGGAGCTGATGCTGTGGTCTTTGGTAATGATTCACGATTTGGACCGGCTCAAGGAAACTAGTAGAGCGATCCTATCCTCATAGCTCAGGCGACTTATAGAGGCTAATGTATCGAATTTGGCACTCGCGCCACGAGGCCGTTAGACTTCTTGAGCTTCCTTAGGCCAGAATTTCCCGGACCACACGACCGTGCACATCGGTCAATCTAAAGTCGCGACCACTGTACCGATAGGTCAGCCTCTCATGATTGAGACCGAGCAGATGCAGAATGGTAGCGTGCAGATCATGGATATGGACAGGCTTCTCCACCACTTTGTAACCGAAATCGTCCGTGACACCGTAAGTAAAACCGCCTTTCACACCTCCTCCAGCCAGCAGAACGCTGAAACCATGAGGATTGTGATCCCGCCCATTCTGGAGCTGGAGGTTGAGCTGGACCACGGGCGTTCGGCCGAACTCGCTGCCGCAGATCACAAGCGTGTCGCTCAGAAGCCCCCTTGACTTGAGGTCATCGAGCAAGGCAGCGATGGGACGGTCCGCCTGGAGTGCCAATTTGCGATGATCTTCGATGTCAGCGTGGCTATCCCAGGGTTGCGACTGTCCAAAATAGACCTGTACCACGCGCACCCCGCGCTCCACCAGGCGCAGGGCCATAAGACACCCTCTGGCGAAATCTCCCTCCCCATATCGCTGGCGTGTCGCCTCGCTCTCCTTTCGGATGTCAAACACTTCAGGTGCTTCGGTCTGCATTCGATAAGCAATCTCCATAGACTGGATTGTCGCTTCCAGTTGAGGCTCGGCTGTCCTCTGATCAAGGTGGAGACGGTTCAACTTTTGCAGCAGGTCCAGTTCGCGCTGCTGCTCAGACAAACCGAGCCGGCTATTGCGGATATCCTGAATGAGTTTGTCGGGATCACTTTCCTTGTTGGCGATATAGGTCGCTTGGTAAATGGCCGGAAGAAAGGCTGAATTCCAGAGGGGAGGCCCCACCACAGGCATTCCAGGGCAGAGCACCACAAAGCCCGGCAAGCTCTGGTTCTCGGTGCCCAGTCCATAGGTGACCCATGATCCCATTGAGGGGCGGCCTGGCTGCGTATGGCCGCAGTTGATCAGATATAGGGATGGCTCATGATTGGGAACGTCGGTCACTACAGAGCGAACGACACAGATGTCGTCAATGCACTCAGCCACGTGTGGAAAAATTTCGCTGACCTCGATGCCACTTTGCCCACACTTCTTGAAATTGAAAGGTGACTTCATCAGATTGCCGGTCTTCTGTTCGGTTTCAATGGTCTGGCCAGGATACGGCTGCCCATGGAATTTCTGGAGCATCGGTTTGGGATCGAAGGTGTCGACCTGCGATAGTCCACCGTTCAAGAAAAGAAAGATGACATGCTTGGCCCGAGGTTGAAAGTGAGGTTCTCTCGACTCCAAAGCGTTGGGTATCAAATTCCCGGCATCGGTCGCCGCAGACAACGGAGAGTCCAGGACACTGGCCAACCCAACCATTCCAAATCCAGCTCCCATTCGACGCAGAGCCTCGCGGCGCGTCAGAGAGCGGAAGACAGAATTATGCGCCATCGAAATATCCTCCTACAGTTCGAGTGGGGTTGCTTATGCTTCCTTGATCCACTGTAGTTCAATCCACAAACAAAAACTCGTTAGCACTGAGCAACACGTGCGCATACTGCTGCCAAGCGGGAGCGGCCGCAGCTGGGTTTTCTTGAACCCCCTGGAGAAACCCGAGGCCCAGTTGAAGTTCAGAATTGGTCGCCTCACGAGCGTAGAGAAGCCGATAGGCTTTTTGGATTCTGGCCACGTCGTCAGCAGCGCCATCAGATAAGCGACCAGCCAGTTGCTCGGCCTGGTGCCAAATCAAATTGCTGTTCAGAAAAAAGAGACGTTGCAGCGGCACGTGTGTGACGTTTCTCTTCTCGCTGG
>JACXTT010011377.1_pt1 | contig 11908 bp, 11 predicted proteins | sample 9270951 | NCBI WGS metagenome assembly JACXTT01 (sample SAMN15532306, study PRJNA645909) | rock metagenome | isolation source: weathered quartz diorite | place: Puerto Rico | collected 2017-06-21 | reverse complement strand
ACTCCCCTGCTAAGGGAGCATCTGGGCCAAAACCTGGATCGAGGGTTCGAATCCCTCCGTCTCCGCCAGCAATGGCGGCGAACCCCGGAAGATCGCGGTCTTCCGGGGTTTTGTTTTTTTTGGGCGGGGTTCAGGCGATGCGCTGTGCCGCGCAGGTGTTACACCGGTACCTGTGAGAACCCGAATGGCGACCAACATCCAGCTTCACGGCAGCGTCTCTACTTCCGCCGCAAAATCCCCGTAGACCTCATCGACCAGCATAGCGTCAAGCGCGCGACTATCCGCAGATCGGGCACAAGGAATCAGGCGAGGCAGAACGCCTGGCGCGCAAAGTATCTGTTGAGCTTGACGCATGCCGCGAGTCCAGTTCTGGCGTTTCACAGGCATATCTGCCAAGATTGCGGCCCCGCACTAACTACCGGCAATCAAGCGCAGTCCCACCATGGCCTCACGGAAAGCACACCACGCCACTGGATGGGCGACGGCCGTCATCGCGGCATCTGTTATCGCGAAGTGCGGTGGTGGAGGGTGGCTCTGGGCAAGCGCGGCAGGCTTCGTGGCAGCGCTGCTGGGCAGCACCGCTCCCGACTGGCTGGAAGTGGCATGGTGGTCGAAATCGCGACGCCTGTGGATTACCCATCGGACCTGGACGCACTGGGGCGTCGCGTGGATCGGCTTCCTGCTTTGGGCATACCATGCACTGGGAACGCAAGCCTTGGCGGCGCCGGCATTCGGATTTGCTTGCGGTGGCGTCATGCACCTGCTGGCCGACTGGCCAAATCCGCTGGGTGTGCCCTGGATCGCGGGCCGCCACTCCCTCAATTGGTGGAAGAGCGGGCGCTGCGACCTTGTCATCGTCACAGTGTCTTGGCTGATTGCCTTGGCTCTTTCCGACGAGCTATGGCTTCATGGAAAACATAGCCTCGCGCTCATCCATCATCTGCGCTTTGGGCCGGCTTATTTCTGATGGCCGGGTCAGGCCCTGCATCCCCCATGTCACGCCGGCTTGCAACTCAGCGACGCGAGGAAGCGGCGCCACTTCGCACCTCCAACTCCTGATCGCCGGACGCTGAGCGCCCGCGCACGCTGTATCTCCTTGGGGGCGGGAAGCCGATCTTCTAGCATAGAGACGCTAGTCAAGCGACCGACAAGGCAAGAGCGCCTGACATGACGGTTACGAATCAAGTGACGGCTACGAAGCCTCAGGAGGTAACGGATATGTCTGCCACAAGAATTGAGATGTACGACCACGATGGTGACGGAGTATTGACCATTCGCGATGACGGCGCCGCATATTCAGGGGTCGCGCTCGAGCTTTCGAATCTGTTCGGTGAAGACGTGGTCGCGGATCTTGACAAGCACCAGTTGCTCGAATGGTGCGAGATGGTCGCGGCACACCTCCGCAACCAAGGCGTTACGCCAAGCGCGCGCGCTCCGGAGGGCTGCGCCAGCAAAACTAGTCAAAGCCGGACGAAGGAGCAGCCTGGCGTCGAGGAGCTGATGCAGTCGGCGGCATCTTGACTCTGATGAGCGCGAGACGCTCTGCTGGCAAGAGAGCGTCGCCCCGGTCGACTGCGTCAGCGATCGACGCCAGTTCGGCGGGCACACCGGGCTGACGATCAATACCTGCCAGGTATCTAGAAATACCCTCTGGGTCTTAGACAGCGAATTGCGTGCGTCTCATACTTACGCCGGCCTTGCCGAGCACTGTTCCTGAACTTGCCTGGCTGCGCATGCCCACGGAAGAATCCGGGTGCACAAAACAATGAAAGAAGGAGATGCGGTTGAGCGTGAAGAAACATATGGCGTGCCTGTTGCCGTTTGCGGCGATTGCCTGCATGGCTGTTGGTAACAATGCCTCTGCGGCCGATGCCTGGCCCGCCAAGCCAATCAAGGTAATCGTCCCTTATACGCCGGGAGGATCTACCGACACGGTTTCGCGCGTGGTGTTCGAAAAGGTTTCCCAAAGTCTCGGGCAACCCATCATCATCGAGAACAAGCCAGGCGCGAACAGTACGCTGGGGGTTGGCGTAACGGCACGCTCTGCGCCAGACGGCTACACCTTCGTGTCGGTCCTTGCCGCGTACAGCGCAAACATGTCGCTGTATTCAAAGTTGAGCTACAAGCCGTCAGATCTGGTTCCGGTTGCACAGATGGCGGAGTTACCGCTGTTCCTGTTCTCGACCAAGAAACTACCTGTCAAGACGGTGGCGGAACTGGTCGCGTACGGCAAGGCACATCCTGACACGCTGACCTTTGGTTCCAGCGGCATCGGCAGCTCGGCGCACCTTACCGGTGAGCGGTTCGCGATGGAGTCGAAGGTGAAGATGAGGCACGTGCCGTACAACGGCAGCGCACCGATCCTGCCGGCACTGGTTTCAGGCGAGGTCTCGGTGGCATTCGATCCGTTGCTCGTACCGATGCCGCACGTCAAGCAGGGCAAGATCAACGTCCTGGCGGTGGCCTCGGCCAAGCGTTGGCCAGGTGAGCCGAATATCCCGACCATGGAAGAAGCGGGATTTCCGGGCTTCGTCATGAGCTCGTGGACTGGACTTCTCGCGCCATCCGGAACACCGCAAGCCATCGTCGACCGAATGGCCAAGGAGATCGCGGCGGCTGTCCATAAGCCTGATGTGGCAAAGAAGCTGACCGATCTGGGCTTTGTGCCGGTCAGCGGTACGCCGGACGAGTTCCGTAAGCTGATCGACCGGGACACTGCGCGCTACGGCGCGATTGTCAAGGCTGGCAAGATCTCGCTCGACTAGCGCGACGAGCCGGGCAGGGTCGCGCCGGTTCCGCCTCGACACCGGCGCTATGGCCCGCTCCTGATCGGTCGCCGGTGTCCTGTCTATATGGTCTCGCGACCGCTGGGCAGGGGCGCCGGCTCCTCGAATGCGCTGAGGACCCCAAGAGAGGGGCGGTTCGCCAGGACCCGCTCGACGCCTGCCTTCAGCTCCGCGGGAGAAAGGCACGGATACGGCAGGGCATCGTGCAGGGCCGCCAGCGCTTGCGCGCCGGGATCGTCGAGCACGTCCATGCGGTCGATATGGATATGGAAGCTTGCAATCCGGGACTGGCCGTCCGCCGTGAAGAAGCCCAGGCGGTAGTAGCCCCTGCCCACCCGCAGCTTGCCGGCCACAGTCTCGCGCATGGCCACGAGCCACGGGACGGTCATGGCACCGTCGTGCCATGACTGGCTGTCACTGATGTAGTACGTACGGCAACGATCGAAGGTCCGCGCGAAGTCCGATACCAGGGTGCGGGCAATGGCCGGTGCGCCTTCCGTTCGCGACGGAAAGCTGATGGCGTAGGTATCGAGCGAAATCGTCAGCCAGGCGTCGTGCGCGAATGCCGTATCGATGATCGCGGGGCGGTTGTTGTCCTTCGCCTCGATGTACTGGTTCAGCAGGGCTTCCGCTGTAGCAGCCGGGATAGCAGTCACGATGATCTCCGTGTCAGGAAAGGGTGCCGGGTGGGGCAGGCATCGCCCAATCGACCTCTGGCAGCGTTTGCTACAATTGGATGCAAACGTTGCTTAAAAAGCTAAGTGGAGCATACCGTGGCGTCGAAAGCGTCCAGCAAGACCCTGACCATCACCAACCCGGCATGCCTGGTCGATGGCTCCGATACCGAATTCCGCCACCTCGTCAACGGGCTGCTGCCGTTTGCCGCCAGGCTGCTGACGGTGCGCGACGGTTTTGGTAGCCTGATCGGGCTGACTGGCGTGCAGTACTCGCTGATCCGGTCGATTTCCCACCTGTCCCAACAGGACGACGTGACCGTGAACCAGCTTGCCGATCACCTGCATCTGAGCGGGCCGTTCATCACGATCGAAACGAACAAGCTGAAGAAGCTTGGCCTGATCGACAAGAAGGCGCATCCCGAGGACCGGCGCAAGATGTTGCTGACCATCACGCCGGCCGGTACCAGGCTGCTCGGCGAACTGCTCCCGGTGCAGCAGCGCATCAACGACGTGCTGTTCGACGGCGTCACGCGCACGGAATTCAAGGTACTGTGCTCCATCGTCGATCGCCTCGTCGCCAACGGCGATCGCGCCGCACTCGACCTCGAGCATCTGTACGCGCGCCGGCAGGCCGGGTAGGCGGTACCTGGCCTGCGTCATCAGTGGTCGGCCCACTGGATCGTGCGCAGGTCGATGCCTTCCTTGTGCATGTCCCACAACGGGCTCAGTTCGCGCAGCTTGCCGACCGTGGCCGTGACGAGCCGGATGACCTCGTCGACTTCCGCTTCGGTCGTGTAGCGGCCCAGTGTAAAGCGGATGGAGCTGTGCGCGAGTTCGTCGCTGCGGCCCAGCGCGCGCAGCACGAACGACGGCTCCAGTGACGCCGACGTGCAGGCCGAGCCTGACGACACCGCCACGCCCTTGATCCCCATGATCAGCGACTCGCCCTCGACATAGTTGAAGCTGACGTTGAGGTTGTGCGGCACGCGCTGCGCGAGGCTGCCGTTGACATAGACCTCTTCCAACTGCGTCAGCCCTGCCAGCAGCCGGTCGCGCAGCGCGCCGACGCGGCGCGCTTCCTCATCCAGTTCGAGCCGGGCAAGCCGGAACGCCTCGCCCATGCCGACGATCTGGTGCGTCGGCAGCGTGCCCGAGCGCATGCCGCGCTCGTGGCCGCCGCCGTGGATCTGGGCTTCGAGACGGATGCGGGGTTTGCGGCGCACGTACAGCGCTCCGATTCCCTTGGGGCCATAGACCTTGTGCGCGGTCACGGTGAGCAGGTCGATCTTGAGCGTCTCCAGGTCGATCGCAATCTTGCCGGCAGCCTGCACTGCATCGCAATGGAAGGCCACGCCCGCGGCACGGCAGATCTCGCCGATCTCCGCCACCGGCTGGATCACCCCGATCTCGTTGTTGACCATCATCACCGACACCAGGATGGTGTCCGGACGCAGCGCCTGTCGCAGCGCGTCGAGGTCGATCAGGCCGTCTTCGCGCACATCGAGATACGTCACCTCGAACCCCTGCCGTTCCAGCTCGCGGCAGGTATCGAGCACGGCCTTGTGCTCGGTCTTCACCGTGATGATGTGGCGCCCCTTGCCGCGGTAGAAGTGCGCGGCACCCTTGATGGCCAGGTTGTTGCCTTCGGTCGCGCCGGACGTCCAGACGATCTCGCGCGGATCGGCGTTCAGCAACGCTGCCACGTACGCACGCGCGGTTTCGACGGCGTCTTCCGCGTGCCAGCCGTACGCGTGACTCCGTGACGCGGGGTTGCCGAAGTACCGGTGCAGGAAGGGGACCATCTTCTCGACGACCCGCATGTCGACCGGCGTCGTCGCGCTGTAGTCCATATAGATCGGGAAGGTCTGGGGCTCGGCTTGCATGATGTTTCTGCTCTGGTGTCGGGAGGGCGGGGCAGCTCGGGAGCGGCTGCCAGTGCCAGTTGCGCCGGGCGAGTCTAGCACCGGGGTCGTGCAGATTTGGGCCGCTCCATGCCGTCGATAGGGTTGTTGTCCGTCCTTCCGCACACTCGGGCAGCGGCGATTCGGTCGCTCAGGTCATCCCGGAAACCCTTGTGTGGCAAGGCTTTACGTCATTTCTGCCGGTGTCCCAGGCACATCTCTTATCTGCCGTCTAGGTGTTTCTACTAGCTTGAATAGCGAAATTAATTAGCATTGAATAATAGCTAACAAATAAAGCTAAAAACAAAAGCTAATGAGTCAGGTCGACAACATGCGTAGGAGTAGTGATGTCTGAGTCATCTGTTGTGGGCGCTATCAATCCCGACGCCCAACGCCATTTCCGCAGCACGCTGGCCATGTTTGCCACGGGCGTCGCCGTCATCACCGCGCCGCGGGAGCAGGGCACGCCGGTCGGCATCACGGTGGCGTCGTTCAATGCAGTGTCGCTGGACCCGCCGCTGATCCTGTTCTCGGTGGATCGCCGTTGCCAGAGCCTCGATGACCTGTGCGCGACGCCGCGCTATGCGGTGAACGTGCTGGCCGAGGCGCAGCAGGATATCTCGAACCGCTTCGCCCGTGCCAACTCGGGCAAGTGGGATGGCATCGACTTCAACCCCTGCGATGCGGCGAGCCACGTGCTGCTGCCAGACGCGCTGGCCACCTTCGAGTGCGAGCCGTATGCCCAGCATGACGGCGGCGACCACGTGATCTTCATTGGACGCGTCGTTCGACACCAGGCTCGGCCGCACGGCCGGCCCCTGATCTTCTTCGGCGGCAAGTACCGCGTGCTGGACACCAGTCCGGCCGCAGCCTGAATCCACCACAAGCACCCAATCCAGCAGTTACCCAGGAGAAAAACATGGTCAAGACCGGCACCCAGCACATAGCCATGCTGCGCGATGGACGCGAAGTCTATCTGGACGGCAAGCGCGTGACCGATGTCACCACGCACCCCGCCTTCCGTAATTCGATCGGCAGCTACGCGAGCCTCTACGACTTCCAGGCACGGCCCGAGAACATCGAGAAGATGACGTTCCAGCCGGAAGGTACGCCCAACCAGGTCAGCCGGATCTGGCAACTCCCGACCAGCTACGACGAGCTGGTGCAGCGCCGCGATGCGCTGGAGGCATGGACCGAACTGCACTACGGCTTCATGGGCCGGTCGCCCGATCACGTCGCGTCGTGCATCTCGGGTATGTACATGGGCATCGACGTGTTCGAGCAGGCCGACCCGGCGCGTGCCGGCGCGCTGCGCGATTACTACCGCTATGCGCGTAACAACGATCTCTTCCTGACCTATGTGATCGTGAACCCGCAGGCCAACCAGTCCAAGACCGCGCACGAGCAGGAAGACAAGTACCTGGCCGTGGGCATCGTCGACCAGGACGCCGAAGGCATCACCGTGCGCGGTGCGAAGATGCTGGCCACCAGCGGCATCATGGCCAACGAAGTCTTCTGCAGCTGTATCCAGCCGCTGCGCGAGGGCGACGAGATGTATGCGCTGTCGTTCGCAATTCCGATGAACACCAAGGGCCTGAAGGTCATGTCGCGCAAGTCCTATGAGGCCAATGCGACGTCGGTGTTCGACAACCCGCTCGCGAGCCGCTATGACGAGAACGACGCGGTGCTCTACTTCGACGACGTGAAGGTGCCGTGGGAACGTGTCTTCGTCGCCGGCGATGTCTCGATGTGCGCGCGCCAGTTCCATGCCACGCCGGCCCACAGTTACCAGAACTACCAGTGCCAGGTGCGCCTGATGGTCAAGCTGCGCTTCCTGGTCGGCATCGCGCACAAGATCACCGAGGTCAACGGCACCAGCAACTTCCCGCAGGTGAAGGAGATGCTCGGACAGCTTGCTGCCGAGGCCGGCATGGTGGAGGCGTGGGTCTATGCCATGGAAGCCAAGGGCCAGATGGTCAACGGCTACTACGTGCCGGACCGCAGCATGCTGTACGGCTCGCAGGTTCTGACGCAGCAGCTCTACGCCAAGGTGCTCAACACCCTGCGCGAGCTGGCCGGCGGCGGCATGATCATGCTGCCTTCCAGCATCGAGGACTTCGCCAACCCGGTGCTCGCCGACATCATCGGCAAGACGCAGAAATCGCCGGTCTGCAGCCCGGAAGAGCGCGTCAAGTTCTTCAAGCTCGCCTGGGACGCCGTGGGTTCCGAATTCGCGTCGCGCCACAACCAGTACGAGATGTTCTATGCCGGCGCCTCCTTCGTCACGAAGGGGCATGCCTACCGCACCTATGACTGGAAGCGCGCCGCGCACCTCGTCGACAACATGCTCGGCAGCTATTCGCTCGAGGCGGAACTGGGCGCAACTGCGCGCGCTGCCTGAGGCCGGTCCTTTCCCTCTTACTGAAGATTCACCCCACACAAGGAGATGATCATGGCGATCAACAAGCTTCACGACGAATTCCACACGCTGGATCTGCAGTCCGGCTGGGAAGTGCCCCATGGCTATCCGGCCGGTATCCAGCAGAAGATCCTGTCCGGCGAACTCGACGAGCCCGGCCGCCGCGGCAGCCGCACGCGCCTGCTGCGCTTCGAGCCGGGCGTCTTCACTACCAAGCCGTTCGTGCATGAGTACTGGGAAGAGGTCTACCTGCTCAGTGGCGACCTGACCGTTGGCAACGACGCGGAGGGCCAGGGTGGCGAAGCGTTCGTACCCAATACCTACGCCTGCCGTCCGCCCGGTGCGTTCCATGGTCCGTTCAAGTCGAACACCGGCTGCATGCTGCTGGAAATCCATTACTACCCGGCCTGATCATGACTGCCACCGTACGAGCCGCACTGCGGCAACTCGCTGACGGCAGCGCGAACGCCGCGTCGCTGCTGGCGTCCTGCGTGGAGCGCATCTGCAACCCGGGTGGGGAGGGCGCGCGTGTCTTCCCGCACGGCGTCAGCATGGCCGCACGCAAGCAGGCCCACACCAGCGACATGCTGCGCGAGCACGGCATTGCCGGCCCGCTCGCCGGCGTGCCGATCTCGATCAAGGACCTGTTCGACGTGCAGGGCGACGTCACCCGGGCGGGAGCGCGCGTGTTGCCCAAGCAGCCGGCCGTCGCCGATGCCGCGGCCATTGCCCGGCTGCGGGCAGCGGGGGCGGTGTTCGTCGGGCGGACCAACATGACCGAGTTCGCGTATTCGGGTATCGGCATCAACCCGCACTATGGCACCCCGCGCAACCCGTTCGATCGCGCCGGCGAGCGCATCCCCGGCGGTTCATCATCGGGCGCAGCCGTGTCGGTGACCGACGGCATGGCCATGGCTGCGATCGGCTCGGATACCGGCGGGTCGTGCCGCATCCCGGCGGCGCTGTGCGGCATCGTCGGCTTCAAGCCCACGGCAAGCCGCATCCCGCTGGACGGTGCGGTGCCGCTGTCGTCGAGCTACGACTCCGTAGGCTGCCTGGCCAATACGGTCGCGTGCTGTGCCGACATCGACGCGGTGATGGCGGGCGAGGATACGCCCCCGCTGGCGCCTGTGCCGCTGGCCGGAATGCGCCTGGCTGTTCCGAGCGGGCTCGTCTTTGAAGGCGTCAGCGATGAAGTGGCGGAGTCCTTCAGCCGTGCACTGCGGCAGCTTTCCGCTGCGGGTGCCCGGCTGCAGGATGTCCATTTCGAAAGCTGGGACCAGCTTGCGGAGATTGGTGCCAATGGTGGCCTGGTGGCCGCAGAGGCAAGCGCCTGGCACGCGGACCTGCTGGCGGAGCATGCCGCCGCCTATGACCGTCGCGTGCTGTCGCGTATCCGGCTGGCCGACGCCCAGCGCGCATCGGACTACCTGCGCATGCTCACGCGGCGCGCCGCATTGTGCCGGCAGGCCGATGCGGAGTTGGCGGGCTTCGATGCCGTCGTGCTGCCCACGGTCCCCATCGTGGCGCCGCGCATCGCCGACCTTGACGACGACGAGACCTTTTATCGCATCAATCGGCTGCTGCTGCGCAACCCGGCCATCGCCAACATGCTGGATCTGTGCGCCTTGTCGGTGCCGTGCCATCGCCGCGGAGAAGCGCCGGTAGGGCTGATGCTGTTCGGCCGCCATCTGACAGACCGGCGACTGCTCGCCATCGGCATGGGCGTCGAAGCTGCCCTGCAACGGTAACCGCAAATATCCAGATTCCTCAAGAGAATCCAACCTGGAGTAGACAACATGCCTGCAATGCGAATCGGCGCGGCCGTCCTGGCCGGTGTCATGCTATGTGCCGCCCCTGTGGGGGCAACGGAATCGCCCCGGATCAGTGACGGGGTCGTCAAGATCGGCGTCCTGACCGACATGTCCTCGATCTTCTCGGATATCGGCGGCAAGGGGTCGGCCGTGGCCGCCCAGATGGCCGTGGAGGACTTCGGTGGCAAGGTCCTGGGCGCTCCCGTCCAGGTCGTCAGCGCCGATCACCAGAACAAGACCGACGTGGCCGCCACGCTGGCGCGCGGCTGGTTCGACAACCAGAAGGTCGACGTGATTCAGGACGCGCTGCCGTCGTCGGTGGCGCTGGCCGTGTCGAACCTCGGCAAGCTCAAGCACAAGATCGTCATCGCCAGCGGCGCCGGTACGACGCGCCTGAGCAACGAGGACTGCTCGCCCTATACGGTTCAGTATTCCTACGATACCTATGCGTTTGCCGCCAACACGGTCAAGGCGCTGGCGAAGTCGGGCGACAAGAGCTGGTACTTCCTGACGGTCGACTACGCGCTCGGTGCGTCGCTGGAAAAGGATGGGACGGATGCGCTGGCCGCGTCCGGCGGCAAGCTCGCGGGCAAGGCCAGGCATCCGATCAACTCCGCGGACCTGTCGTCCTACCTGCTGCAGGCGCAGGCGTCGGGTGCCAAAGTGATCGGGCTGGCCAATGCGGGTGCCGATACCGTGAACGCGATCAAGACCGCGGCGGACTTTGGTATCGGCAGCGGCGGCAAGCAGAAGCTGGCCGGGCTGCACATGTTCATCAGCGACATCCACAGCCTGGGGCTGCAGGCAGCGCAAGGCATGCTGCTCACCACGTCGTTTTACTGGGATCGCGACGATGCCACGCGCGCGTGGTCCCAGCGCTTCTACGAGCGGACCAAGCGCATGCCCACGCTCGTTCACGCCGGTGTGTATTCGTCGACTCTGCACTACCTCAAGGCCATCCAGGCCGCGCAGACCGACGACAGCGACGCCGTCATGGCAAAGATGCGCGAGACGCCCGTCAACGACTTCTTCGCGAAGGACGGCAGGATCCGCGCCGACGGCCTGATGGTGCATGACATGTACCTCGTCGAGGTCAAGCGCCCGGATGAATCGAAGCGGCCGTGGGACTTCTACAAGATCAAGAGCGTGATTCCCGCGAGCGAGGCATTCCGCCCGCTCAGCGCCAGCACCTGTCCGCTCGTGCGCAAGTAATCGCCGCTCCTTCATTCCCCCAAACAGGATTCCGCCTCATCATGAAAACGCTCACTTTCGATATTGACAGCCCCAAGGCCCCGGCCAGCCGCACCTTCACCATTCGCCAGCTCGTAGTCGCAGGCTGGACCGGGCGCGACGTCGCCGCCATGGAGGCCCATATCCGCGAACTGGAGGAACTGGGCGTCAAGCGCCCCGCTTACACCCCCGTCTTCTATCGCGTGGCTGCTGAACGGCTGGGTGCTCCCGAGCAGATCCAGGTCAGCGGCCAGGCCAGCAGTGGCGAGGCGGAGTTCCTGCTGGTGAAGGACGGAGACGAGGTGCTGGTCGGCATCGCCTCGGACCATACCGACCGCGAGGTAGAGACGTACGGTATTACCGTGTCCAAGCAGATGTGCGAGAAGCCGTGCGCCGCGACGCTGTGGCGCCTGGCCGATGTGGAGGGCCACTGGGATGCGCTGGTACTGCGTTCGTACGCCACCATCGACGGCGAGCGCGTGCTGTACCAGCAAGGCCCGGTGACGGCCATGCGCGCGCCGGCCGATCTGATTGCGCGGTTTGCCGAGCACGGCGGGGAGTTTGCCGATGGCACGGCCATGCTGTGCGGCACCTTGCCCGCGATTGGCGGCATCCGGCCGGCCGAGCGTTTCGAGATCGAACTGGAAGATCCGGTCCTGGGCCGCACCCTGCGGCACGGGTACGAAGTCGTCTCGCTGCCAGTCCAGGGTTGATGCGCACCATGGATCGCGGGATTCCGCCACATCTCACCGGATCAAAGCATGCCCCACGATGATCTGATACTCGAAACCCGCAGCCTGGCGAAGTCCTTCAAGGGCTTCACCGCGGTGAGCGACGTCGACCTGCGCGTGCGCCGCGGCTCGATCCACGCGCTGATCGGGCCCAACGGCGCCGGCAAGACCACCTGCTTCAACCTGCTCACCAAGTTCCTGGAGCCGACCACCGGCACCATCCACTTCAACGGCGTCGACATCACGCGCGAAAAACCCGCGCAGATCGCGCGCCGCGGCGTGATCCGCTCGTTCCAGATCTCGGCGGTGTTCCCGCACCTGACGGTGATGGAGAACGTGCGCATCGGCCT
>JACXTT010011376.1_pt1 | contig 11909 bp, 5 predicted proteins | sample 9270951 | NCBI WGS metagenome assembly JACXTT01 (sample SAMN15532306, study PRJNA645909) | rock metagenome | isolation source: weathered quartz diorite | place: Puerto Rico | collected 2017-06-21 | reverse complement strand
AGAAATAGATCAGCCATCTCGCCCATTCCACCTTCATCGTCAGAGAGGTTGTCGGACTCTGTCGCGCCTGGTCTCAATCCCCAGGCCATTTCTCCGTCAAAAGCCTGAACAAGCGGCTTTCCTTGGACATCAACCTCCATGCGCACACGATTAGGTTTCTTGATCTGAAGTACAACTGGCAATTCGGGCCCGGACTCCCCGGGAGCATTTTGCTGCATACCAGGCATAGATATTTTCCCGCTCAACTTCATCGACTTGAGAGCCTTCAGCTTGCTAGCTCCCCCGGCAGCTTCAACGTGACCACTCACCAGCTGATCGACGTTCTGAGCCAGGGCCTGAGAGCAGACGACTGCAAAGGTCAGGAAACTGATGACGAGAGGCTTTCGGGTCATGCGGCGCCCTCCTGATTCCATAAAGCTAATTGACGATTTGTTAATGTTAGCTGCGCGACGCAGAACATGTAGACGGAACCCATTATATTGCATTCTGGTTCCTACAGAAAATAATACATTTACCTGGGGAAATGGGACACCCGTACACTTTGGAACTCTTGGCCTACCTCGCCACATGCCTGCCCGTCGTTCGTAGCCGAGAGCATCAACATCAACAGGAGTGTCACTCCACCTGGGGATCACCCTCGCAGCAGCCTTGCTTGACAAAAGCCTGCAGGAAAGCGAAAATTCCTCAGTCAACTGCAGGTTCTGGCGCATTCCCGATCATTAACAGGCGGTACTGTCGTCAGTAGAGAGGGAGCCTACTATCAACCTCCATCGGGAGGGAGGAGTGCTCTTGTTGTCTAATTTCGTGGCGGTGTCGATCGGTGTTCCTTCGCATGGCTTAGTTTGTTAACCGCTGGCCGGAAGAACGGAATTGTGCGGGGCGGACTAGCAAACGGTCGTCACGCTCGCAAAGGTACGCATCGCTACTTCGAATTGGTGAGGTTTTCGTGCAGCCCGGAACGGAATTGAAGGCACGTTATGAGATTCGCGAAGTCCTGGGTCAGGGAGGCATGGGTGTGGTTTACAGAGCCCATGACAAATTAATTAAGCGCGATGTGGCGCTTAAGACATTGCGGGACGTTCCCGACCCATCCGCCCTCCAGTTGTTTTACAAGGAGTGCGACGTGCTGGCCTCGATGAGCCATCCCAACATTGTGGAGATTTTCGATTTGGGAGAATGTGAAGAGGCCGGAGGAAGAAAGCCCTATTTTGTGATGCCGCTATTACCCGGGGTTACGCTTGAGAAACTGGTCCGCTCCTCCAGCCCGCGGCTTACGCTCGAGCGCTCCACCGGGATCATTTCCCAGACCTGCCGAGGATTGCCCGCGGCTCACGAACGTGGCCTGGTGCAACGAGACTTAAAACCCAGCAATTTTTTTGTGATGAAAGACTATTCTGTAAAGATCATTGACTTTGGAGTGGCTCATATTGTGGACACCCGCCACACCATGGGATTGAAGGGTACCTTGCTCTACATGTCTCCCGAGCAGATCGAGATGAAGCCACTCTCGTCGCTCTCTGATATTTTTTCTCTGGGTGTGGTCTGCTACGAAACCCTTACGGGACGGCGAGCCTTCGAGCGTAGCACTCCCAATGAGATTATCCAGGCGATCCTGACGCAGACGCCTCCGCCGGCCTCTGAGCTTAATCCGATGGTAAGCCAAGCAGTGGGTCGAGTCATTCACAAAGCTATGGCTAAGCAGGCCTTTCATCGGTTTCCGAATGCGCGCGAGTTTGCCGAGGCCCTCCAGAAGTCGTTGCGCAATGAACCGGTCGAATTTTTCGACCCCGTGCGCCTCCAACCAAGAATTCAGCGGGCCACCAAGGCTTTTGAACAATCTGATTTGCAGTTTGCGGATGAGATACTGAGTGAATTGGAGGCGGAAGGGCATGTTGACCCGGCCATCTCTCAACTGCGTCGTCGAATCGAGTTGGCCAAGCGCAACAAAACCGTGCTTCAGCTGCTCGAGAGTGCGCGCACGCGTTTTGAACAGGAAGAATATCCGCTGGCGTTGCAGAAAATCCGAGAGGTACTGCAACTCGATCCGGAAAATGCCGCCGCGTTGAGCTTGCGCAGCAACATCGAGAGTAATCGCGCTGAACAGAAGATCGAAGAGTGGTTCCGCTTAGCCCGGCAGCACATGGATAACAACGCTTACGGCCACGCACGGCAGGCACTCCAGAATGTGCTGCAACTCAAACCGGATGAGAAGCGAGCCTCCCAGCTTCTGTCCGAGGTGGACCGCCGCGAGCAAGAGTACCTGAAAGTTCGAAAGGAAAAAGAAGAAGTCTACCAGGCTGCATTAGAGGCCTGGCAGAAGGGCGAAGTGAGCACCGCACTGAATAAGTTGGACCGCGTATTGGAACTGGACCGTCGCGCGCCTGAATCCACCAACCCGGACCAGCCAGCGACGTTTCAGAATATCTACAATCAGGTCCGCTCCGAACACGATGCGATCAAAAACTCTTATGCTGAAGCACGCATGCACCTGGCAGACCGGAACTTTACGCTGGCCCTAGAGGTTTGTGACCGGTTTTTGGCCAAATATCCGGGACATGCCCTGTTCCAATCTTTGAAGTTCGATGTAGAAGAGCAACAGAGGCAGGATCTTTCTGCCTATATAGCCCAAATTGACTCCCGGGTGGAAGCTGAGCCTGACTTGGATCGGCGCGTCAACATTCTGAAGGAAGCACTGGATCGTTATGCTGGAGAAGTTCACTTTGAACGCTCTCTCCGGCTCATGCGCGAAAAGCGCGACCTGGTCAACCAAATTGTCACTCGGGCTCGGCTTTATGAGGAGCGCGGACACTTTGTCGAGGCCTTGGGACAATGGGAGATCCTGCAAACGATCTATAGCCGCTACCCAGGGCTGAGCTTCGAGATGGAGCGAGTGATTAAACGTCGGGAGCAGCAGGCCCTTTCGGAGTCGAAGGCCCGCTGGGTGGAACAGATCGACCAGCACCTGGGAACGGGCGATAGCGCTCGCGCTCTGGATCTTTTAGATGACGCTCAAAAAGAGTTCCCTGAAGATGCCGAGCTGGCAGCTTTAGAGACGCTCGCTCGCCAGATTTCGCAGCGAAGTGCCGAGGCACAGGAACTTCTGGCGCAAGGACGCGAGCTCTGCTCCCAGCAGCGATTTCAGGAAGGCATTGATCATCTTCGCCGCGCTCTGCAATTGGATGAACGTAACCCTGCGATCAGAGCCGTTCTGATCGATACACTTTTGGGAGAGGCGCGCTCGGTATTAGAGAATGACTGGCGGTCAGCGGAGACTCTAGTACAAGAAGCCCTGGACCTGGACCCCGGACATGCCTTGGCTAAGAGCCTGCGAACCTTGGTGCTGGATCGCAAGCGGAACAGCTTCGTGGATGAATGCCTTTCCAAGGCCAGGCAAGCCCAGGCTGCCGGCGATCGGGAAGGTGCACTCGCGCACGTGGAGCAGGGACTCTCGCTGTATCCCGTGGAGCCCAGATTGACCCAGTTACAGAATACCCTTAAAAAAGAGTTTGTAGAGTCTCAGCGTCAGCAGAGCCGGCGGCGAAGTCTCGCGGAGCTGAGGCAGCTGGAAGATCAGTTTGAGACAGTGACTGACCTGGCGACCGCCAACGCACTTCGTCAACGCACCCAGGCAATTGCCCGGCAGTATCCGGACGATGACGAGTTCCATTCAATTAGTGGCGACTTTGAGCGTCGCCTGGAGGTCCTGACCCAGGACCTTGTCAGCTTGCACCGCGGTCAGTCCGAGGAGAGCGTAGCCAGGAGCCGGCAGGCAGCTGCATCGGCCGGGGGGTTGACCTGTACTGCCAATAGCCTCGTGCCGGCACATCCCTCTTCAGTTCTTGATACGGAGCAGTTGGAGGCCCCGACACTTCTGACGCCCGGTTCGGTTGTTTCAGCTTCTTCGCCCGAACGTTCATCAACCGGTGAGGTTGCGATGGGGACATTAGGCGGAGGCAATGCGGCTACTTCCAGGCTGCCACTTGGCGCAGAGCCCGCCAACAAATCGGTCGAGGTAGACCCACAGGCGACCGCTGAAGACATGTCTTGGGTAAACGAATCGCAGGACAGGGGCTCAAAACGCTGGATCTTAGGCGCCGGGTTGGCGGCCGTGGCCGTGATTGCAGGAGCCGCTTTGATATTTCGTTGGATGCCCCGGCACGAGGCCCAGACGCCGACTCCACTACCAACAACAATCGCTTCGGTGCCGGCACTGCATCCAACTTCCCAGGTTTCTAAAGAAGTGGAACCAGAAATGGCCGCTCGGAACGGAGACCAGATTGTTAACGCACCTGCTCCAGTGCCAGGTCGGCCTAAGGTTCTGGCCCCGCGCTCACCTCGAACGGCTTCTTTGAATATCGAGGGTGGCATGGAGGGGCTCCAGGTCTTTATCGACGGAGAGCCACGAGGTGTCCTTAAACCCGACGGGACCCTTTCTGTCAGCGACATTCCACCCGGCCAGCACAGCGTGGAGCTTCGCAAAGAAGGCTTTATCACAAGAAAAATTGACAGCCAGCTTGCGGCGACCAAAACGCTCAGCTTGGGCGCCGATCAAGTACGATTGGAGCGAGCTGTCGGTACTCTGCAAGTCGCTTTGACGCCTGCGAACGGCCGTCTTACTTACAGACATCAAAATGAAACAGAGAATCACCCAATTGAAGGGAGCAAGGTTGATCTGGCCGAAGGAACCTATCTGATTACAGCGAATGCTCCAGGATATGCGGAACGTTCCCAAGGCGTTCAAATTGTGGCCGGCCAATCCCAACACCTGGAATTACAGCTCACGCCTCTGAAGTTAAAACCAACTACATATGGAATGGCGGAATGGGAAAAGACCGGAGGATGGAGACACGATGGTGATTGGTACATCCGTCGCGGTGGGGACTTCTTCTTTTACCCGATTCTGCCCGGTTCGGGTGACCTGCGCTTTACCGCGAGCTTGCGCCGTGGGCGCCGCCTCCAGTGGGTGTTGAATTATGTGGACCCTAAAAATTACCTTCTCTTTCAAATCGATAAAAACAACTTCGTCCGTTATCAGGTCCTCGGTGGGAAACGCACCAAGCTGAGAGAGATTCCTCACGGGCTGCAAAGCAAAGACACCTACCAATTACAGGTCACGCTAGCTGCCGGCAAAGTCATTCATCAGGCGTACGAAAACAGCAAATGGATGCCACTCGACGAATGGACCGACGTCCCGGAAGCTCTCCGCAGCGGCAAGTTTGGTTTTTACCTTCCCGGCAGCGACGAGCTTGCCGTTTCCCACTTCGAAGTTCCGGACGGCAAATGAGATAAGCGAGCAAAAGCGCTGTCAAAGAGTGGCACTGCTTTTCCCAAAAAGAACTTTTCTCTCGTTACCCTCCTCAACCACCTGCCTTTCTCTGGGTGCTCAAGGCTGCCAGAGAGGACGTCTCAGGTGCCATCGCTAGAGTTTGGACCGTGATCCCCGGCTCACTGGACTTCTCGTTCAAGTTGATAGCCCTCTTTTCCACGCCACTCGCACAACGCACATTTGCAGAATTCGTGCTGGAAAGATAACAGAACGCTGGGTCGAGATGAGCAGGCTAGAGTTGTCAAGCAGATCGGTGCGGGATAGCGAACTTCTTCGGTCTCGCCCTCGATTTCAACAAACGGGCCAAGGCGTCCAAGAAAAAAAACCGTTTGGGCGCACATCGAAAACGTCGGTCGGCCGAGCTGAATGTGTGAGGGATTTGAGCCCTTGAGTCTGATGGTGCTAGGGCAATTTCTTCCAGCCCCAGATCCGCATGATGTCGTCCTGCGAAAGCCGGTGGCCCAGGGATCGGGCTAGCGTGCAAATCTGCCCGCGGTGATGCGCTTCATGCTGAACCAAGTACAACATCATATTCACGGTGCGGCGCGGCATTCCCTTTACCCTTGACTCGCTGCGGGCGAGAGCTCCTCGGAACAGCTCGGTCAAGGCGTCACGGCTCTGCCGCAACGCTCGACGTGCCTCGGCTGCCGTCGAACGATTGCGGTCTAGTGCCAAAGCCACAGGCGCCCCGCCCATTTTGGCAAACGTACGCCGCACACTGTGCATGTGGGCCACAATCGCCGCGATCGATCGCCCCTTGCCGTCGGGCGGATCAGCCCGCCACAGACGTTTAGGTAAGGTGCCCACGAGATACTCGCTCACGCGAAAGCTGTACTCGAAGGTCTGCAACAGCTCTTGCTTCGTGTCCAGTGACTGACGGACTGCCATGGTTCTATTCCTTCTTCAAGGGCCTTATCCTCCACGAGGATGAGAGTAAGCCCCGCCAGTGTGCAACACACTTCCCAAAACTAGGGAATGGCGGAGTGCATCGGTTTGCCAGGGGCCGCACGATAATCTCCCGTACCGAAACCGGTCTACAAAAGGGAGGTACAAGTCATCGCCGATACCCTCAACATGGGAGGGAAAAATAGTAGTACCTCGAACTGAGACATTATAGGAATAGCGGGTTGCTGGTCATTCTTTTCCTTACATTGGAGTGGCAACTCTGCTACTCTTTGGACTAGGTACGAAGTGAACAATTCGACTAAATAGTCATGACCCGGTTTCAGCTTTCGATATTTTTCGCCTTTAGCGTACTGCTTGGACAGTGCTCGCAAATCTCGTTCAGCCTAGATATCCGAGGTGAGGCCGCACCTGAAGTGGTGTTGCGGCGCCTCACCCATAGTCAGTACAACCATACAGTGCGCGACCTGCTGAAGGACACCACAGATCCAGCTCAACAGTTCCCGCCGGAGGACTACGTCAATGGTTTCAAAAATCAGTATCAGGCGCTCTCGGTATCGCCTCTTCTAGCGGAGGCTTATAGCCTCGCTGCGGAGAAGATTGCCGCCAATGCATTCCGCCGCGGTGATTCCCGGGGCCTGATTCCGTGCAAGCCACTCTCGGACAATGATGCTGGCTGCAGGACCGAATTCATCGAGACGTTTGGTCACAAGGCGTTTCGCCGCCCACTGGAGCCGGAAGAAGTCGACCGGTATCAACACCTGTTCAAGAATGAGAGCAACTTTCTCAGGGGCGCCCAGGCAGTGATCGAAGCCATGCTGCAGTCACCTAACTTCGTGTTCTGGCTGGAAAACACTTCAAATCCCAAGTGGAAGCCCTACGCCACGGCTGCTCGCCTAGCCTACTTTCTTTGGGACACCACACCTGATCAGGCACTGCTCGACAGTGCCGCGCGTGGAGAGCTCGACACATCCGAAGGGGTTGAGCGCACGGCCCGTCGTATGCTCGTCGATGCCAGGGCCAAGGGCGGTGTGGATGAATTCGTCTCCCAATGGCTGCGCTTCGACCGAGTGTTGAATGCCGCTCGCGAGCGGCGTTATTATCCGCTGTTTAATCGCGAGTTGGCCGCCGCCATGACTGAGGAGGCCCGGCGTTTCATCGGTGACTTGGTTTGGAACGACCGCAACTTCATGCAGGTTTTCACGGCCAGTTACAGCTTTATTAATTCCGATTTAGCCGCGGTCTACAAGGTCGAGCCGCCGGCGCGCGACTTTGACCGCGTCGAGTTTCCACCGGAAGCCGAGCGCGCAGGTCTTCTCGGACAGACCCTATTCCTGACGCTGACCAGCAAACCGGAAGGCACCGCCCCCACGGGTCGCGGTTTGTTCATTCGGGAGCAATTCCTCTGCGAGCACGTGCCGCCGCCCCCTCCCACGGTCAATGCAAACCTGCCGCCGGTAGAGGAATCCAAACCGGTGACGAACCGCGAGCGATTGGCCGCTCATGCCAACAACCCGATGTGTGTCGGCTGTCATAACCTGACAGATCCGATTGGCTTGGGACTCGAGAAGTTTGATGCCATCGGTATGCGCCGGGAAAAACACAAGCTGCTATTCTACCCCGTCCTCGAAAGCAATGTCGCAGCGCGGACCGCCAAGCCCAAGATCGTCGAGCTGGATCTGGACACCAGCGGCGCGGTCACGGGACTGAAGGATTCGCAATTTACGAGCCCGCGCCAGCTCGGCCAGTTGCTTGCAGGGACATCGCAGTGCCAAGACTGTATCGTGAAGCAGGTCTTCCGTTATATGGCAGGCCGGCTGGATACGCCTGCTGACAGACCGTTACTCGGTCAGGCTTTGCAGAATTTCCAGAATTCGGGATTCCACTTTAGAGAACTGCTGGTCGCTTTAGCCAAGACACAAGAGGTCGTACCGCCAAGGAGGGAAGTCCATGTCGCAAGTAATCACTAAACGCAGCAGGATCACTCGAAGGAGTTTCCTCAAGGGTCTCGCTCTGTCGCAAGCACCCATCGTTGTGGGTTTGCCGCCGCTGATTTCAATGTTCAACTCAAATGGGACAGCTTATGCCGCAGAAGCTTCTTTCACTGGCAAAACAGAAGCTCCCATTGAAAAGCGGTTTGTGTTCTGGTTCAACGGTAATGGAATTCCCGAGCGCTATTGGATTCCGAGCCGAGTGGGTTCCGATTACGACATGACCCCCTGCCTGACGCCACTAGCGCGTCTCCGGGATAAGGTGCTGGTACTGAGCGGACTTGACAATGCCGCAGTGGGCGGTTCCGTCGGTGACGGACATTCCGGCTCGATGAGCGCGCTCATGACCTGTACTCGTTACACCGGGCGCGGTCCAGGTGGCCCCTCTCTAGATCAAATTTTGGCGCGGAGGATGGACGCCAACTCCCGATTCCGTTCCTTGCAGATCGGTGTTTCGCAGGAATCCTTTGGCGGTGCCATCCAGAAGAACATGAGTTGGGCGGGACCGGACCGGCCGCTGCCACCTGAGGAGATCCCACACCGGTTGTTCGATCGCTTGTTTGGTGCCAGCGAGGAAGGTTGGGTCCAGCGGAAGCGAAGCATCCTCGACGCGGTTTTGCAGGACGCAACTCAGTTGCGTAAGACTCTTCCCAGAGAAGATGAGCTGCGGCTGGAGGAGCATTTGTCTTCCATTCGAGACCTGGAGCACGCGATTACGTCGCTACCGCCGGACTACCATAAGATCCTACAGCCGGAAGAGGATTTTGATATGAAAGACTGGCCGCGCATCGCCAAGCTTCAGAGTGACATGCTCGCTTATGCTCTGGTGACTGGCCAAACTCGCGTGGCCAGCTACATGCTGACCAAGTGCCAAGGCCTAGCCCGGTTCCCCTGGCTGGGTCACACAGCGGCCCGCCACCACGATTATACTCACCAGGATGGCAAAGCTCCTGGTGAAACTGGAGCAGAGGGTCAGCGCATTCTGCGTGACATCTGCCGCTGGCACGTCGAGGAGTTTGCCTATTTGGTGGCTAAGCTCAACTCGATCCCGGAGGGAGCAGGCACGCTACTCGACAACACGGTACTGCTGTTCGTGCATGAGCACGCAGAAGCGGGAGTCCACAAGAACACTGGCGGAATCGCCGTTCTGGCAGGCAGCAAAGACAAAGTCCTTCAGGGCAGTCACATCAAAGTCGCCGGAACAATCGGAGACCTCTACTTGACGGTGGCCGATGACCTCCTGAATGTAGGATTGGGCAAACTCCCCACCGCGGAACGACGTCTCACGGAAATCCTCGCCTGAAGCTCGAGTGACCCTCATCCTCCGTCATGACCGCGTGTCAACCCCTCCCTATCAAGCTGATCGTGTCCCACATCTTTCGTGCTGGACACGGGCTGTCTGGAATGGCGCATGGGCAGAGCGTCTTGGCCCTGTAAGGGCCGAATAGAATAGCCCAGGGCAAAGGGCGCGAGTGACGGTGGTCACGCGCGACCGCCGCCCTGGGTTACAGAGCAATCGTGATTACCCCCTCTCCGCCGCACCGGGTTCGAGGTCTGGAAAGCCTTCGCGGCGCTGGGGAGAGGGCAAGGGGAGTGGGGGATGCCGGAAAGCGCCGCCGGCTACGACGAAACGCCCGTGTCAGCGGCTCACTTGTGGGAACACGGTCAGCCTGTCAAGGGAGGAAGTGAGTTGATTCTAATGAAATGCACTTCAGCGGGCGGATTTGGCAGCGGAGGACTGAGGCGAAGGTTTACCAACAGTCACCGAAGGGCCCAGAACGACAAGATCAGGCCTGGCCTTCCGTAACTCCTCTAGCCCCTTTTCGGTCACTTTGGTGTCCTGCAAATCGACGTACCTGAGACTTTTCCAGTTAACTAACTCGGTCATAGCACGGTCATCTATGCGGGAGCAGGCCTGCAAGCCCAGCTTTTCGACCTGGTTCAAGCTGGTCAGGATTTTCAAGCCATCTGCGGAAATGTTGGAGTAGCCCAGCTTTAGTACTCGCAGCTCTTTAAGCTCTGCAATCGCGCGAGCTTTCTTTTCGTCCATTACCCCCGACTCGCCCGTGCGATTACCGAAGACTACATCAGGCCGATCCGTGAGGCGCGGGCCACTGAGGTCCAGGTAAGTGAGCGTGGGCAGCAGCCTCAATACCTCGAGCAGGCCGTCGCTCAAGCGTCTTGCTCCAAGCGAGGGTTCCTTTACACTGGTGAGAGTGATAAGGAAGTCAAGGCCATTGTCGGTGATCGGGGTATTGGCGATATCCAGTGCCTCGAGGTCGGTCAGGCGGCTTATGATTTCCAAGGTGCCGTCAGAAACGCGTGTCCCTCGCACGTTAAGCCGCTTCAGGTGCTTCCAGTCCTTAATAGCGGAGATGCCCTGATCGGTGATCAGCTCGGCGTAGTAGAGATTTAGATCTTTGATCGTTGGTGCAGGTTTCAGCAGGAGCAAGCCTTCGTCGGTGATGCGGGTGTGAGAGAGGTCCAGCCTTTCGAGGTGGGGCAGGCGAGCCAGATCCATCATCTCAACATCATTTACCCAGCTTCCGCGGAGGTTTACTACCACGATCTGGCCCGAAGAATCGCGCTCCACCTTGCCTCCAAGTGCGCGAATCCAGTCTACGGATTCTGCCCCAAATAACGCCAGCGGGATAGTCACCAGCAAGAATAACCAAAACAATCGCAGCCTTCTCACGGTTGCTCCTTACTGCGTTAGAGGCGCTGGCGTCGGATCCGGAAGCCAGATTCTTCGTTGTAAAAAATTTGACACTGCGGTAGCGAACTCTTCAGCTCCTCGTAGGCACTTTTGGACACGGGGGTGGGGTAGAGATCGAGGGAGCGCAAGCTCGCGATGGAACCCAGAACTTTTGCCCCATCGTCTGTCACATTGGTATGGTCCAGGCTCAGTTCCTCGAGATTGGGTAGCTGCTTCAGCGAATCAAGAGCCTTGTCGGTCACTCTAGTGTAATCGAGCTTGAGGGCCTGCAAGCTTTTGATGGAGGCCAGCGACGCAATTCCCTGGTCGGTAGTGGAAGTGTTGACGATTGCCAGGCGTTCGAGCTTGGGAAGCTGTCCCAATTGGATCAAGCCCTTGTCGCTGAAGCGGCCGTAGCTCAGGTTTAACTCGCGCAGACCTTTCATGGCCGCCAGTTTCGCCATGCCGGGGTCACTCACATCAACGCCGCGCAAGTCGAGCGAGACCAGATTTGATAGCTGGGCCAGGTGCTCCAGCCCTCGGTCGCTGACATCAGAATTGCTCAGCGCCAGCCGTTCCAGCCGGCTCATCTTGGAGATACGAACCAGGGCCTCGTCACCAACAGAGGTCGAGGTCAAGTCCAGTTGCTGAAGTGGTAGGGCTTCTAGATCGGAAAAACCAGAACCCAGGACTCGCACTCCGGCCAATATCAAACGGCGGAGTTCCTTGAGTTTTGCCAAATGCGCCAGTCCGCGATCGGACACCGATGTGAAACTCAGATTGAGATCACGCAGGTGGGTGAGCCCAGCCAGCGATTCGAGGCCTAGATCACTGATGTCCGTGGCTTCCAGGTCCAACCTTTCGAGGCCGGACAGGTTGGCCATATACTTCAATTGCTCATCAGTGAGTGGCACTCGCGCCAGCGACACCGAGCGGATTTCACCTTCACTCCTGTCGACCCGTCCACCCAAAGACTGGATCCACTGGGTCATAG
>JACXTT010011375.1_pt1 | contig 11910 bp, 10 predicted proteins | sample 9270951 | NCBI WGS metagenome assembly JACXTT01 (sample SAMN15532306, study PRJNA645909) | rock metagenome | isolation source: weathered quartz diorite | place: Puerto Rico | collected 2017-06-21 | reverse complement strand
CCATGACAATGACGTTAGGTCTTCGGCAGCTTCTCGTCGATATTGGTCTTGTCGATGATCACGTGCTTGATGAACACACGCGGCTCGACCTTGTCGCCCTTAAGGTACTGCGCCAGCACGTCGACCCCGAGCCGGCCCCACAGCACCGGGTTGAGCTCAACCGTCATCGCGAGCTTGCCGTCCTTGACCGCTCGCAGCGCCGGCGGCACGCCGTTCATGCCCGTGACGATCGTCTTGACGGTACGATTGGCGTCTATCACTGCCTGCATTGCGCCAAGCGCGACGTCTTCGTTGGCGGTGTAGATCGCCTTCAGCTCCGGATTGGTGAAAAGCGCATCCTCGGCTTGCTTGACGCCGCGCTCGCGGGTGAGTGGGCCGTCGGAGCGGAACGCGATCTGCACCTTCGGATGTTTCGCCATCACTTCTGTGTAACCGTCGCCGAGATTGCGGAACGTCGGTGCACCGGAGGGGCCAAGCAGCATGGCGACCTTGCCTTCGCCGCCGATCTGCTTGGCTGTCCAGTCGGCGATGTCGCGGCCGATTTGCTTTTCGTCCATGGCAACGTGCAGCGTCTGGTTCGGGGAGGCCGAACCGCGCGCGATCGAAATGATCGGGATTTTGCCGGCCTTGGCGGCGTCGTAGGCCGCGTTCACGCCGACCGCGTCGATCGGCGAGATCAGGATGCCTTTGACACCCTTGGCGATGAGATCCTGCACACCATTGATCTGCTTGACCTTGTCCTCGTTGGCGGAGACGGTCGCGACCTCCCAGCCGAGTTCCTGCGCGCGAGCGCGAATGCCGCGCAGCATCGCGATGTAGAACGGATTGTCGTCCTGGGCGAGCGAGACACCGATGGTGATTTTCTGCTGGGCCGCTGCGGGCGCGGGCATGAACGCGGCGGATGCCAACAGCGCGGCGGCCAGCAGCGCGTGACGACGCTTCAACATGATGATCCTCCCTCTTTCATTGCCGCAAGCGTAGCCGATCCGCCGCAGCGGCGGCAATGATGACCGCGGGAACGGGCATGGCGAACCCGCGCTATTGCCTCTCCGCCTGCGCTTTCAGCGCCGTCAGCTCCGCCTCGCTACGGAACGTCATCACCGCGACCTTGCGCGTGCGGTAGTACGGCAGGATCACTTCGAGCTTGCCGTCGCGTTCGGCGATCGCGATGTAGCGCGCCTCAGTGCCGCGGTTCGGCAGGTCGAACAGCGTCCATTGCCCATTGCTCGGGTCGTAGCGCGCCACCTTGTCGGTGCTCCACAGGTTGGTCCAGACGTTGTGCCTGGAATCCACCTGCACCTGGTAGGGCTGGTGCGCCTCCGGGTTCGGCAGCGGCACCAGCTTCACGTCCTTGGTCCTGATATCGATACGCCCGAGCGTGCCGCCGAACGAATTGCCGACCCAGACATGGTCGCCGTTCTTGTCGGCGCCGAGCCGCCGCGAGCCCTGCGCCCAGGCGAACGGTGTGTTGAAATCTGGCGCCACGAACGTCTCGTAGAACTTGCGCTGCTCGGACGTGAGCGATTCCACCACCGCCGATTCCGGCGGCATCTTCAGTTCGCCGGTCTTGCCGGTGGCGATGTCGCCGTAGTCCATCAGGTCCTGGCTCATGATCGCCCACCAGCCATTGCCAGTGCGGTCGACCGCGAGCCCGTAGACCGTGCCGATGCCGTGCGGGGTCTTGTAGCTCACCGACTTGAACTCGGTGAACGTCTCCTTGGCAATGTCGAAGCGCAGCGCGCCGTCGGGCGAGGTCACCCAGACGTTGCCCTTGAGATCGGCGTCGAGCGTGCCGGCCGTGCCCGACATCGGCTTCGGCGGGTAGAAGACCGAGATCTTCTCGGTCTTCGGATTGATCCTGGCGAGCCCGCCATGACCGCGCTCGACGGTCGAGCGGATGTTGAACCAGAGGTCGCCGTGCTCGTCGCGCACGATGCCGTGGGAGCCGGCAGCGAAGCCTTTGATGTCCGGGATGCCGAACTTCTTCGCCGCGCCGGTTTTGGCGTCGATCTTCGCGACGGTGGTGTCCTTGCTCGGCAGGCTGTAGGCGATCCACAGATGGCCGTCGTTGTCAGCCTGCACGTCGTGCACGCCGACCATGCCGTTGAGATCGGACGGCGTGCCGAGCATCCAGTCGCTGCCGTCATTCGAGGGCTGCGGCGGGCCGTTGCCGGGCTCCTTCGGGAAGTCGTATTCCTTGAACACCACGCGCGCGGTCTCGCCCTTCGGGCGCTGCGGCAGCTTGACCTTCATCGAGCTTTCGCCGGGCCCGCGTGCGCGGGCGAGATAGGCCGCCAACTCCTTCTGGTGGAAGTCGATGTTGGGCGTGCCCTTGCGCTCGGCGCCGAGGTAGTGGCCGAACACGTTGAGGCGCTTCATCAGTTCGAGGATGGCGTTCCAGCCGGCCTCGTCGAACTTGTGCTGCAGCGGATAGCTCGCGGTGTGGCAGCCGGTGCAGTTCTTGCGCACCTGCGTCTTCATGCGGAAGTCCTCCGGCGTGTCGCCGGGCAGCGCCGCCAGCATGACGTCGCCAGGGAGCTGCCGGAAGTAATCCTTCGCCGGCTTGAGGCTGAAGTTCTGCCGCTTGGCCGCGCCCAGCTCGATCGCGCCCTTGGCGGTCTCGAAGCTCAGCGCCTGCGCCCACACGCGGTACTTGCCGGCCGGCAGCGGCGGGAAGAAGTAGGCGCCGCTGTCGTCGGTGAACACGCTGGTGGTGATGGTCGAGCCTTCGGCCTTGGCCGAGACGGTGACGCCGCCCATCTTTTCGCCCGCGGCGGAGGTGACGGTGCCGCGCAAGATCACGCCGTTGGCGTGCGCTGCCGGCGCGGCGAGAGCGGCGAGCAACGCCAGCAAGGCGGCAGTTGAGACTTGCACGCGTGTCATCGGAGTCTCTCCTTGGATATTTTGCCTTAAGGCTTTTCGGCCGGCGGCAGCGTCTGCAGATAGGCTGTGATCGCGTCGATCTCGGCCGGCGCGAAGTTGTATTTGAAGCCCGGCATGCGCGGCGTGCCGTTGGCGATGACTTCGCGCACGGCCTCCGCCTTGCCGCCGAGCGACTCACGCGACAGCGAAGGTCCGAACAGGCCGAGCACCAGGTTCGGCTTGGTGTGGCAGATGCTGCAGCTCTGCTCGTAGAGCCGCCAGCCGAGCCGCTCCTTGTCGGGCAGCTGATGCGGACCAGTGCTTTGCGCGAATGCGGCTGACGAGGCGACGGAGCAAAACAAGAGAACGGCGGCGACGCGCGTCATCCCGGGCACTCCCCAAAGCGCATGTTTTGCCCAAGCCTAGGCCTGTGCGGACCGAAACGGAAGGGCGGGCTTGGGCGCGTCAACTAGCGCGCACGTAGCCGATCTGCCGCCGCGGCAGCAATGATAACTGCGCCGATGGCAACCCGCTGCCAGTAGGAATCGACGTTGAGCAGATTCAGGCTGTTGCCGAGCACGATCATGATGAAGACGCCGATAATGCTCTTATAAAGAGTGCCCTCTCCACCCTGCAGCGAGGCGCCCCCCAGCACCACCGCGGCGATTGCGGTCAGTTCGTAGAATTCACCGGCGGTCGGCTGGCCGGATTGCAGCCGCGCGGCGAGCATCACGCCGGCGACGCCTGCGAGCGCCCCGCACCACACGTAGGTCGAAGCGATCACCCGCTCGACCGGCACGCCGGAAAGGTAGGCCGCATCTCGATTCCCGCCGGTGGCATAAATCCGCTGTCCGTAGGGAGTCATGTGCATCACAACCGAAAGCGCGGCCAACAGCACCGCCGGCACCCAGACCAGATAGTGGATGCCGAGGAAGCGCTCCGACCCGAAGGCGATGAAGGCGGACGGCAGTCCGTCGTCGCCGACCGGCGCTCCGCCGGTGATCAGGAATACGAGGCCACGCACCAGAACCATGGTGCCGAGGGTAGTGATGAACGGGTTCACCCCGAGCTTGGAGACGATGAGCCCGTTGGCGAGCCCAACCGCAGCGCCGGCCAGCACGCCCGCCAAGACGCCGGCGGTGATCCCGAACTCCACCATCACCATGGCGGCGATGCAGCCGGCGAACGCCACCGTCGAGCCGACCGAAAGATCGAACCCGCCGCCGACAATCACGAAGGTCATGCCGATCGCAATCACCGCCATGATCGAGGACTGCACCAGGATGTTGGTGAGGTTGAGCGGCGAGAGGAAGCGATCGGTCATCAGCGCGGTGACGACGCACAGCGCAATCAGCGTGATCAGCGGCGCCTGGCCCACCAGATTCCAGCGCTGAAGCATCATCGTCCGCCGATCGCGGCGTGCAGCCGGTGTTCGCTCAGGTCGCTGCGCTCGATGCGCTCGGTGATGTGGCCCGCGCGCATGGCGAGCGCGCTGTCGCAAAGGCGCACGAGTTCGGACATGTCGCTCGAGCCGACAAGCACACCGCCGCCCTTCTCGGCAAAGTCACGGATCAGCGCATGGATCTGCGCCTTCGCGCCAACGTCGACGCCCTGCGTCGGTTCGTCCAGCAGGAGCACGCCGACCTCGCGAGCGAGCCATTTGGCGAGAATCACCTTCTGCTGGTTGCCGCCGGAAAGCGCGGAGGCAGGCAGCTCCGGCCGGCGCGGCCGAATGTCGAGCAACTCCATGAGCTGCGCCACCAGCCGGTTTCCCGCAGCGCGGTCCTGCAGGCCGGCGCGGGACAGGCGGTCGAGGCTCGGCAACAGGATGTTATCGCGCACCGATTGGCTGAGCACGAGACCGAGACGCCGTTCGCCCGGCACCATGCCGATGCCGGCGCGGATGGCGTCGGTCGGATTGGCGATGCGCCGGTCCTGACCGCCGACGCGGAGCTTGCTGCGCGCGCCGCCCACGCCGAACAGCCGCCGCAGCACGCGATCGGTGCCGCTGCCGAGCAATCCGGCGAGGCCTACCACCTCCCTGGCGCGCAACGAGATGGCATCGGGGCGCGGGTCGAGGTCCTCCAGGACGCTGTCGCCGGGCGTGTTGGCCGCGATCGCGACATCGGCCGCCGCCCGCCCGGTCATCGCCTGCACCAAGTCCGCGGTGCCGAACGCGCCACGCCGGCTGACCGCAGCGACACGGCCATCGCGCAGCACGGTGCAGCGATCGGCGAGCGTGACGATCTCCTCGAGCCGGTGCGACACGTAGATGATCGCCGTGCCTTGCCGCTTCATGCGTTCGAGCACGGCGAACAGCCGCTCGATCTCGCGGCTCTCGAGCGCCGCCGTCGGCTCATCGAGAATCAGAATCCGGCAGCGCTGGCGCAGCGCCTTGGCGATGGCGACGAGCTGGCGCTCCGCAAACGTCAGCCGGTCGATCCGGGTGTCCACATCCGGCGCGAAATCGAGCTGCGCGAGCTGCTCGCGTGCCTGCGCACGCATGCGCGCGCGATCGAGAAAGGGAACGCCGAGGAGGCTCCGCACCGGCGGATCAGCGAGCGCGATGTTCTCGGCGATCGACAGTGCGGGAACCAGCCGCAATTCCTGCGGGATGGTGGCGATGCCGTTGGCAATGGCATCATGCGGATTGCTGAAGTGGCAGACGCGTCCCCCGACCGCGATCTCGCCCTGATCCGGGCGATGCACGCCGCCGAGCAGCCGCACCAGCGTCGATTTGCCGGCGCCGTTCTCGCCCACGAGCGCATGGATTTCACCCGCCATCACGTCGAAATCGACGTTGTCGAGCGCAAGCGTCGCGCCGAAGCGCTTGGCGATGCCTTTCGCGCTTGCGGTGGAATGCGTCATGGAAATCTCAAAGGCCGGCGTGCGGTATGTCGGATATGCAATATTTCGATTTCCCTGCCGCGCACGCGATAGAAAATCTTATACGGATATCGGACGATAAACTTGGCTCGCACGCTCGGATCGTCCGTCTGATATCCACTCTGCGGGTGCTCGCAGAGTTGTTGAGCCGCTTCGCGGATGCTCGCCATGACATTGCGCGCGCCGCTTGGCGAACGGCTATTCAGATAGTCGAAAATTTCTTCGCGATCCGCAAACGCGCGAGGAGAATAGCGAATCCTCATCGACCGTGGCGCTTGTCGGCCTCTGCCACCACGTCGTCGGGCACGAACTCGCCACGATCGGCCTGTGCAAGCCCCTCACGCACCGCAGCACGCTCGGCGTCCGACATGACATAGACGCCTGTGCGTCGAGCCTCGATCTCGCGCGCAAACTCCGCGAGCTCTTCCTGATCCTCGCGCGGCCAAGTCTCGGCCTTCTTGATCACGTCCTCCAGCACTTTCATCATGACGGGGATTCTACCATATCGACGACTCGGGAGCCATCACCGCGCCACGCGCGCAACTCGCATCTTGTCGTCGGCAAATTTGCCGCGCTCGATGATCACATCGTTGTCGAGCGTCACGGTGCAGTCGCGCATCGGCACGTCGTAGTGCCCCTTGGTGGTGCGCTTGCCGCCGCCCTGCGAGTTCGGCCCCGTCGAGAACAGGAAATTGCCGGCAAAGCAGCGCGCGCCGGCGTGGTGGCGCTTGGGATCGGCGCCGTTGAGCGCGATCGCATCCCAGCGGCCCTGCGGATTGAGACCCCAGCCGAGATGCGAGATGGCGTGCCCGTCCAAATCGTCGGCATGCGCGCGGTTGCCGTCGAGCCAATCGTTCATCAGCTTGGCATCGAGGCCGCCTTCGATCTTGCGGATGAAGCCGTCGCGGATATCGAGCCGCACCTCGTCCTGCACGTAGCGGCAGTACGGCAGCACGATAATGTCGCCCGGCTGAAACACCACCGAGCCGTTGGCCGAGCCTTCGTTCGGGAACGTGTGCACGTGACCGGCACCCCAATGATCGAAGCGCCCGCGCGACTCCGAATAGCCGTATTGGCTCATGGTCGGATATTCGCCGAGATTCACCGTCAGGTCGGTGCCGCCCGGCCGCGTGATGCGCATGGTCTTGGCGCGCTTGAGCCGCGCGTCGGCGTGCAGCACCGCCTCCTTCAAGCCGGGCGGCGCCATCAACTCCTCCAGTTCGTCGGGCCCATCGATCACCATCAGCACGCGCGTGCCGGCGTCGCGCGCCTCCCTCAGCCAGCGCGTGAACAGCGGAATGTGCAGACAGACCAGCATGTCGGCCGACTTGATGGCTTCCAGCGTGCCCTTGCAGCGGCCGACGGTTTCCACGCCGACTTTGGTCCAGGACGGCATGGCGTTGACGCACATCTCGTACGCGTCGGCGCCGAGGTCCTCGGCCGCCGCGAACGCTGCCGCGACATAATCGCGCCGCGCGCCGAGATCGCTCAGCAGCACGATGGTCTCGCCCTTTTGCACGTTGCAGAGCTGGTATTCCTTGCGGAACAGCATCGCCAGCTTGGCGTGATTGATGGCTTCGTGCATGGCGGCACCTCCATGGAACGTGAAATTCTAGCAAGGGGATTTCGCGAGCGACAGGACCAGCGCAGCGCCGCTGCTGCGAGATGATTTGCGAGTCGATCAGCACCGTTCGATCGGATTCGATTGTCAAACAGGCAAGCTTAATCGCTCCGGGGATGGCTTCGGCGCCCGGATCGCCGTCTCTTCCTCTCCCTTCGGACAAAGCCCGAGGGATGGAGCGCCAAGCAGCGCCACCATTTCCGTCACGCCTTGCGGCGTGGCGCCCTTTGCGAGAGGGCGCGCGCCACTTAGCGCTCCATCGCGGCGTTCTCGTCTCGGCTCCGGGCCGCGCTTCGCGGGGTGCCGATTTCCCAGCACCAACCGTCAGCGAGCTCCTCGCGGCCAGCCCTAGTACCGGCGGGCGGTGCCCCGGAGCCGCCCGAGTGCGAGGTTACGAGCCTCGCCCGCGGGCGCCGCATCCCGCCCCGCCAGCACGACGCCTCATGATGGCGCCCTCGGATGGGTGGGACGGATCGGAATATAATCCATTGAGAGGAATAATGTCAAGCGAGGTCTGAAGACTTGGCTCCGCCGCTGTGCAAAAAAAGAACCCCGACCAGGTGGTCGGGGCCTGAAGGTGAGATCGTCCGAGCTCAGACAGTTGAAGCCCGGACTGACCGCAATATGGGGTATCCGCATTGTTGCCGTGTTAATTGGGGCGATAAACAACTCCCGGTTTGTAGAGGGATTGTTCCGCGTCGCCCTTAGGCTTTGGGTAACCGTGCAGATGTAGGAGGGTGTTGCCCGTTTGCTCTCGCGAAGACCCTGGCCGCAGTTGGTCGTCCGGCCAGGGTCTTCGCTTTTCAGCATGCCGCTCTGATCGCCGGATGCCCGACGCAGCGCAGCGCATCACTCGGTCAACCGCACACCGCCTCTTGTCATGACCTGGCTTACCGAGAGGTTTCGCGAATTGTTGTGGGTCACGTTCAACGTGGCGTTGCCTTGTACCCAGATCTGGCCCGCCACGACGGCCATGCCGGGCGAGTTCGAGTTCACGACGGTGTTGCCGAAGACCCAGAAGTTCTGGCCGGGGAAATAAGCAACTCCGTCCCAGGTTGCCTTGGATGTATCGGCCGAGTTGCCGTTTCCGCCAAGTGAAACCCACGCGCCCCGCCCCTTCGCATCATTGGGGTCCTGGAAGAACTGGAAGTTCGCGTAAGTCCCCGACTTCGGCGACGTCAAATTGAGGGTGGAATCTCCCCAGACGCGCAACGTGGCATCATCGCCAGTGAACGCGATCATCACCTCTGTGCCGGTGACGCTCGATCCGCCGTCAAGCCAGAACGACCCATCGACCATGACGTAGATGCCGGGGTTCAAGGTGACGCTGGCATGGCTCTTGATACGAACTCCACCGCAGTACGTTCCCGGCGAGAGGGTCGTGCTGCCGCCGTTGATATCGAGACCTTTGGGGTTATTGCCGCAAGCGCTGTAGGCCGGAAATGGCATGCTGGCATAGGGATCAGAAATCGCAGCAGAGCCATCCTTGGGCGTCGTCGAGTAACCGGTACCGGTGTGCCCGCCGGTGACGCCAAATTTCTTGGCTATCGCCGTGGGCTGCCCTTCCTGCGTCATGCCTTTGCTGTCCACGGTGTTGGCCTGGACGGCACAATCGGGCGCGTTGAATTTCGCATTTCCGTTCATGTCGAACGCGCCCTTGTCGAACGCGTTGAGTCCGAGCACGCAGACCGGATATTTTCCCGACGTCGCGGACGAGTGAGCGCTGATCGGGAGCGATTTGACGCCCATGACGCCCATAAAGGCGGTTTGAATCGTTGCCGGTGCCGAGCCGTAGTAGACGCCGCTGGTCAGTGTAAACGTGGGTGTGCCGACGGTGGCTCCCTTTGCATTGACATTGGCGTTGAAGGAATTCGAGGCAATGGTCTGCCAATTCGAGGAGCCGTCGATCGCAGCGGCCAGGACCGCAGTATCGAGAGCCGCCTGCAGGTGTGCGCGGACCTGGTTGCCGCGCGAGTAATCGACCGCGGCGCCAATCGAAACCACAATCGGCAACGTGGCCAGAGCGAAAATAACGGCAATCTGGCCGTCTTCGCGACGTCGGAAATCGCGGCAGAGGCGTTGAACTGCAACGGCTACGTTCTTGAGCATGGCGGCACCTGGCATTTGTCTAAAATGCTGGCGCCACTAACAACATAAAGCTGTTGCAATCGTCTTTCGCGCATCGATGAAACTCAATTGCCGCGCATTAACCTAATGAGTCGGTGAATCGGACCGTAGAAAGCCGCGGCCCTGCGGCCTATCTCTTTCGCTCTTGCAAAGGTCCTTTGCGATCGCGAAAGACCAAGTCCCAGTTGGTCGTCTGGCCGGGGTCTTCGTCTATCAGCGCATGTCGCTCCTCTCGACCGCGAGCCCCCGCGTGGCTAACAAAGCGTGAAAGCAACGCCGGAAAACTCTCGAACAGTTTTCGCTCTTTTCCAACGAGCTCCCGCTATCTTCTCGCCACGAGCCAGAAAGTGCTCGGACGGGGACGGTTGTCATGCATGGGGCGGCGGCAATGGCTTCCTTTCTGTCGCTTTCCTCACGGGAACGTGAAAGCGCGGACTATCGGACCGCCGAGGTTGGTCTTCCAACCGCAGACGCCGTCGCGGTGACGGCAGCTTCGGCGCCGCTTCCGCAAGCTCTCTCAGCCCAGCCACCGCTTCCACAAGCCCTCTCCGCTCAAGCGATGATCTGGCCGATCGTCGCGGCTTCGTTCGTGGGCCTGATCGCCACCTTCTCGATGCATCTCGTTAACCTGCGGATGCACCATCTGGGAATTTCCAGCGCGCTGATCTCGTACAGCGTTGCCATTCAAGCTCTGACGATCTGCGTAGCAGCATTGGCGGGCAAGCGGCTGATCGCACGTGCCGGGCTTCGCGGCACTCTCCCGGCCAGTTCTATCTTGTGCAGCATCGCGCTCACGGCGACGTATTTCACGGCCGACCTTTACCTTATCAACGCGCTGAGAATCGCCTTCGCGATCGGGCTCACGTTCCTCGTCATCGCCAGCGAATACCTCGTGACCGCGCGGTGCAACGAGGACAATCGGGGCAATGTCGTCGCCTGGTACACGACGGCCCTTGGCGCGGGCACGATTATCGGGCCATTTCTCGTTGGCATTATGGGCATTGACGTGTCGGTTCCGTTCCTGATCGGAACGACAATGCTGCTGGTTGGTGCGGCCGCCCTGCGCATCTGCCTGCGCGAGGACGAAGGAATCAGCGACCGCACCACGCGTCCTTTCGCCGCAATCCGATTCATGCCGGCGGTGTTTCTCGCGGCCTTCGTCTTTGGAATCGCCGACAACGGCGGCCTCTCGCTGCTGCCGATCTATGGCGAGTCCAATGGTTATGACACGCCGAGCGCTGCAAACCTCGCGGTTTTTGCCGCGATCGGCGCCACCGTGCTGCAATTCCCGATCGGCTGGATCGCGGCCAAGCGCGACCCGGGCTCGGTGTTGCTGGGCATCGGTCTGTGCACGCTCGGCCTCTTGGCCGTGCTGCCGTTTGTGATCGGCGACAAGTTCATGGCCTACGTGGTCGCAGCCGGGTTGGGCGCCATGTTCGAGGGCCTCTACACGGTCGCGCTGATCCGCATCTCGCGCGAGCGGCGCGTTCAAAGCCTTTCGGCGTTGAATGCCTGTTTCATTTCGGTCTGCTCGCTCGGCGAAGTGGCGGGGCCGCTCGCAACCGGCGTCGCCATGGAATTTCTCGGAGCCCACGGCCTGGTTTTGGCGCTGTCGGTGGTGTTCGCCCTTTATGCTTTCGGAATGATGAATCGATGGGTCCGAAGAGCGAACTATCCGCACACTTTTAATTAGATTGCGTCCGCGAAGATTAGGCGTTCGTTTGTAGGAGGAGTCGATGCAGACAACCGGCCACTCCGCAGCTCGCGACTACACCGCCGCGATTGGTCGCCTTTGTCGCAAGGCGTGTGGTCGCGCGCAGTCGCTGATCCGCCGGTTTCGTTCAGACCAACGCGGCAACATGGTCATCATGGCGGGCATCACGCTGCCGGTCGCCGTGGGCGCCGTCGGCGCTGCGGTTGCTTTCTCCAGCGCAAATTCGACCCGCACCAACATGCAGCAGGCGCTGGACGCGGCGGTGCTGGCGGGCGTGACGTCCTCGGACGTCGCTTCAGTGCAGACGTCGACCGCAAACAACTATTTCCAGTCTAATCTGGACAGCTTTGCGCTAAGCCGCGCCGGCGATATCACCGCAAGCTTTACCGTCAGCGGCAGTACGTTGTCGGGCACGGCCACCGGTCACGTGACCAATCCGTTCGGCGGCCTGATCGGCAGCAAGACCATTGCGACCAAGGTGACCGCCGCCGCCACCAGGAAGGAGACCCCGGTCTGCGTGCTTGGGCTGAACGGGCTCGACAAGGGCTCGTTCGACATCAACGGCAGCGCGGCGAAGTTCAATGCCAACTGTGCGGTTCAGGCCAACACCAACAGCACCTACGGTATGACCATGGAAGGCGGTCCCACCGCCAAGGCGTCGCGCTTCGGCGTCACCGGCGGCCACAAGGGCGACGGCTTC
>JACXTT010011374.1_pt1 | contig 11911 bp, 11 predicted proteins | sample 9270951 | NCBI WGS metagenome assembly JACXTT01 (sample SAMN15532306, study PRJNA645909) | rock metagenome | isolation source: weathered quartz diorite | place: Puerto Rico | collected 2017-06-21 | reverse complement strand
ATGCCGTTGGAGGGGTCATGGACGTCGAAGCGCGCAGGCTTGGAGGCCCCTTCGGTAGCGCCTTTGACCCACTGGCCGTTGATCAGGCCGTCGGTCTTGAGCAGGGTGGGGTCGTTCAGCAGGGAGAGGGGGGAAGTCTTCATGTCCATGGTGTCGGTTCCAGTCGGTGCGTGTCGGTGATAGCCTGTAAGCGTAGCTGCTTTTTGCAGGCGGCGCTGTGCCGCCTGTAAGCCTGTCGATGGGGCCACTTGGGGCCCGCTACAGCAGCCCGCGCGCTGCCAGATTGCGCATCAGGTGGGCGGTGCCAAAGGTCCACGGCGGGCAGTGGTCGGTGCGTTGCATGCGGTTGGTCAGCGTGCCCAGTTTGGGGGTGGTGATGGTCACCAGGTCACTCAGCTTGTGGGTGAAACCTCCGCCGGGTGTATCGCGGTCCTGCACGGGGGCAAACAGCGTGCCCAAAAACAGCATGGCGCCGTCGGGGTACTGGTGGTGCGGGCCCATCATCTGCGCGGCCAGGTCTGCCGGATCGCGGCTGATACGGGACATGCTGGAGAAGCCGTCCATCACAAAGCCGTCGGTGCCTTCCACGCGCAGGGACAGTGTGGCCTGGCGCACATCGTCCAGTGAAAAACTCTTGTCAAAGAAGCGGATGAACGGGCCTATGGCGGCCGACGCATTGTTGTCCTTGGCCTTGCCCAGCAGCAGGGCAGAGCGGCCTTCCACGTCGCGCAGATTCACATCGTTGCCCAGGCTAGCGCCCACGATGGTGCCGCGCGCGCTCACCGCCAGCACCACTTCGGGCTCCGGATTGTTCCAGGTGGAGGCGGGGTGCAGGCCGGCGTCGGCCCCGGTGCCCACGGCGGCCATGGCGGGTGCTTTGGTGAATATCTCGGCGTCCGGGCCAATACCCACTTCCAGATACTGGCTCCATGCGCCTTGGGCAATCAGCACTTGCTTGAGTGCCATGGCCGCCTCGGAGCCGGGCTTGAGTTGGGACAGGTCATCGCCAATCAGGGCGGCAATTTCGCTGCGGATGGTGGCCGCTGCAGCCGGGTTGCCACGCGCCTTTTCCTCAATCACGCGCTCCAGCATGGACGTGGCAAAAGTCACGCCTGCCGCCTTGATGGCTTGCAGGTCGCAGGGGGCCAGCAGCCAGGGGCGGCTGGGCTTGCGGGTATCGGGCGGGGTGTTGGCCAGTACCTCGGCGATGGACCCGATGGCCTCGCCAGGCGCCGCGCGCAGGGCATCGGCCGGATCGGGCGCTTCACACAGGTCGCGCATGGTGGGAAAGCTGCGCGTGATGTCGATGACGGCGCCGTCGCGCAATGCCACCACGCTGGGGCCTTGCAGGTCTTCGCGCCACACGCGGGCCGCCAGTGCACCGGCGGTCCCGTCGTGCGGCAGGGTGTTGGCAGGTGTGAGTTGCATGGGCTGTTGCACGGGTTAGTGGGTGACGTACCCCATGGTTTGTGGCAACCACAGCACGATCTGTGGGAAAAAAGTCATGGCCAGCAGCAGGCACAGCAGCATCACCAGGAAAGGCCAGCCTTCCTTCATCATCTCGCCAATCGGTATGCCGGTGAGTGCCTTGGTGACAAACAGCAGCATGCCAAAGGGCGGGTGGATCAGGCCGATCATCATGTTCAGCACCACCAGCACGCCAAAATGCACAAGGTCCACGCCCAGCAGTTTGGCTGCGGGCAAGAGCATGGGCACAAACACCAGCAGCAGCACCGACACGTCCAGAAAGCAGCCCAGCACCAGAAACATCACGTTCACCAGGAGCAGAAACTGCGGCTTGGAAAGGTGCATGCTGTCCACCCACATGGCCATGCTCTGGGGCACACCTTCGGCGGTGAAGGCATAGTTCAGCATGAAAGAGCCGGCCAGGATCAGCGTGATCACAGCGCTGCCACGCGTGGATTCCATCACCACGCCCCAGAAGCTGCGCCAGGTCAGCGCGCGGAAGACCACCGCCGCCAGAATCAGTGCATGCAGCGCGGCCACGGCCGCCGCTTCGGTGGGGGTGAAGGCACCGGAATAGATGCCGCCCAGCAACACAATGGGCATGGACAGGGGCAGGGCACCGCGGAAGATCAAACCCGCCCACTCCGAGCGCGGCACGGGATCATCACGCGGCATATCGCGCTTGACGGCAATGATGTGCACCACGCCCATCATGAGGGCGGCCATCAGGAAGCCTGGCACGACGCCGCCGAGGAACAATGCACCGACGGACGCGCCCGACACCAGCGCGTAAATCACCATCGGGATGCTGGGCGGAATGATGGGCCCCAGCGTGGCGCTGGCCACCACCACCGCACCGGCAAAGCCGCGTGTGTATTCGGGCTTCTTGAGCATCTGGCGAATCGTGACCAGGCCCGGCCCGGCGGCATCGGCAATGGCGCTGCCACTCATGCCGGAGAAGATCACACTGACCAGAATGTCCACTTGCGCCAAGCCACCGCGCATGCGGCCCACCAGAATGCGACAGAAATCAAAAATGCGTTCGCTCACGGTGCCCGCATTCATGATGTTGGCGGCAAACACGAAGAGCGGCACTGCCAGCAGTACGTAGCTGTTGTACAAGCCGTTGCACACCTGTTCCGCCACGAGACCGATGTCCTGCCCTTTGGCGACCAGATAGGCAATGCCGGAGACCAGCATCGAAAAGCCAATCGGCATGCGCAGCAGCATGCCCGCGACTAGCACCAATATGAGTATCCAGATGCCCGAGTTCATAGGTGCAACTCCGCTTCCAGGCCGACGCCACGCACGGCGTTCCAGATCGCCCAACTGCAACGGATCACCAGGGCGATCAAGAGCAGTACAAAGGGCAGAAAAATCCACATGAAGGAAATGCCCAGCACCGGCGAGCCTTCGCGCGCCATGAAGTGCACGTAGTCCCAAGTGGCGGGGATACCCACCAGCGCCAGACCGCCGACCATCAGGTTGCCCACGATGCGCATGACCTGGCGGGTGCGGTAGTTCACGCTGTTCCACACCAGGTCAAACACCACGTGCTCGCGCTCCGGCACGATCGCGGCGGCACCCCAGAGGATGACCCACACATACAAAATGACGGCGGCTTCGTCGGTCCAGGGCAGCGGCTTGTTGAAGCCAAAGCGCGCCACGATCTGAATGATGAAGACGGCAAACAGGGTCAGGAAAAGGCCGCCGCCCAAAAAGTTGGCGGCCTGTTGCAATCGACGCAGCATGTTGGGTACGGGTTATTTGGTCGCGTTGATGCGGTCCAGCAGGCCTTTGGGCCAGACCTTGGCGTAATCCGAAGCCTGGTAGGTGGCTTGCACGGATTTGCGGAAGGCGTCCACATCCGGAGTGGTGACTTGCAGGCCTTCTTTCTTGAAGAACTCCACCAACTGCGCTTCTTCCTTGATGCGGTTCTCGTTGTTGTAGGCAGCAGCGGCCTGGGCGGCGGCCGTGACCTTTTGCTTTTGCGCAGCCGTCAGTGCGTTGAAGCTCTTGTTGGAGATGGCGATGAAAATGCCGTCCACCAGGTGGCTGGTCAGCACCAGTTGTTTGGTCACTTCGTAAAACTTGGCGGCGCGTACCGAGGGCAGGGGGTTGTCCTGGCCGTCGATGGTGCCGGTCTTCAGGCCCATGTAGACCTCGCCAAAGGCCAGCGGCGTGGCGGTGGCGCCCAGCGCGTCGCCCAGGAACAGCCATTCCTTGGAGCCGGGCATGCGCAGCTTCACGCCCTTGAGGTCGGCCGGGGTCTTGACGGGCTTGGCCTCACGCAGATTCACCTGGCGGGTGCCCAGGTAGACCGTGGCCAGCGGGGTGACTTCCATTTTCTCGGACACCAGCTTGAACAGCTCGGCGCCGATGGGGCCGTTGAAGATCTTTTGCTGTTGTTCAGGATCGCGCACCACGTAGCCGGCGGTGAAGATGGAGAACTCGGGCACCAGCTTGGCAATGTCAAACGCCGAGATACTGGACAGTTCCAGGTTGCCGCGCGCCATGGCGGCGGGCTCTGCGCCCTGCTTGAACAGCGTGGCGTTCAGGTTGATCTGCACGTCGAATTCGCCGGGTGCCGTCTTCTCCAACTGGTCCTTGAACACCGTCCACATCTTGGCGTGCCAGTCGTCCGGCACGGCGGGGGTGGAAATGCGCAGCACGGTCTTGGTCTGTGCCAGGGCGGGCAAAGCGCTGGCGCCCAGGGCGGCAGCGGCGCCCAGCAGGGTGCGGCGGTTCAGGTGGGATGAAGTCATGGACGAGTCTCCTTTAGTTATGCGAATTTACAGTTGGCTCAAAGCACGGCCTAGCGCACGATAACCGCTGCGCACGGATTGCAACTCAGTGTTATCCAAGGGGCTTAGCGGCGCGCGCATATGCAGCCACGCGTCGTCGCCCATCTGCTCGGCCAGCATGGCTTTGTACACGCCCACAAACGGCATGTCTGGCCGGATGGACAACAGCTTGAGCAGATCGAGGATCAGTTGCGCGTCGGCCGGGGCCACTTGGCTGGGCGTGCTCGTCACGCGTTTCATGAGCCGCGGCGCAATATTGGCCAGGCCGTTGATGGAGCCCGAGCCCCCTTTGCACATGACGGGCGCCACATGGGGTTCTGCCCCCACCAAAATGGCCAGTTGCGGAAAGGCCTTGGCCAGCGCCAGCGAGTGGTCGAGGTCGCCGCTGCTGTCCTTGATGCCGATGACCTGGCCAGGGTGGCGGCGTACCAGCTCGGCAATCACCGCGTGCGAAAAGCCAAAGGTGCTCATGGCCGGGAAGTGGTAGAGCAGCAGCTTCAGGCCGTCGTCGCCAATGCCGCGCACCACCTGGGACACAGCTTCGATGATGCCGGCATCCTTGGGTTGGTTGAAGAAGAAGGGCGGCATCAGCATCTGGCGGTGCACGCCCAGGCGGCTGGCGTGCCGGCCCAGTTCAATCGCATCGTCCAGTGCCAGTGCCGTGGTGGTCACAACGATCTGGTCCGCCCGCACGCCGGCGCCCAGCATGGATTCCAGCAAGGCCCGGCGCTCGGCCATCGTGAATGCCGGGCCCTCGCCTGTGGTGCCAAACAGGGTGATGCCGTCGCACCCGGCTTGCAGCATGCGCTGCGCGTGGGCGATGGCGCGCGGGGTGTCGAGTGCACCGCTGGCGTGCATGGGCAGCAGCAGGGCGGGCCAAAGGCCGTGGATATCGGGGTTCAAACGTTTCTCCTAGAAGGGTTGGGCGTGTGCCATTCGCTGCGCACCTGCTCCAGCGGCGCGTTCATGACGCGGCTGCGGGCGCTGCTGATGTGGTCTTCCAGCAGTTCCACAGCCAGGGGGGCGTTGCGCTGGCGCAGGGCTTCGATGAAGCGCAGGTGCTCTTGCATGGCGGGGATCAGCCGCCTGGGTGTGATCACGCTGTGCTCCAGCTTGATCAGGCGCACGCGCAGGCTGTTGACCCGGTATTGCTCGGAAATGATGTCGTTGCCCAGCGCATCCACCATGCGGTCGTGCAGGCCCCAGTCCACCGCCTGGGCATCGTCCAGCAGGGTGGTGTCGCTCTGTGCGTCGGGGGCCTGGGCTCTTTGCAGTATGGCGTGGTGGCTGGCCTCGATGGCGGCCAGCTCGGCATCGCTGGCACTGCGCACAAAGTTCAGCACGGCCTCGCGTTCGATCATGGAGCGCACCTGGAAGGCATTGCGGATCAGCTTCAGATCCACATGTGCCACCTGTAGCCCGCGCTGGGGCACGGTTTTGACCAGCCCGGCCGCCTCCAGGCGCGGAATCATCTCGCGCACCGCGCCCAGCGGCATGTCTAGCAGCACCATCAGCTCGCGCTGTGAGATGAATTGCCCGGCGCGGATGCGGCCGGTGAAGACTTGCTGCGTAAAGCCCTGGTAGGCGCGTGCGCGCTGGCTGCTGGCGTCTTCCAGGGTAGTGATTGCAGTCTGACTCATAACTAACATGTTAGTTGAATTGGGCGGATCTTATGACAGTGTTTACCCTTGTTTTGGGCGTTCCACGCACCGGAAGGGGCGCCTGCGTGGGGCGGCGATAATAGAAGGCTCTATTGACCCCCACGCGCGAAGAAAACCAGACATGACCCAGCCTGTAATGAGTGTTGCCGACATTCGCAAATCGTTCCTCGACTTCTTTGCCTCCAAGGGCCACACCGTGGTGGCCTCCAGCCCGCTGGTGCCGGGCAATGACCCCACGCTGATGTTCACCAACTCGGGCATGGTGCAGTTCAAGGACGTATTCCTGGGGACCGACAAGCGCTCCTATGTGCGCGCCGCGTCCGTGCAGGCCTGCCTGCGCGCCGGCGGCAAGCACAACGACCTGGAGAACGTGGGCTACACCGCACGCCACCACACTTTCTTCGAGATGCTGGGCAACTGGAGCTTTGGCGATTACTTCAAGCGCGAGAGCCTGAAATGGGCCTGGGAGCTGCTCACCACGGTGTACAAGCTGCCCGCAGACCGACTGCTGGCCACGGTGTACGAAGAGGACGACGAGGCCTACGACATCTGGACCAAGGAAATCGGCTTGCCGCCCGAGCGCGTGATCCGCATTGGCGACAACAAGGGCGGCCGCTACAAGAGCGACAACTTCTGGATGATGGCCGACACTGGCCCCTGCGGCCCCTGCTCGGAAATCTTCTACGACCACGGCCCCCACATCCCCGGCGGCCCCCCCGGCAGCCCCGAGGAAGACGGCGACCGCTTCATCGAAATCTGGAACAACGTGTTCATGCAGTTCAACATGGACGAAACCGGCGCCGTGACGCCGCTGCCCGCGCCCTGCGTGGACACCGGCATGGGCCTGGAGCGCCTGGCCGCCATCCTGCAGCACGTGCACAGCAACTACGAGATCGACCTGTTCGACACCCTGATCAAGGCCGCCGCGCGCGAAACCGGTTGCACCGATCTGGGCAACAAGTCTTTGCGTGTGATTGCCGACCACATCCGCGCCACGGCGTTCCTGGTGAGCGACGGCGTGATCCCCAGCAATGAAGGCCGCGGCTACGTGCAGCGCCGCATCGTGCGCCGCGCCATCCGCCACGGCTACAAGCTGGGCCAGAAGACGCCGTTCTTCCACAAGCTGGTGAAGGAACTGGTGCAGTTGATGGGCGCGGCCTATCCGCACCTGGCTTCGCAGGAGGCACGCATCACCGAAGTGCTGCGGGTGGAAGAAGAACGCTTCTTTGAAACGCTGGCCACCGGCATGCAAATTTTGGATGAAGCCTTGGCCGGCGGCGTGAAGACGCTGCCCGGCGAAGTGGCCTTCAAGTTGCACGACACCTACGGCTTTCCGCTGGACCTGACCAACGACGTGTGCCGCGAAAACGGTGTGACCGTGGACGAAGCCGGCTTTGCCGCCGCCATGGAAAAGCAGAAGGCCGCAGGCCGTGCCGCCGGCAAGTTCAAGATGGACAAGGCGCTGGAATACACCGGCGCCGGCAATACCTTCGTCGGTTACGACCACCTTACACAAGCTACCAAAATCGTAGCGCTCTACGCAGACGGTACGCCGGTTGCAACGCTCAAAGCCGGTCAATCCGGGGTGGTGGTGGTGGAAACAACCCCGTTCTATTCCGAGAGCGGCGGCCAGGTTGGTGACCAGGGCGCCATCTTTTGTGACGGTGGCTTGTTCCAGGTGGAAGACACGCAGAAGATCAAAGCGGATGTATTTGGCCACCATGGCGTCTTGCAGACCGGCGTTCTGGCGGTCGGCGACGCGGTCACCGCCCATGTGAACTCGGTGCTGCGCGCCGCTACCGTGCGCAACCACTCGGCCACCCACCTGATGCACAAGGCCTTGCGCGAAGTGCTGGGCGAGCACGTGCAACAAAAGGGCTCGCTGGTGAATGCCGAGCGCACGCGCTTTGACTTTGCCCACAACGCGCCCGTGACCGATGCACAGATCCGCGAGATCGAGAACCTTGTCAACGCCGAAATCCTGACCAATGCAGCCACCCAGGCGCGCCTGATGGACATTGAATCGGCCCAGAAGACCGGCGCCATGATGCTGTTTGGCGAAAAGTACGGTGAGACCGTGCGCGTGCTCGACATCGGCGCCAGCCGCGAACTCTGCGGCGGCACGCACGTGCAGCGCACGGGTGATATTGGTTTGTTCAAGGTGGTGGCCGAAAGCGGCGTGGCTGCGGGTGTGCGCCGTATCGAGGCGATCACCGGCAGCAACGCGTTGCACTATCTGCAGGACCTGGAAGAAACCGTGGGCGCTGCCGCCGCGACGCTCAAGGCCCCTGTGGCCGAGCTGGGCGAACGCCTGGGCCACGTGGTGGACCACGTGAAGGCGCTGGAAAAGGAAATCTCCGCGCTCAAGGGCAAGCTGGCGTCGGCGCAGGGTGACGAACTGGTCACGCAGGCGCAAGACATCAAGGGGGTGAAGCTGCTGGCCGCCAAGCTCGAAGGTGCCGACACCAAGACCCTGCGCGAAACCATGGACAAGCTCAAGGACAAGCTGAAAACCGCTGTCATCGTGCTGGCGGCGGTGGACGGCGACAAGGTGCAGCTGGCGGTGGGCGTGACCACCGACACCACGGGCAAGGTCAAGGCCGGTGAACTGGTCAACTTCCTGGCTGCGCAAGTCGGCGGCAAGGGCGGTGGCAAGGCCGACATGGCCATGGCCGGTGGTACCGAACCGGCCAAGCTGCCTGCGGCGCTGTCCAGTGTGCAGGCCTGGGTGACGTACAAGCTGTAACGCTGCGTGGATTTGCTATCAAATACGGAGCTGCTTACGCATATTGCATGCGGGCTAGAGCCGTATTTGATGCATAAATTGCCATGAACCCCCTGCGTCGGCAGCTGATGTTGGCAGGCTGTGCTATCGGCCTGCCGGCATGGGCTGCCGCAGACGACACCACCCCCGGTTTTGATGTGCAGCCCTGGAGCCGCAAACATCCGGTTCCCACACTCCCGCTGCAGGACCAGAGTGGCAAGTCCTGGCAACTGGCACAGTTGCGTGGCCGTGCCGTGCTGCTCAACTTCTGGGCCACCTGGTGCGAACCCTGCCGTGCTGAGATGCCGTCCCTGCAGGCGCTGGCGGCACGCGAGGCAGACCGCCTGGTGGTCATTGCCATCAACCTCAAGGAATCGCCCGAGGCGATTGCGCGTTTCGTGCAAAGCGCGGGCCTGCAATTGCCCGTGGTGCGCGATGCGCAGGGCGAGATTGCCAAAGCCTGGGGCATTCGCATCTACCCGTCAACGGTGCTGGTCACCGACACGGGCCAGGTGCTGGGTGTGGTGCGCGGTGCGCTGGACTGGGCGGGGCCGGACGGTACGCGCCTGCTGGCGCCGTTATGGTCGGCTCAGCGTTCGCGCAAGCGCTGAGCCAACGCCACGACATCGGGTGTGGTGACGTTGCCGTTGCCTTCTGCGGCAGATTGAATCAAGCGCCGCAGGGTTTCCAGATGCGGCAGGACCGTGCCAAAAAAACGGGTGTGCTCTCCTGCCGCAATCAGCAGCGTCGGAAAGTCTTCTACCTCAACCGGGTCCACCAGATCGGCCTCGTCTTCAATGTCCACCCAGACAAAACGTGCGTTGGCAAACTCGGTTTGCAGCTGGGTGAACAGGGGACGGTAGTCGTTGCAGGTGCCACACCAGGCGGCGCACAGGCAGGCCACGAGCAAGGGGGCAGCCACGGATGGATGAGGGGCTTGGGACATGCGGTGCTTAATGACTCAAATCAATATGGATATAACAAGTCTCGGGGGTATGGAGTTTTACAATATAGGGGTTCGCCCTAGGCCATTCTGGCACCGGGCATCTCCCTCTGACTGACCCTCACCCAAGGCCCCCATGAGTGCATTTCTGGAAGAAACAGTTTTAAGCGTACACCACTGGACAGACCGCCTGTTCAGCTTCAAGACCACTCGGGACCAGGCCCTGCGTTTTTCCAATGGCCACTTCACCATGATCGGCCTGCGCCAGGAGAACGGCAAGCCGCTCTTACGCGCCTACAGCATTGTCAGCGCGAACTACGAAGAGCATCTCGAATTCTTTAGCATCAAGGTTCCTGATGGCCCATTGACTTCAAAGCTGCAGCACATCCAGGTCGGGGACAAGATCATTGTGGGAAAGAAGCCTACCGGTACGCTGCTCATTGACTATCTGCTTCCGGGTAAGAACTTGTACCTCATTGGCACTGGCACCGGCCTTGCGCCGTTCCTGTGCCTGATCCGCGACCCCGCCACGTACGAGAAGTACGAAAAGGTCATCTTGTTTCACGGTGTGCGTGAGGTCCAGGAGTTGGCTTATTCGGACTACATCAATATCGATCTGCCCAATGATGAGTACCTGGGTGAGGTGGTCAAGGAGCAGCTGCTGTACTACCCCAGCGTCACGCGCGAGCCGTTCAAGAATCGCGGCCGTGCCACCGATCTGCTCGCCAGTGGCAAGCTGGAAGCTGATCTGGGCTTGCCCAAGCTCGACCCCGAGCGCGACCGCATGATGATCTGCGGCAGCCCTGCGCTGAACAAGGACATGCGCCATCTGCTCGACTCCCGCGGCTTCACAGAAGGTAGTACCACCACGCCAGGCGACTACGTAGTTGAACGTGCGTTTGTCGAGCAATAGTTCATTGCGGGGAGATGCATTGAGGGTGGACCACCCATGAAGTGAAGTGTCACGACCCCATTGCATCGGCTCCAACCGATTAAGATTCGGGGTTATGAATAAATACGACCTCTACGCCATTGGCAACGCGCTGGTGGACTCAGAATACGAAGTCAGCGATGCGCAACTCCAGGCTCTGGGCGTAGAGAAGCGCCACATGACGCTGATCGACGCCGAGCGCCGCGCTTTCCTGCAGTCCCAGGTCAAGGACAAGCACTCGCGCAGCACCGGTGGCGGCTCGGCAGGCAACACCATCGTGGCGCTGGCCCAGTTGGGCGGACGTGCCTTCTATTCCTGCCGCGTGGCCGATGACGAACTGGGCGCCTTCTACCGCAAGGACCTGGCGGCCAACGGTGTAGACAGCAATCTTGCGCACGGACCTTTGTCGACCGGCCGGACCGGTACCTGCATGGTGATGGTCACCCCCGACGCCGAACGCAGCATGAGCACCTTCCTGGGCACCACGGCCGACCTGGACCACACCGCCCTGAACGCGCAGGCGATTGCCAATTCCAAGGTCTACTACATGGAAGGCTACCTGGCCGCATCGCCTACGGGGCTGGACGCCGCCATCAAGGGCCGTGTGATTGCCAAGCAGGCCGGCGTGAAGCTGGCCACCACGCTGTCCGACATGAGCATGATCAACTTCTGCCGCCCCGGCCTGGAAGCCATGATTGGCAATGCGCAGGTGGGGGGGCTGGATTACCTGTTCTGCAACGAAGAGGAAGCCCAGGTCTGGTGCGGTTCGCAAGACTTTGCAGCGATCTGCCAGCAGGTCAGCCTGCTGGCCACCACCGTGTGCCTGACGCGCAGCGCCAAGGGTTGCGTGGTGATCGAAGGCGACAAGCGCACCGAGGTGCCTGCGGCCCAGGTGAAGGCGGTGGATACCAACGGTGCGGGCGACATGTTTGCCGGCGCTTTCCTTTACGCGGTGACACAGGGTCGCGGCCATGCGGATGCCGCGTGGCTGGCCAACCAGGCCGCAGGTGCGGTGGTGGCGCAGTATGGGAATCGGTTGACGCAGCAGCAATTGGCGGCGATCAACGCGCGGTTTATTCAGCACCTCGGCTGAAACGTAAGCTCTCCTTCGGAGGGCTTTTGTTTGCGTGGCATGTCGGGATATGCGCCCGACAGCGCAGTAACTTTCTTTTGCTTCGCCGAAAGAAAGTCACCAAAGAAAAGGCGACCCTGCTGTCTGCGGCCCCGGCGTAGCCGGGGCAACCTGCGGTGCTCGCTTGGAGCGGGGTGCGTGCAAACTCGCTGCGCTCAAACATGCACGCCCCTTGATCCGCCCCAAGCTGCGCTCCTCGGCTCCGACAG
>JACXTT010011373.1_pt1 | contig 11912 bp, 10 predicted proteins | sample 9270951 | NCBI WGS metagenome assembly JACXTT01 (sample SAMN15532306, study PRJNA645909) | rock metagenome | isolation source: weathered quartz diorite | place: Puerto Rico | collected 2017-06-21 | reverse complement strand
AGCTTTTGTTCTACGGTTTGTTCCATTAAATAAAATATTTGACGGGGTTTGTATTTACTTCTGTTAAACGGACGGCAAAGATAGGAAATTTTTTCCGTATTATTTCATACAATAATTGCGCCGTAAATTGTTCACTCTCAAAGTGTCCGATATCTGCAATCACTATCTTTCCTTCGGCATCAAAAAACTCATGATACTTGTAATCTGCAGTGATAAAAACGTCGGCACCTGCCGATATGGCATGCTTTAATAAAAAGCCTCCGGCACCACCGCAAACAGCTACTCTTTTCACATGTTTACCGGTTAAAGCCGTATGCCTGATCACATGTGTGCGCATCTTATCCTTTACATGAAAAAGAAACGATTCTTCATTTTGAGGAATCTCTAATTCGCCAATCATTCCTGCTCCTACCTGTTGATGCTGGTTGGTTAGAGCAACCAGATCATATGCTACCTCTTCATAAGGATGAGCCAAAACCAGCGCCATCAGTATTTTGCTCTCCAAATTGGCTGGATAAACGGTCTCGATTCGCACTTCATTTTCCAGGTGACGGACTCCGGGCTCGCCAACATAAGGATTGGTAGCCTCGTTTCCTTTAAATGTCCCTTTACCTTCGGTATTGAAACTAGTTTCGCTGTAATTACCAATGTTGCCAGCTCCGGCAGCAAATAAAGCATCACGTACGGCATCAGCATGGCTCCCGGGTACAAAAGTTACCAGCTTTTTCAGCAAGTTATGCTTAGGTACCAGTATTCGGCAATTTTTCAAGCCCAGCGTATCGCAAATACGTTGGTTTACGCCTCCCATAATATTATCCAGATTGGTATGTATAGCGTAAATGGCAATACGACTACGAATAGCCTTTTCCACTACTCTTTCTACGTAGGTTTTACTGTTAAATTTTTTAAGCCCTTTAAAAACTATGGGGTGGTGCGATATGATTACCTGACAACCCGTGGCAATGGCTTCATCAACCACAGCTTCGGTACAATCAAGAGATATTAATGCCAGGGTAACTTCCTGTTCAGGGTTCCCCACAATAAGACCCGCGTTATCATAATCTTCCTGGTACACCAATGGCGCCAGGCTTTCTAAATATGCGGTAAGTACAGCTAATTTCATGAATAGATGTTATCAATGCGGCCCGTAATCTATTTTTGATTCCTCAATACGGCCATCCTGTGGCTTTCATAAGCCATTTCCTTATTATACTTTAAAGTAAGCGATTTATTGTTCACCAGGTCAACAATAGTACCTATTAAGCAAAGGCCGCCTGTGAAAAAATAAAGTATCCCCATACCAATCTGCCCTAAAACAAATCGGTGGATTCCAGCTACTCCTACTAAGCCAAGCAAGCTAAGAATAAGTATTTCATTAGTGTTTTTACGCTTACTGCTATAAACCATGTAAAAATACTTCTTTTGGTCATCGCTAAGCTCCCCGGTTGCTTGCTGCAGGAAACCCATTTCTTCGGGGCCCATATCGGCAAAGTTCATGTAGGGATCCTGGTGTATGTTCATATCTAAGTAAGGTTTGTGGTGAGTGCTTTTTCAAAAATAAATATTTTATGCTATAAACCTATAGTCAATCTTGGGAATAGATTTATAAAAATTTATACTGAGACGTAGGGGTAAATGATCCCCGGGGTGTAATACGGATATGAAAGTATTAGTTACCGGAGCAACTGGTTTTATTGGCAGACAGCTAACCCTGGAGCTAGCCAACACCGGGCATGAGGTAAAAGCCTTGTGCCGCAATACCGATCATCCTTACCTTATCAAGCACCCGAATATTGAACCTGTTTTGGGCAATATCTTGTATAAACAAAGCCTGGCCAGAGCAATGGAAGGTTGCGACCAGATTTATCATACCGCTGCTATGGCCAAAATGTGGTGCCGCAATCCCGACGATTATCAGGAAACTAACCTTATCGGAACCCGAAATGTATTGGAAATTGCCCAAATATGCAAGGTACAAAAACTAGTATATACTTCTACTTGCGGGGTTTGGGGGCCAACTATCAAACACCCCATGACCGAAACCGACCCTCGCATTACCGGTTTCCCAATAGCTTACGAGCGCACCAAATATTTGGCCGAACTGGAAGTGCAGCGTTTTGTAAAACAAGGCTTACCTGTAGTAATTGTGAATCCTTCCCGTGTGTATGGAGAAGGCCCCATAACCGATAGCAATACGGTTGGCAAAATGGTATCGGGCTATTTAAAAGGCACATGGCGTTTTATTCCCGGCAATGGCGAGCAGGTGGCTAACTACGCTTTTTTAGAGGATGTAGTAGCCGGGCATATCGCTGCAATGAACAAAGGCATTCCTGGCGAGCGTTACATTTTAGGTGGCCATGATATTAGTTTTAATGCCTTTTTTAAAACCCTGCAACAGATATCGGGTAAGCAATTAAACATGATCCGGATACCATTAAAGGCCATTGAGGTATACAGCAGACTGGAGTGGTTAAAAACACGCCTTACAGGCTTATCCCCTGTATTTTTACCCGAGTTTGCCGAGCGCCTTAAATACGATCAAAAATATAGTAGCAATAAGGCTGTAACTCAGCTGGGATATACAATAACCCCTTTTACAGAGGGCCTGCAAAAAACAGTTAATTATTTAAGGGGATCAAAGAGCAATGATTCTGAGATCGAAGACAGGATGAACGAGGACAGTAATATAACCAACCATCAACCAACGCAGCTATGCAGCAATTAACCGCCATTGTAACCGGAGCTAGTGAAGGTCTCGGGAAATCATTTGCTATTGAATTAGCAAGCCGAAACATTAACCTGGTTCTGGTAGCCTTACCCGGATCGGGGCTGCCAGAACTGGCCTCTTTTATCCGTAAAAACTTTTCGGTGGCAGTCCATCATTTAGAAACCGACCTAACCCATACCGAAAGTTATGCTGAAATTTTCACCTGGTTAAAGGAACAGCACATCACGGCGCATTTGCTTATCAACAATGCGGGGCTGGGCAATTGGTCGTGGTTTGAGGATAAGAATATCGCTTTTTACAGAATGCAGATAGAACTGAACGTGATAACCCCTGTACTGCTTACCCGATTATTCCTGGCCCAGGCAGATGCATCCGTTACCTCTTATATTTTAAATGTGGGTAGTTTAGGCGGTTTGTTCCTGGTACCTAAAAAGCAGGTATATGGTGCCACCAAATCATTTATAAGATATTTTACCAAATGTTTGCAGCTGGAACTATATGGTTCAAACGTAAAGCTTAGCTTGCTAAGCCCTGGAGGTATCAATACCAAGCCCGAGCTGCTGGTGATGAACAATACGTTAAAAGGCATTTCGAAAGCTACTATTCTGGAGCCCGAGCAGGTTGCCCGCATAGCTATTGACGGATTGCTGAAAGGTAAAAAAGAGATCATCCCGGGAATGGTTAATCGCCTATTGGTTTTATTAAACAGTTTATTACCAGCATATATAAAAGATAATATCATCAAACTAAGATTAAACACTATTTTAGTATCCTGAATTGAACATGATCCTATCTTTACCCATATACAGGCTTATCAAAAACTTGCGCAGTTATTTTAACCGCACCAGCAATACCTGTGAGGTAATTGACGATGAGATTATTGTTGTTAATTCGGGTAGCCTGCGCGGATTGATCCTGGAATTCCATTACAACTTTTGCCAGGTAAAGATCCGTGGACGTTTTAGTGTTTGTATTGACATTACCCGTGATATCTCTGTAGATGTGCTGATGCGGATACTGATGAGCCACAATATTATTTCGAGCCCCCCAGCCCCCTGAAGGGGGAGTTTCTGATTTGTATACTTAAAAGCCCAGTCCTTGTAGAATTGGGCTTTTCTCATTTCCTTCCATCAAGTTGGTCAAAAGTTCCCCCTTTAGGGGGTTAGGGGGCAAATTTTTTGTTACTTTTGTAACTATTGCTATTTTATTTATGAGCGAAGAGAGATCACTGAACTTTTTAGAAGAAATTGTTGAAGAAGATATAGCTGCCGGTAAAAACGGCGGCAGGGTATTAACCCGTTTTCCGCCCGAGCCTAATGGTTATTTACACATTGGGCATTCCAAATCCATTTGTTTGAATTTTGGCCTGGCACAAAAATATAACGGCAAAACCAACCTGCGTTTTGATGATACCAACCCCACCAAAGAGGAAACTGAATACGTAGACAGTATCAAAGAAGATATCAAATGGCTGGGCTTTGAATGGGCCGAAGAACTATACGCATCTGACTATTTCGACCAATTATACGAATTTGCCGTCACCCTGATCAAAAACGATTTGGCCTATGTTGATGATAGTACTGCCGAAGAGATAGCCAAACAAAAAGGTACCCCAACCGAACCCGGTACACCGAACCAGTATCGCAGTCGTTCTGTTGAAGAGAACCTGCAGTTATTTGCCGATATGAAAGCCGGCAAATATCCGGATGGCGCCAAAGTGCTGCGTGCTAAGGTCGACCTGGCATCACCAAACATGCACCTGCGCGATCCTTTGATGTACCGCATTAAACATGCCCATCACCACCGTACGGGCGACAAATGGTGTATCTATCCGATGTATGATTTTGCCCATGGCGAATCGGATGCTATCGAAAAGATCACCCATTCTGTTTGTACCTTGGAGTTTGTACCCCATCGTCCGTTATATGATTGGTTTATTGAAAAACTTGAGCTTTTCCCGTCGAAACAATATGAGTTTGCTAGGCTAAATCTCAACTATACCGTAATGAGCAAGCGTAAGCTGTTACAATTGGTAGAGGATAAACATGTAGAAGGCTGGGACGATCCGCGGATGCCTACCATTAGTGGTTTGCGCCGTCGTGGCTATACCCCTGCCAGCATCCGGGAGTTCTGCGAGCGCATTGGTGTAGCCAAGCGCGAAAACATGATCGATGTTGGCTTGCTCGAGTTCTGTATCCGCGAAGATCTGAACAAAACCGCATGGCGCCGTATGGCTGTGCTCGACCCGATCAAGTGTATCCTGACCAATTACCCGGAAGGTGAAACCGAGATTATGCACGGAGAAAACAATCCCGAAGTTGAAGGCGGTGATGGTAGCCGCGAGTTTCCGTTTAGCCGCGAGTTGTGGATTGAGCGGGAAGACTTTATGGAAGAACCTCCCAAGAAATTCTTCCGCCTGGGTGTGGGTTTGATGGTGCGTTTAAAAAATGCCTATATCATCCGCTGCGACAGCTTTGTAAAAGATGCTGATGGTAACGTAACCGAGATCCACTGTACCTATCTGCCAGAATCAAAATCAGGCAATGACACCAGCGGCATCAATGTAAAAGGAACTATACACTGGGTAAGCGTACCACACGCCAAAACCGCTGAGGTAAGGTTATATGATCGCCTGTTCCAGGTTGAAGATCCGTCCAATGAAGATGGCGACTTTAAAGACTACCTGAACCCCAACAGTCTGCACATATTGCCTAAGGCTTATATTGAACCAGACCTAGCCAACGCTACTCCGGGCAAAGCTATACAGTTTATGCGCAAGGGTTATTTTACTTTAGACAAATATTCCACTCCAGATCACCTGGTGTTTAACCGCACGGTGACCTTGAAAGATGGCTGGGTGAAGAAATAGGCGAAGCCCCCCAACCCCCTAAAGGGGGAGCTTTTGACTAGCATATTCAAAAGCCCGATTCTCTGGAATTGGGCTTTTCTTATTTTCGGAGTAAGGGTATGTAGCTATTACGGTGTCTTGGTTTTATGAAAAAGTTAACACTATCCATCCTATTACTTATATTCTTGATAAGCTGTAAAACTCAACAAATATCTTTGGGACTGTCTGAGCAGAAATTTAACAGAGATCACCCCTACGCCACCCGGATGGAACTATCCATATACAGAACCGTTTACCTGGATAATCAGACTACAGAATTTTATTATTTTAAAGACGGTAAGCTATACAAAATGGATCATGGGTTTACGCCTTACGGAGCTACAAAACCTGTCCCTACCAGATAAGCCTACTATCAAAGAGTTCCCCCTTTAGGGGGTTAGGGGGCATACTTTTTATATACGTTATACAAAATGTTCAGATCGAATTCGGTCATGGTTGGACTTTCATCCGTTTGAACAAAGTGACGCTTAAAGGCAACGATGGCAGCGGTCAGGTTTCGGGTATCATAGCCGATGAGTTTGAGGGCGGTGGCATAGTCGAAATTATCAGGCGGAACTTCCAGCAGGTAATCACGCCAGTAACCGAAACCTTTTTCGGCCAGTAGTTTCCAGGGGAATAAGGGTCCTGGATCGGGCTTGCGTAAAGGAGCGATATCCTGATGACCAATAAAGTTGCTTGTGGGAACACCATAAACCTTTTTGAGTTGGGTTAACAAAGCCAGCAGACTTTTTACCTGAGTATCATTAAAAGGTTCATGCCCGTTATTGTCAATCTCGATGCCGATAGAGCAGCTGTTCATATCGCTGATACTGCCCCAGCGGCTGATACCCGCATGCCAGGCTCGCAGATAATCGTTCAGCATGTGGTAAACTTTGCCATCCTTAGCCACCACATAATGGGCACTCACCTGCGGCTTTACCAGCGTGAATGTTTTAAGCGTTTGCTGTATAGAATCCTGCGCGGTAAAATGGATGATCACATAGTTGGGTTTGCGTAGGTTAAAGTTCACCGTCCCTACCCACTCGCTAGGGATATTGGCACCCGCACTATCTACCAACATGGCAGGCTGCGTTTGCTCGATCACTTTTACCACCGAATCAGCCTTGGTGGTATACACCCTATTAGTTAAAGCATAAGGCCCCTTCGGCGAACAGGAACTCAAAGCCGCCAACGCGACCAGAAAGAATATAGTGTAATGGTAGTTTTTCATGAGGATTGCTAATGTAAGCAAATAACACACGAGGTGGAAAAGCGTTTTCAATATCGGCTGGCCCCTACTCCAAATCCCCGTTCCCAAAAGTATCACCCTGATTAATATCGCCTGTTTCGTAGCCTTTTTTAAACCAATACATGCGTTGGGCGCTGGTGCCATGTGTAAAGCTATCGGGTTCTACGTGGCCGGTGGCTTGTTTTTGCAGGCGGTCATCGCCAATGGCATTGGCTGCGGTGAGGGCTTCTTCAATGTCACCAGGGTCAAGTACGTTTTTGAGGCTTTGTTCGTAGTGGGCCCATACGCCGGCATAAAAGTCGGCCTGTAATTCCAGTTTTACGGAGAGTTTGTTGTATGCTGTTTCGCTAAGGCGATTACGGGCTTCGTCCATTTTGGCCGAGATACCCAGCAGGTTCTGCACATGATGCCCTACTTCATGCGCTATGACGTAGGCTTGTGCAAAGTCGCCGGCAGCACCAAAGCGATTCTTAAGTTCGTCATAAAAAGAAAGATCGATATACACCTTCGCATCTGCCGGACAATAGAATGGCCCCGTAGCCGAGCTGGCATTACCACAGCCAGAACGTGTAGCTTCGGTAAACAGCACGAGGCGCGGCTTCTCGTAGGTTTTACCCATATCGCTGAAGAGTTTTGTCCAGATATCTTCTGTATCAGCCAAAACCACGCGTACAAATTGCTTCTGTTTATCTTCCGGAGCATTAGGATCACTGGCACGCTGTTCGGTTTGCGGCTGACTGTTGCTTGCCACCTGGTTAAGCAGCTGTGAGGTATCAACACCTGTAAAATAATAAATAGCCAGGGCTATAATGCTAATAATACCACCGCCCAAAGCAAAGCGACCTCCGCCGCCTCCACCGCGGTCGTCTTCTACATTATCGCTTTCGCGCCTGCCAAACCATTGCATATTGTTGTGATTAAAGTGTATAGTAAACTTAAATGTTTTAAGGATTGTTTGCAAGGATGCGGGAATTATCAAGCGCGCTCACTCCTATGGTTAGCTTGCAATACAAAAAAATAAAACTACTAAATTGATAGTCTTTTTTATATATTCGTAAATATTATGAAATCAAGTAGGGGTAAATCTTTAATATGTTGTAATAGCTGTAGTTAACATTACTAACAGTTGTTTCATTTCTATTAAATTTTACTATCATGATACCTGCCCTGCTCATCTGGCTCTTTAAAAAATACCTGGCCCCGGCCTTAAAGAATAAACATACTACCCCGTTGACTTTTACCATGCCCTTAAAAAAAGCGGCGACCCTGCTGGCATTGCTTTACTTTTCGTCGGCACTGATGGCACAAGAGCAAATCACTAAATACAATGTATTACACAGCGGAAAAATAGTGGGACACATGGACCTTTACCAAAAACACGAGGGCGATGATTTGTCGCTAAAAATGATATCGCAGGTAAAAATGCGTTTCATCATGAGCGTTCAAGTAGATATTCATGAGGAATCTACTTTTCAGAAAGGTAAACTCATCAGCTCCAGCATCTACCGCAAAGTGAATGGTAAAGAGAAAGCCAACCGCCAAACCAGGGCCTGCGGCGATTGCTATCAGGCCGTAACCGATGGCAAAGGCAAGCAACTCGATCAGAAGTTTATTGGAGCCAACCTCATGCTGTTGTACTGCCGTGAGCCGGACAACAATGCGCAGATCTATTGCGATAACTTTCAGCAGTTTTTGCAGGTAAAACAGGTATCACCGCATGTGTACCGCATTGATCTGCCCGATGGTAATTACAATTTTTACTCCTACACCAATGGCGTATGCAGCAAGGTTGATATTCACCACTCGCTGTACACCATTCAAATACAACTGGCCTGAAATTTTTCAAATACGCTCTTCGCCCGTGAATTTGACCAGCAAACAAGCTATCTTTAACGCAAACTTTCACCCCTTTAAAGTGGAATACAGCGATAGCTCGGTCATCAATTTACTCAAGCAGGGCAGTCAAAAGGCTTTTGAATGGTTATTTAAAGAACATTTTAAAAGTCTGCACGCCTATGCGTATACATTTTTAAAGGATGATGAAGTGGCCGAAGAAATTGTGCAAAATGTATTTTGCCGAATTTGGGAAAAACGCGACAATCTTAAAACCGACGGCTCGCTCAAATCATATTTGTACAGGGCTGTACACAACGAAAGTTTGAACTATTTAAAACACCAAAAGGTAAAGGCCAGCTTCGGCGTGTATTATGCCGGGCAATTGCAGCAGGACGAGGAAGAACAGGCATCAACCAAAGTAATGACCGCCGAGCTGCAACAGCACATTGAAGCGGCCATGAGCGAGCTGCCGCAGCAATGCCGCACTATTTTTCAACTCAGCCGTTTTGAACAACTCAAGTATCAGCAAATTGCCGACCATATGGGGCTTTCTATTAAAACCGTAGAGAACCAAATGGGCAAGGCCTTGCGAATGATGCGCCAGAAACTGGCGGAGTTTTTACCCATTATTTTATTTTTATTAACCCGATGGCTGCACAATGAGTAATGCCAATATACATATGGATGATGATCTGCTGGTGAAATACCTGGCCGGCGAAGCTACGCCCGCCGAGCACCAGCAGGTAGAGGATTGGATGGCGGCCAGCGAAACCAACAAAAAACTTTTTGACGATTTTAAACTGATCTGGGATCAAAGCCCAGTAACAGAACGAAATGTAAATAAGGATGATGCTTTTATCCGGCTACAAAACCGTATTGATAAAAATGTTCCGGCATCTCGCAGGACTGTCATCAAAAAACTGAGCCAAAAGCAGTGGATAGGTATTGCAGCATCGGTAATTTTAATTTGCACAGTATTATGGCTAACCTTTAATCATGTTTATGATAACGGTTCTGTTTCATTTGTACGGATAGATAGTAAGGACAAGGTACACACCCAATCCTTGCCCGATGGATCGGTGATCACTATGAACGCCCGTTCAACTTTGGTGTACCCGAGCCGGTTTACCGGCAATATCCGCCCGGTAAGCTTAAAGGGTGAGGCCTTCTTTAAAATAAGCCCCGATAAAACAAAACCTTTTATAATTAAGGTGAATGATGTAACGGTTAGAGTAGTTGGCACGTCATTCAATATCAAGAGCCGGAATGGTAAAACCGAAGTAATTGTAGAAACCGGCATTGTACAGGTAAGCAAAAAGCAAAACAGTATCGACCTGAATCCTGGCGAACAAGTAATGGTGACTAAAGGCCAGGATTTATTAGCTAAGCAACAGAGCAAAGGCAAATTATATAGCTATTACCTTACCGGACAGCTGATTTGTGATAAAACCCCGCTAAGCGAGGTGGTTCAGGCCCTGAATGAAGTATATGGAGCACACATTGTGATTGCCAATAAATCGCTGGAGGATTTGCCGATCACTACTACCATTAAAGGCCAGTCGCTTAATGAAGTACTGGAGGTTATTTCCGGTACATTTAAGATCACGGTGGTTCGCAAAAACCAACAGATCTTTTTTAAATAATATATTTTGATTTCGGAATTGAGATGTTCGATTTCGGATTTAAATAGAAATGATAGTGGGAAGGAGCGTAAATAAATTAATCAAAATGAAGTGAATTAGGAAAAACCCGAAACTGAACATCCCAATTCCGAAATTACCTTATGTATACCTTACACAGACATATCCTTTTCTTCCTGATCATTTTAGTCCTCCCCATCCTTAGCCGGGCCACGGAAGCCGAATCTATCCTGGCCAAGAATATCTCTGTTCACGTCAGTAACATGCGCCTGGGCTCAGTGTTAAAAACCATCGAACAAAAGGGCAATTTTACCTTCTCCTACAATAGCAATATTGTAAAAACAGATAGCCTGGTAACCCTCAATGCCGATAACTGGACCATTAAGGAAGTGCTCGATCGTATGCTCATGAATCGTTTTGAGTATAAGGAAACCCGCAACTTTGTGATCCTCCGTTATGCCCCCTTGCAACTATCCTTAACTACCGAAAAAGCCATCGCCGAAAACGGAGAGTACAGCATCAGCGGCTTTGTAACTGACGACCAAAACGGTAAAAAACTGGAGAACGCCAGTGTGTATGATCGCTCCCTGTTGCAATCAACCCTTACCGATAAAGACGGGCGATTTGAGCTCCGTCTCAAGAACAACGGAAAACCAGTGATGCTCACCGTAAGCAAGGAGTATTACCGGGATACCACGGTTACCTTTCTCTCCGGCGTCACCGTAAACTCCAACCAATCGCAAATTGATGAGGATGGGTACATGATTAGTGATGATGAGGGAGGCATTGAGCATACCGCCCTGGGGCGCCTTTTTACATCGGCCTCGCAAAAGATAAGGGCGGCCAATTTGCATGGCCTTATCGCGCAGGCACCATTCCAGGCATCGGCGATACCAGGGGTAAGTACTCATGCAGAGTTTAGCGGACAAATAGTTAATACGGTTTCCCTAAATGCAGTAGGCGGCTATAATGCCGGGGTTAACGGGTTTGAGCTGGGTCTTATTTTTAATGTTGATAAGGGTAATGTAGATGGTGTACAAATTGCCGGTTTATTTAACGCGTTGGGCGGTAGTGTAAACGGCATACAGATTGGAGGCTTATATAATAATGTGCTGGGCAAGGTAAGAGGCATACAGCTTTCGTTACTGTATAATAGCGTAAAACGCGATGTGAACGGTATACAAGTAGGCGGTTTATATAATCATACCCATGGTTCGGCAAGAGGCATACAGTTGGCCGCTTTAGGCAACGTTACCGGGCAAAAATATAGCGGCATGCAAATAGCCGGGCTTTTTAACTATGCCCGTAACCTGCGTGGCGTACAATTAGGCCTTATCAACGTAGCCGACACCTCATCAGGTTACAGCATCGGGCTCATCAATATTGTACGCTACGGCTATCATAAACTCGCCTTATCATCTAACGAAACACTGAATGCCAACATAGCCCTTAAAACCGGCAGTAAAAACTTGTATACCATGTGGATGGGTGGTCTCCGGGTAAATGATAACAGTAAATTGTATGCCTTCGGGTTTGGGTTTGGCCGCGAACTGGGCATGGGCAAACATTTGG
>JACXTT010011372.1_pt1 | contig 11912 bp, 9 predicted proteins | sample 9270951 | NCBI WGS metagenome assembly JACXTT01 (sample SAMN15532306, study PRJNA645909) | rock metagenome | isolation source: weathered quartz diorite | place: Puerto Rico | collected 2017-06-21 | reverse complement strand
GTAGTGGCCTGGACAATGCCAAAGGCAAAGACGCCGGATGTTCGGTTGTGCTCAAATACGGAATGAAGCGAGACTTCAATAAATGGCTGGGATCGTTGGGGACGGCGGCTCCGGTCAAGACGCTCACCGAATTGCGCCAGTGGAATGTGGCGCACCAGAGGGCAGGGGCGATCAAGTATGGCCAGGCCCTGCTCGATATTTCGGATGAAATGGAGGTTGAGGGTGACCGCGCAAGGTACCGCGCCGACCACGAGAAGGGTGTTCTGCTCGGTGCCACCAACGGAATCGACGCGGTGATGAAAAAGTACCAGTTGGATGCCCTGCTATTTCCAGCCGCGAGCGGTTCTGCGATTGCGGCGACGCCGGGTTACGCCACCGTGATCGTGCCGTTCGGCCTCGTGCCGAACTCGCCTACGCCACCGTTCCCCGAAAGCTTTGCTCCAAAGCCGGGACCGTATGGCGTGAGCTTCACAGGGCCGGCGTGCAGCGAGCCGCGGCTTATCGAGCTCGCCTATGCATTTGAGCAGGCGACGAAGCGGCGCGTGCCACCACCTTCAACACCATAGCCTGGTTCCCATACCGAGGATGAGGGCGATCCACAGATCCAATCGAGAGTAGTACTGAATGAGGCTCGAGCTGGCAACGACAAGGCAACGGAGCGTCTAGTGTGTCGTTGGATTGAGCGGTCTGCTTGCCTGATAGAAGCTGATTGATCCGAACATCGTGGAGTAAAGCCCGGTCTCTTCTGCGCCCCCTAACCCGCCGTCACGAAAAATTTGGGGAAGGCGGCCTTCCAAATTCTCTTCAATTCTCCCCGCACCGTGGCCCAATCGCATGAATGCCGAGAGGGCCCTCATTAGGTTATTGTGTGGCCGACCAAAATCTGCAACATGGAGCTCACCGCCGGGCTTAAGCACTCGAAGCACCTCACGCGTGGTCCGCGATTTCTCCTCTGGGGTTAGATGATGGAAAACCAGACTGGAAAGAATGCGATCGAAGGTATCGTTTGCATAAGGCAATTCGTACGCCATACCGAGATCGAGCCGAATGTCGAGTCGAGCCTCCGCTATTTTCGACCGCGCAATTTGGAGGATTTTACGGTCGCCGTCGAGCCCAAACACTTCCGCATCAGGGTGAGCTCTTTTGATGAGGAGAGTCAGCGTCGCGGTTCCGCAGCCAAGGTCCAGCACACGATGGCCTGAGTCGATGCGAGCCTTCCCGACCAGATCGCGCTTGATGGTCGATTCGCGCAAGGTCCAGCGAATGATCGGATCGTAAAGAGGGGTCAACCAATCGTAGTTGAGAGCGGGGAGGAGTTGATGGTGCCTTTGCAATCGGCCTCACTTATTTTTGGTTCCTGTCCGGAAAGTGTGCCGGTACAGGGCCCAAGCTCCAGTCCGATTCACCGGGCTTTGCCGCCGGGCACTTAAGCCCGCAGAGGCGGGCCGATGCAGGGGGCAGGTTTCTGTTCAAAACGACCCGTCTTCGAGAAGGCCTGTTATCCGCTTCAATAAAGACAGATTGCTAGGCTTCACACTCTCGGGAAACGAAGCTCATTTTCCTATGACCTCAAACGCCGCGGCTTCATGCGGCCCGAGCGTCACTTGTCTGATATCAATGGTTTGCCGGGCGTCCCGCGCCAGGTTACTGATCGCCAAACGCAGACCTCTCCCCTCGCCGCCTAGATCCTGGTTGCTGAATTTCAATGTACGTGATTCGTTCGACATATTGAGTGCCACGGCCATCGTTTGGCTCGGCGCACGCCGAATGTATGCGAAAACATGGGGATCGTCGCCGATCGCTAGGTAATCGCCATTGAGCAGCGCCGAACTTCCGCGCCGCAGGTGAATCGCCCGCTTGTAGAAATTAAGAATAGAGTCTGGCTCTTTCGACATGGTTTCGACATTGCGAGTTATCGCAGTCGGCGGGACGGGCAGCCATGTCGTCTCGGAAGACGAAAATCCCGCGTTTCGCCCGCTCGTCCATTGCATCGGCGTTCTTTCGCCGTCGCGCCCTTTGAATTTGGGCCAGTAAACTTTGCCGACAGGGTCGCGCACATCCTCCAGACGCTCCGGTTCAGTCGTTTTCATGCCGATCTCCTCACCGTAGTAGAAGAAGGGGGCGCCTCGGAGCGTCAACAGCATCAGGGCCAATATCTCGGCAATCTCGTCGTTGTGTTGCCCATCGCCGAACTTGTCGAAGGCGCGCGGGTTGTCGTGATTGCTCAGGACATAGGTCACCGGGCGGCCACCGGCCACGCGCTCGGTCTCCGCCACAGTGCGACGAAACGTGGCGGCGTCCAACTTGTTCGCGCGCATCAGGAAGAAGTTAAACGGCAATTGAAATGCGTCATCCTTTTCCCCGTAGTAGGCGCGCAGATCATCGATCTTCGGCGGGTAAGTCTCGCCGATCAACACGCGGCCGGGTCCGAATTCCACCGCGACGCCGCGCAATCGACGAAACACTTCAAAATTTTCCGGTTGGGCGGAATTGTACTTCCTTTCCTGCTCGTACTCGGTCGTGCTCCGTCTGCGCAGTCTATTTGTTACCGGGTTGTCAGGCATGCGCGGGTCTTCGAACAGCAAGTCAATCGCGTCTACACGAAATCCGTCAACACCTCGCCTGAACCAGAAGCGTACGGAGTTAAACATTGCGCGCTCGACCTGCGGGTTCCGCCAGTTCAGGTCCGGCTGTTCCGGATAGAAATAGTGGTAGTAATACTGCTTCGTCTTTTCGTCGTAAGTCCAGGCCTTCGGACCGAAACCCGATGACCAGTTGTTTGGCGGGTCGCCGTTTGGCTTTGGGTCGCGCCAGATGTACCAGTCGCGCTTCGGGTTATCCCGCGAAGCGCGCGATTCCTTAAAATAGGGGTGTTGGTCAGAGGTGTGGTTGATGACGAAGTCGCAGATGATCTTAATATTGCGCTTGTGCGATTCGGAAACCAGTCGGTCGAACTCGGTGAGGGTGCCGTACTGCGGGTCGACGTTCTCATAGTCGCTTATGTCATAGCCGAAATCGACCTGGGGCGACGGGTAAAAGGGTGTGATCCACAGCGCGTCCACGCCCAAGTCTGCAAGGTAATCGAGCTTTGCTGTGATGCCGTTCAGATCTCCCACACCATCGCCGTTGGTATCGAAGAAACTGCGCGGGTAAATCTGGTAATAGACGGCGTGCTTCCACCAGTCGGCCACGCTCTTCTGAGTCGTGCGCTTCCTTGGGCTCGTTTGCGTCGATGATTGCTGCGAAGGGACAGCCGAACTGGTGGTCCATAGCAGCGTGAACGCGATCAGCAACGAGCGTACGGTAGTAAATTTCCTTCGTGTAGACACAGTTTGCCTTCGCCTTGAGACGAGAGTTTGACGAAGATGCGATCGAGTTTCAATGCGGAAGATGCAAGCGGTGTCGAAATGAAGTCAAATTTGCGGTCCCGATCTGGGCGGGGTCCGGGTCATCAGCCTGATCATCACAGAGCGATCTTGCGTAAACGCAGCGCGTTGGTGATGACCGATACAGAGCTGAAGGTCATCGCAGCAGCGGCGATCATGGGACTGAGCAGGATTCCGAACGCAGGATAAAGAGCGCCTGCAGCAACCGGAATGCCGATGGTGTTGTAAATGAATGCGAGGAAGAGATTCTCTCGGATGTTTCTCATCGTAGCCCGGCTGAGTTTGCGAGCGCGCGCAATTCCCCGCAGGTCGCCCTTAACCAGTGTCACGCCAGCGCTTTCAATAGCTACATCTGTTCCCGTCCCCATCGCGATGCCGACGTCAGCCTGTGCCAGAGCCGGCGCATCGTTGATTCCGTCACCCGCCATCGCAACCATGCGACCCGCGGCCTGAAGACGCTTCACGATCTCGCCTTTTTGGTCCGGCAGGACTTCTGCCTGTACCTCATCGATTCCCAGCTTAAGAGCGACCGCTGCCGCGGTGGTGCGACTGTCACCTGTGGTCATGACTATGTGTATGCCTTCATTCCGTAGCAGTTGCATTGCCTCAGGGGTGGAGCTCTTAATTGGATCGGCTACACCGATCAGCCCGGCAAGCCGACCATCTACGAGTGCGAACATTACGGTTTGACCGTCGCGCCGCAGCTCTTCTACCTGCTCCTTCCTATCTTTGTATTCTACGCCCTGCTCCTCGAGCATTTTCTGATTGCCCAGGACCACGGTCCTGCCTCCTACGATTCCAATCACACCCTTGCCGGGGATGGACCGGAAATCCTGGACTTCGCCTAATTGGAGAGCCTTCTCCTTGGCGGCGTTCGATATGGCTGCTGCCAGCGGATGCTCGCTCGCGCGCTCTATGCTCGCGACTAAGCGCAAGAGCTCCGACTCGCTTTGGTCCGTCAATGCGATCAAGGAGGCGAGGCGCGGTTTGCCCTCCGTCAGTGTGCCCGTCTTATCGACCACCAACGTGTCTATCTTCTCAAGGGCCTCGAGCGACTCTCCGTTCTTGATGAGGACGCCCGCCATGGCGCCGCGACCGGTCCCCACCATGATCGACATGGGCGTGGCGAGTCCCATCGCACATGGGCAAGCGATGATCAGCACTGCCACCGCATTCACCAAAGCATATGCCATGCGCGGCTCGGGTCCCACGAGACTCCAAATAATAAAAGTTGCCAAGGCTATCAGGATTACCGCAGGTACGAAGTAAGAAGAGACGACGTCGGCCAATCGCTGGATTGGGGCACGGCTCCGTTGCGCCTCGCTGACCATACGCACGATCTGGCCGAGGAGGGTCTCACTCCCGACGCGATCTGCTCGCATGACAAAGCTGCCGGTTCCATTCACCGTGCCTCCAATGGCGCGACTGCCTGGAGTCTTCTCCTCGGGTATGGGTTCGCCCGTGACCATCGACTCGTCAACAGCGCTTGTGCCCTCGAGCACAACTCCGTCTACCGGAATCTTTTCCCCGGGGCGAACACGCAGTCTATCGCCCGGCCGAACGCGGTCTACCGGGATGTCTTCTTCAACTCCGGAGTCTTGGATAAGCCTGGCGGTCTTGGGAACCAGACCTAAGAGCGCTTTAATCGCGCTATTCGTCCGGTCGCGGGCCCGGAGCTCAAGGACTTGTCCGAGCAGCACGAGCGTGGTAATTACAGCAGCCGCTTCAAAGTAGACGGCTACCTCGCCTCGATGATCGCGGAACGACTGAGGGAAGACCTCCGGGAGAAGGGCAGCAGCTACACTGTAGAGGTACGCCACGCCGGTACCGACGGCAATGAGCGTGAACATATTAGGGCTTCGGTTGAGGATCGATGCCCAGCCGCGCTGAAAAAACGGCCATCCGCCCCATAGTACGACTGGCGTGGCGAGCGCAAATTGGATCCAGGTGACCAGTCGTGAACCCAGCATGTGTTGAACCGGCTGATCGGGGATCATCTCCGACATGCTGAGCAAGAATATTGGAATGGTCATGACCAGGCCGGCCCAGAACCGCCGGGTCATGAGTATTAGTTCTGGATTTATCCCGTCAGCCTCGACAACTCGAGGCTCCAACGCCATTCCGCAGATGGGGCAAGAGCCCGGCTCCGACCGCACAACCTCCGGGTGCATAGGACAGACATAGCCGGTCCGGGTCCCCGCACTTTTGATTACTACCGGCTCTAACGCCATTCCGCACTTCGGACAGGAGGTCAATGCTTGCTCCCTGATCTCGGGATGCATGGGGCATGTGTACACCTGTCCCTCCTCTGCAATCGGTCTTTGCGCCTGGCTGAGGGGAGGCTTCTGCCCTAGCTGAATTACCGGAGGAGTCAGGTATTTCTCTGGCTCAGCGCGAAATTTAGTCAGGCAATGTTGACTGCAAAAGAGATACTCTTGTCCAGCGTACTCATGCGAGCCCGCCGCGTTTGTCGCATCAACCTCCATGCCGCAAACGGGATCTTTCATTGCTCGCTCAGTTCTTTCTTGCCGGAGAGGTCGGTCCGCGGCGGCGTAGGAGCGCTCTCCCGCAGCGCGACCGCATTGTTGGCCGAGGCGAGTCGATCCCGCCGCGGCGGGAAGAAGCCTCCTACGTCGCGGGCTTGGGTGCGGGAGGTGGAAGAGTCCGGGCAACGACGACTGAGTCGAACCCTATCTTCTTATGGGTACCATCACAAAAGGGTTTATTCTCAGAATGCCCGCATCGACAGAGCGATATAGCGGTGCGACCGGATAAATCAAAATTATTTCCTGTCCCGTCCTTGATCACGAACTCCCCAGTAATTTTGTACGGTCCATTGTCACTGCAGAGTATCTCAACCGGATCGCTCATTCAGCCATCTCCTTAAAGTACCGTCTTATAACATTCTTCTATTTCGAAGCCTCGTGAACGCTGGAGGGGCGGCCGTCTATGGCTGCCCGTAATGGCTCCACAACGCTCAACCATTTCGAAGCGACCAGTCTCGCTCAAAGCGACTTTAGCGGCAAGCGCATTTGTATGTGGCACATGCATTGAACAGCGTGATACTTTAGGCATCACCCACGTGAACCCCTCACAGGGGACTCCCCGAACGTGGGGGACAGGTAAAATGGGACCTCTCGAATTGAGCCAGACGCGAGGTTAACCTCGACGACGGTGAAATTCCTCCCCATGAGGCAGCGGTCATCATCATGGACGAGTCTGCGTCTTCAAAAGCAGAATGGATTTTAAACCAAGAAGCCTTTGATCAACTGCTGGCTTGCCTGGACCCTGATCGGGAACGCGCCGGGGAGAAGTACGAGCTGCTTCGTCGTAAACTCGTGAGGTTCTTCGAGTGTCGCGGCTGCCTGTTTCCCGAGGATTACACAGACCAAACCATCAACCGAGTGGCCCGAAAGCTGGGTCATGGGGAATTGTTGGAGAACCCACCCAACTATTTTTACGGAGTCGCGCGAATGGTCCTCCTGGAAAACTGGAGGAGACAAGAGAAAGAACAGGTACGGCTCGAAAACCAAGCGACTCCGCCGATTCTAGAAGTCGCTGACGAATCAGACCGCCGGCGATGTCTCCGGCAATGCATCCGGCGTCTTCCGCCTGAGAGCCGGGAGCTCCTGTTGCTGTATTATGAAGGAGAGAAAAGGGTGAAGATCGAAAACCGACAGAGAATGTCTGAGCAGTTTGGTATTCCGCTCAATGCACTTAGGATTCGCGCCTGCCGGCTCAGGAAAGGGCTGGAGGCGTGCGTTGATGCTTGCCTAGAGCAGCTGCGAGGTTGAAATAGATTGGAGGTTTTTGTCACTTCTCAAGAGAAAAAGCTAGGACATGAGACACGACGATGACAATGACCAGTTCTTGACCCGGTACCTGCTTGGGGAATTGTCGGAAGCCGAGCGGATGCGGCTGGAGGAGCGGCTGTTTGCCGACGACGAATATTTCGAGCAGCTCTCCGCTGTCGAGTACGACCTCATTGACGAATACGTGCGTGGGGAGCTGGCGCCGCCCGAGCGGGAGGTGTTTGAGCGGACTTTCCTAACTTCACCCGGTCGACGCCAGCGCGTCGAGTTTGCCCGTTCGGTGCTGAAAACCATTGCTGAGGCAGCGGCGGAGAAGCCGGCGGGAGTAATGGAGGCGCGCCAAGAGTCGGCTCCATGGTGGCGATTCCGCCAGACTAGTCCGGCGCTACCATTTGGCTTAGTGACAATGTTATTGGCGGCTGTGGGGATCGGGACTTGGCTAACAATAGAGAGGCGGCACTTGCAGACCGACCTGGCACAGCTCCAGGTCGAGCGGCGAAACTGGCAGCAACAGGAGGATGCCCTGCGGCAGGAGATGGCTGAACGGCGGGACCGCGAAGAGGGGTTGACCAAGCAACTCCAGCGCGAACAGAGCGAGCGCGCTCGACTGGAGCAGGAATTGGCAGTCAAGGGACCATCGAAACCAACCTTTCTGGCCTTCGTGCTCTCCAGTCTCGCCCGAGATCCAGGTGAACCGAAGGAATTAGTCATTCCATCAAACATTCCGACCATCCAGCTTAAGATCGATCTCGAAGAAGGGGATCACTACCAAACCCACCGAGCGGTGTTGCAGACGGCAGAAGGTCATGAGATTTTGAATCAGACTGGTCTGTCGGCGCGCCGCATTAGTGGGGGCAAGGCCGTCATTCTGAGTGTACCCGTCCGTGTCTTGACTCCCGGCGACTACGAGCTCCAACTCCGAGGCCTAGTCGCTTCAGGAACATCCGAAGACATCGGCTATTACTATTTCAGGGTCATTAAGAAATAGATCGATCGACAGTTACTATACAGAAGTAACTGCGCCCCGTAATTAGAAGCCAGACTCGTACGGGGGCCGTCCCAGGCCCCCTGCGCGTTCTGCTGCCCGCCTCATCGGGTGGCGAGTATCCGCGTCCCCGTTGCCCTCCCTTCCTGCCTTCACCGAACGGGCGGCCACAGACGGCCCCGGTACAGAGTCTCTCTTTCGGTTCATGAAATGTTTTTTGAAGTTTCGTCACCATACAAAGGGCAGAAATTGGTCCTGCCAGAAAATGTGAATCACAGGGAGGGAAGTAATCATGTGTGAGGAAAGCAGTCACGTAAGCGGAGGGAGGATGAAAAGACTCGTCTGGCTGTTTTGCTATGTCCTGCTGTGCTTTTTGGTGGGCAGTGTCGCGGCGTTAGGGGTCGCGATGGCATATTCTCCGCCGCAGAAATCAGGGGAATCGGGTTTGTATAATCAAACCAACTCTCCCATTGCATTCACCTATCAGGGACAACTGAGAGATGGCAATGACCCTGTCAATGGGTCATTCGATTTCCAGTTCGCTCTCTACTCGGCTCAGACCGGCGGTGAGAAGCTTGGCGCGATCGAGATGAAAAATATGGCGCTCACCAATGGGATGTTCAGTTTAAAGCTGGACTTTGGCCGCGCGGCGGTGGAGGCCAAAGAGAGTTGGTTGGAAATTGGCGTGCGTTCCGCTGGGAGCACGGAGCCCCACACAGTGCTCTTCCCGCGACAGAAGTTGACGCCGACGCCGTATGCGATTTTCGCTCAGCACGAGCAATGGAGCTTAATTGGGGTGCCAGTGGGATTTGTCGATCGGGACATCATTCAGGAGGGAGCTAACGCTGTGATAGAACCAGAGAGTTCTACCAAACCGAAGGGTGTCGAATCCTCAAAACCAGAGGTCACAGCCGCGGCCGCGCCTCAAGGCACGCCCGGCTTCATCGCCAGATTCGACCTCTCCGGCAATCCTACGGTCAATTCGGTGATGTTTGATAATGGCACCAACATCGGCATCGGGACGGGGACGCCCGGGCAAAAATTCACGTTAGGCTCGGGTAATATTCTCCTCCCCAATGGTAATGGCGGGCAGGATGGAAACCTGTACTTGGGCGGTATCACGGATCGTGGTCAAGTAGGCATGAGATTATTCGGCGGTTTACCCAGTCCACTTCCGGCAGGGTCTATAGATGTTAGGACAACGAACCTGGCAGATGGTTTGATATTTCGTGTGGATAACGTTCTTGGCGCCATAGAAAGGATGCGTATTACCGCTTCAGGCAATGTCGGCATCGGGACGACGACTCCACAAGCAAAATTCGACGTCGCTGGAATGGTTAAGGCCAACGTGGTGCAAATCACAGGGGGAAGCGACCTGGCGGAGCCGTTCGTGATTACTGCGGCCGAGATTATCAAACCTGGTATGGTCGTGGCCATTGATCCAGAGCGACTGGGGCATCTGCGGATAGCGGACAAAGCTTACGATCGCGCCGTCGCTGGTATCGTCAGCGGAGCCAACGGGATCAATCCCGGCCTGACTATGAAGCAGGAAGGAACCGCAGCAGACGGATCGCTTCTCGTAGCGCTGACCGGTCGGGTCTACTGCTGGGCCGACGCCTCATACGGCCCAATTGAGCCTGGTGACCTACTGACTACATCTGACACTCCTGGCCACGCCACGAAGGTCACTGACCATACCAAGGCTCAGGGCGCCATCATCGGCAAGGCGATGACCGAATTGAAGCAAGGCAAAGGGCTCGTCTTGGTTTTGGTCACGCTTCAGTAATGGCATTCGTCCGTTGTCCGTGGCCCGTGGTCCGTTGTTTGTGACGCCTTGTCTTTATCTTTTACAACGGACTACTGACAATGGACAAATTACAATTCACGGACAAGGAGGAAACTTGCTGTGAACATTATGACCTCTTCAATGGTTCCGAAGATAAAGCCGAGCCTGGTGATCAAGCGCCACCAGGCGGGGGTCTGGGCGGCCTTGGTGATATTGCTTGCCGCTTCCCTGGCGCCGGGCCAAACCAGTTCAACGTCACAGCCACCCCAGCAACCTGTGCCCAAAGCAGAAACAGTTGCCCCAGCGAGTGCAGCGGAGATCCCGACAGGATTTGTGGACGGAGCAAGTAGCTGCAAAGATCGAACGGGCGATAGAAATTGCTCTTCGGATCGAGGCCCCTTTAGGATGGTTGGTGAAGGCCAAAGAGGAGTTTCTCCGGGTGGGATGCTCTCCATCAGAGGCGGTTCCTACTCCGAGGCCATTCTTCTCAATAAGATCATGAGTATCACGGCGTATGACGGTACAGCAACAATCAGGCCGGGACCGCTAGCTCCTTTCGATCTGGTCGCTGATGCAGTAGACGACAATGGGCTTCCACTGAATCCGAAATGGGGAGGCCAGACACTGACCACGTCGGCAGCCAACCCCAACGGGGTTCCACCAAATCCCCGACAATGCCCTCAAGGAAGAGACGTCGGTGACATCGGTGACCATGACCCCGGTTCTTTTCCCTGTACGAACCAGTTTACGTACTTGAACAACGGTGTCTGTGGCCCACACATTAACTGGTTTGGCGTTACATATACGGGGACCATGTCCTGGGGGGAACACAGTTGCCCAGTAACTCCGTTGTTTCCACCAATAAGGGGCGCACTATGCGGCGACGACGACTACGATATGGTCCTCAAAACTGATAAACAGGTAGGGTTTATAGCAGATGGTCGAGGTTCCATAGAGTGTGAATTCGATTCTGATGAAACGATTGATCACTTTAACTCCCCCTGGTGGTCAAGGTTTCATACGACCGTGGATGCGGGTGGATGCCACAGTAGTGATAAGCCCGGTGTCGTAGGTGTTGTCTGCAGAGAGATTGCCGCTGACAATACGGGGGCGCAGAGCGTGATTGATGGAAGTAGTGTGATCGTCACTGGGCTCATGGGTATAGACACCGAACATGGCCAGCACGTCGAGTTACATCCTGTCTGGGCTTTGGCCATCAACGTTCGGCCCTCGGACATAAACGTTCTACCCTCGATTAACAACGAACTCTGGGCTTTCTTTGTGCGCAACTGGGGCGATGAAGGCTTCTGCAGTTCAGATCAAGAATTCATCGACTTTCCCAACAACCGATACACCTTCCGCCTGCCTTGGAGACCGGGAGCAACCTCAGTCAGTGTCACTAGCCAGTCATGGCATCCTTACCACACTCAGAATCCCCCTCCCTCCGAAGAAAACGGCTCAATTAGAAAAGTGCCTGGAGTAGGGGTCTTCGTCACATTCACGTTGGATGCGCCAAGAAAAGACGGCTCGATGTGGGACGGGGAGTTGCATTTGAAATGGATTCCATGAAGCCAGTTTGAGTCTACACTCTGCTTGGGATTTCAAGGATGAAGAAAAGGGTACAGTTCCTCAGTTCATTACAGAGATTGATGTTGAGATGGCTTTCATGGTTTAGGACACCATAGGAAATTTTCTATGGAAAAAATGGCCCTTTCAATCATGAGGATTAGGGGGAGCAGAGGTGTCAGGCACCAGCGGGCGGGAGTATGGGTGGCCTTGGCAGTACTGCTCGTCTCTTCGCTGACACCGGCCCAAAGTAGTTCAACTTCACAAGAATCCCGACCGCGCTTAGAGCCGTCTTCCTCAGCCGCCGCACCGGAGATCCCATCAGCGTTTGTGGATGGAGCGAGTAACTGCTCGCGGACCGGCGACAAGAATTGCTC
>JACXTT010011371.1_pt1 | contig 11912 bp, 10 predicted proteins | sample 9270951 | NCBI WGS metagenome assembly JACXTT01 (sample SAMN15532306, study PRJNA645909) | rock metagenome | isolation source: weathered quartz diorite | place: Puerto Rico | collected 2017-06-21 | reverse complement strand
GGGGTGGTCCAGAACAATGCCCAGGTACGCATCGGCGAATCGGTGGTGGTGTTTGGCGCCGGCGGCGTGGGCCTGAACATCGTGCAGGCGGCAGCCCTCGTCGGTGCCTACCCGGTGATTGCCGTCGACCTGTTCGACAACCGCCTGGCCTTGGCCAAGGAGATGGGGGCCACCCATTGCATCAATGCCAAGACGCAGGACGCGCAAAAGGAGATCGCCGCGATTGTCGGTGGCCAGGGCCTGGATGTGTTCATCGACAACACGGGCCAGCCTGCCGTCATCGAAATGGGCTACCAGATCACCAAGGCCCAGGGCCGTGTGACGCTGGTCGGCGTGCCGCGCAAGGGCAACAACATCGGCATCTTCTCCTTGCCGTTGCATTTCGGCAAACAGCTGTCGGGCTCGCACGGTGGCGAGGCGGTGCCGCACGAAGACATACCGCGCTACCAGAACCTGTTCAATGCCGGGCGCATCAAGCTCAGCGAACTGCTGACCGAAGTGCTGCCGCTGGACGACATCAACACCGCCATTGACCACATGCGCTCCGGCCAGGCCAGCGGGCGCTGCCTGATCCGCATGGATTGATGGGAACCCCTATGCCGCACGAGGTGACGCCATGAAGCCCCACGAAATGACCAAAGAGCCCCAGTACGGACTGTTATATGAGGTAGCAGAGAAGCACGGCATTGCCCGCTTCGGCCTGATGGCCAACGAGTCCTGGAACCAGGACCCGAAGCGCACGCTGTTCACGTTGGCACGCTACAAGTTCGTTGCCAAGCTGCTCAGCGGCAAACAGGCGGTGCTGGAGGTCGGCTGCGCCGATGCCTTCGGCACGCGGTTGGTGCAGCAGGAGGTTGGGCATGTGACGGCCGTCGATTTCGACCCGGTGTTCATCCAGGACGCTGAGGCCCGTGCCAACCCACACTGGCCGCTGACGCTGAAGGTGCAGGACATGCTGGCCGGGCCGGTTCCGGGCAGCTTCGACGCCGCGTATTCGCTGGACGTGCTGGAGCATATCCAGCCGGCGGACGAAGCCGCCTTCATGCGCAATCTGTGCGCCTCGCTGACGCCGGACGCGCCCCTCATCATCGGCATGCCGTCGCTGGAGTCGCAGGCCCACGCCTCGCCGCAGAGCAAGGCTGGCCACGTCAACTGCAAGACCGGCAAGCTGTTCAAGCGTGATCTGGAACAGTATTTCCGCAACGTCTTCGTGTTCTCGATGAACGACGAAGTGGTGCACACCGGCTACTACCCGATGGCGCATTACCTGCTGGCGCTGTGCTGCGGCAAGCGCGACTGACGGGGCACGTATGCAACAGGCTCTGGTGGTGGGGGCCGACGGGGCCATAGGCGCCGCGCTGGCGTTGGCCGGCGACATGCTGGGAACCAGCCGCAGGCCGGGGTCGGGCTGGCTGCCGCTGGACCTGGCGGCGCCGTTCGATGTCGCCGCGCTGCCGGATGCGAATACCGTATTCCTGTGCGCCGGCATCAACGGCTTTGCCGCCTGCGATGCAGACCCGCTGCTTGCCGCGCGCGTGAATGTGCAGGCTACGCTGGCCATTGGCACGCATTACCTGCTGCGTGGGGCCCACGTGATCTTTCTGTCGTCCACCGCGGTGTTCGATGGGCGTGCCGATGCGCCGGATGAAGGGGCGGCGCTGTCGCCCAGCACCACGTACGGCGCCTTCAAATCCGCCGCCGAGCTGGCCCTGCTGGTGGTGGCCCGCAACGCGCCGGGGCCGTGCAGCATCGTGCGACTGACCAAGGTTTTGTCGGCCCAGACCCCGCTGCTGCAGAAATGGCGCAGCGCGCCCCACATCGACGCGTTCACCGGCAGCCTGGTGTGCCCGGTGTCGTTGCCCTTTGTCGTCCAAGGCCTGCTGCACATTGCAGAGCACCGGGCCGCAGGATGCTGGCATCTGGCCGGTGCACAAACCCTGTCCTACGCGGCGCTGGCCAAGGCCATGCAGGCGCAAGGCCGCCTGAGCGGGGCCACGGTGCGGGAAATAAGCCAGGGAAGCCCGCAGAGTTCAGGCGTTCATGCGCCCTGTGTTTCGCTGACAATGCCCCTGACTTCCCAGAAGTTGGGAATCCGCGCGCAGCCCCTGCTCGACTGTCTGCAAGACCTGTAGAGGCATGCGCGGGCTCTGCTCCCGTCACAACCGCGGTATTTGTTGCATGAACGCAGTCCTGTCAGAAGTCTTTGAGGCGCCCGGCTATTCCAATGCGCTCACCATTCCCGGCGATGAGCTGGAGTGCCTGCGCCAGGCCATCAGCCGGCAATGGCTGGGCGCGATCCGCAACGCCTACCCCGAGCATGCCGAGCAGTTCGCGGCACGCGGCATCGCCCGTTACCACGAACTTGCGCACCTGGTGGACCATAGCCGCCTGTGGAACAAGTCCAACCGCTGCCTGCCGCAGGACGATGTGCAGGCCCTCAAGCGCCTGGGCTTCATGACCGAACTCGAAAAGGTGTTCGGCGCGTTCTCACTGTCCAGCGTGGCCTACGACAACGAGATCGTCGAGGGCCAGGAAGAAATCTATTGGCGCCTGGTCCGCCCCGGCCAGGCCAGCGACGTGGGCCCGCTGCATGCCGACAAATGGTTCCATGAAATGCTGGGCCTGCAAGGCCGTGCGATGGGCCAGGACAGCTATACGCTGAAGGTCTGGACGCCGATCTACTGCGAGCCCGGCAAGAACGGCCTGCTCTTGGTGCCCAACTCCCACCAGCGCGACTGGAAGCACAGCACCACGCTGGTCAACGGCGTGCCCAAGCCGGTGTTCGAGGACCAGGCCGACCCCATCCTGGTGCCCACACCGCCCGGCAACATGCTGATCTTCCCGGAAGAGACACTGCACGGCGGTGCGGTGAACCAGGGCAATGAGACCCGCGTGAGCTGCGAGATCACGCTGGTGTTCCAACAACACCCCGCACGCCGCGGCGCTGTCGCTGCATGACGACCACCGCCCTGCGTTGCCAGGTTTGCGCGCAAGCCATGCTGCGCGAGGTGCAGCGTTTTGCCGCCTTGCCGCGCATCACGTCGGACTGCCGCGCCCACCCGGCCGGCGGACGACTCCATGTCTGTGATGTCTGCGGCGCTGTGCAGAAAGTACCTGATACCGCGTGGCTGGACGAGATCGCCGGCATTTATGCCGACTACCAGGCCTACTACCAGGCCGGCGGTGACGAACAAATCGTCTTTGACCGCGCTACCGGCCAGCCGCGGCGGCGCAGCGATGTGCTGGTGGAGCGGCTCGCGGCAGGCGCGCTGCTGCCGGCCAGCGGGCGGGCTCTGGATGTGGGCTGCGGCAACGGAGCGACGTTGCGCGCGATGAGTGCCGCCCTGCCCGGCTGGGAGTTGCATGGCTTTGAGCTGGGCGATGCCACCTTGCCCCGCCTGCAAGGCATCCCCCGTTTCCAGCGGCTCTATACCGGGGTGCTGGATGCGCTGGATACAGACTTCGACCTCGTGAGCATGGTGCATGCGCTGGAGCATTTCCCCGCACCGCTGCAGACGCTGCAGGCGCTGCAGCCGGCAGTGGGCACGGGCAGCCTGTTCATCGAGGTATGCAATGTGGAGGAGAACCCCTTCGACATCCTGGTGGCGGACCACCTGATGCATTTCAGCCCCGCCACGCTGCAGCTGCTGTTGCACCGCGCCGGTTTTGCCACCCGCACGCTCAGCACCGAATGGGTCGCCAAGGAGATTTCCCTGCTGGCACATGCTGGTGCTGGTGAGAGCTTGCCTACGGTGCCGGCGGACTACGCCGCACAAACCCATGCACGCATGGCCGCCTATGTGGATTGGCTGGATGCGCTGCAGGCGACCGCCCACCGCCTGGCCGGCAGCGGGCAAGCCTTCGGGGTGTTTGGCACCTCCATTGCCGCCACCTGGTTGGGTGCGCAACTGGCGGACCAGGTGGCCTTCTATGTGGACGAGGACCCTAGCCGCATCGGGCGTGAACACCTGGGTCGCCCTATCGTCAGCCCGGCGGATGTGCCGCACGGCGCGGTGGTGTACCTCGCGCTGTCGCCGCGCATCGCTGCCGGCATTGCGCAGCGTCTGGCTGGCATGCCGCTGCGCTGCGTGCTGCCGCCGGAACTGTAGACACCCCGAAAAAGCAACAACGCGGAGCGCATGTGAAACCCGATACCGACAACAACGACCGTTCCATGGACACGGTGCTGGCCGACATCCGCCGCAAGGCCGGCGCGGACAGCGCCATCGTCTTTGTGTCCGGCAACTTCAATGTGCTGCATCCCGGCCACCTGCGGGTGTTGAGTTTTGCCGCCGACTGCGGCGACTTTCTGGTCGTGGGGGTGTCAGACGACACCAGCCCGGGCGCCATCGTGGAGCAGGGCCTGCGCCTGCAGGGCGTGCAGTCCATCGGCATCGTGGACTACGCCTTCATCCTGACCGAGCCGGTCGAAGACTTTCTGGGTCAGCTGCAGCCGCATATCGTCGTCAAGGGCAAGGAGCATGAGCTGCAGGACAACCCGGAGCAGGCCGCCGTGGACCGTTATGGTGGCAAGCTGCTGTTCAGCTCCGGTGAGGTTCGGTTTTCTTCGCTGGACTTGCTGCACAAGGAGTTGCGCGGTGCACCGACCAGCACCATCCGCAAGCCGGTGGACTTTGCCCGGCGGCACCAGATTGACGGCAGGGCGCTGGTGCCTCTGGTCGAGTCCTTTGCGTCCCTGCGGGTCGTGGTGCTGGGCGACCTGATTGTCGACGAATATGTGACCTGCGACGCCCTGGGCATGTCGCAGGAGGACCCCACCATCGTGGTGACGCCGATCAAGGAAGACCTGTTTGTCGGCGGTGCCGGCATCGTGGCTGCGCATGCCGCGGGCCTGGGCGCACAGGTGGCGTACTTCGGTGTCTGCGGCAAGGACAAGGCTGCCGAGTTCGCGTTCCAGACGCTGGAGGGCTATGGGGTCACGGCCGAGCTGGTTGTGGACGAAAGCCGGCCGACGACGCTGAAGCAGCGCTTCCGGGCACACGGCAAGACCTTGCTGCGCGTCAGCCACCTGCGCCAGCACGACATCAGCCTGGAGCTGGCCGCGGAACTGCTGTCGCGCATGGACGAGGCGCTACAGCAGGCGGACCTGGTGATCTTTTCGGACTTCAACTACGGCTGCTTGCCGCAGACGCTGGTGGATGAGGTGATTGCGCGCTGCACAGAGCGTGGCGTGCCCATGGTGGCGGACAGCCAGTCCTCGTCGCAGATCGGCGACGTGTCACGCTTCAAGGGCATGCTGCTGATCACGCCCACCGAGCACGAAGCACGGTTGGCGGTGCGGGACACCACGTCCGGCCTGGTGGTGTTGGCCGAGCGCCTGCGCCGCGAGGCGCTGGCCGGTTATGTGTTCATCACACTGGGCGCCGAAGGCGTGCTGGTGCAGTCCACGCAAGGCGTCAAGAACGGTCTGGAGACCGACCAGCTGCCGGCGCTGAACATGGCGGTCAAGGACGTGTCCGGCGCCGGGGACTGCATGCTGACCTCCGCAGCCATGGCGCTGGTGGCTGGCGCCGATATCTGGCAGAGCGCCTATATCGGCTCCGTCGCCGCAGCCTGCCAGGTGGGGCGGGTCGGCAACCTGCCACTGGGTGCCAAGGAATTGAAAGAGGAACTGGCGCGATGAAGGCCGTGCTGCTGGCCGCAGGACTCGGAACCCGGCTGCGTCCCATCACCGACACCGTGCCCAAGTGCATGGTGCCCATCCAAGGCAAACCGCTGCTGGGCTACTGGCTGGACCTGCTGCTGCATGGCGGTGCGTTCGACCAGGTGCTGGTCAATACCCATTACCTGCCAGACGCGGTGCGCCAGTACGTTGCGACCTCGCCGTGGAAGCCGGCGGTGCGGTTGAAGCATGAAGAACAGCTGCTGGGCACGGGCGGCACCGTGCTGGCGAACCGCGATTTCGTTGCTGGCGGAGCCTTTCTGCTGGGCCATGCGGACAACCTCACGCGCTTTGACCCTGTCGCGTTCATCGCGGCGCATGCCAGCCGTCCGGCGGGCACGGAACTCACGATGATGACTTTCGACACCGACGCGCCGCAGACCTGCGGCATCGTCGAACTGGATGCGCGGGGCGTGGTCCAGGCCTTTCACGAGAAGCAGCCCAACCCGCCGGGGCGCCGCGCGAATGCGGCGGTGTATATCTTCGAGCCCGCCGTCGTCGACTTCATCGCTGGCCTGGGCCGGGAGGTGTGCGACATCAGCACCGAGGTGCTGCCGCACTTCCTGGGCCGGATGCACACCTTCCACAACACCGACTACCACCGCGACATCGGCACGCCGGAAAGTCTGGCGCTGGCACAGCGCGAATATGCGTAGGCCCTCCCGGTAAAGAAAGCAGGCTGACCATGGCAGACAGCGATTTCCAATTCCACTACCACCACGTGGGAGGGCGCGGCGGCAATCTGCCGTTTGAAGAAGGGCCGATGCAGGTGCCGCGGCAGTTCTACCCGGACATCCAGCTGCACCTGTACGACGCAGACCCGGATTGCGAGAAGCAGCTGGCTGGCAAAGGATTCGCCTGCCCGACGCAGGTGCACACCAAGGCCCTGTGGAGCACCGGGGGGCGCAAGACGCTGTATGTGTATTACGACCCGCATGCCAGTTCCTTCCTGCAGGCCAACCCGGCCCTGGCCGGGCACTACCGCTGGCAGACCCAGTGCGGGGACTTCGAATTGGGCACCATGCTGCGGCCGGTGAAGAACATCGCCATGGCCGTGGAGTCGCTGGACACACATGTGGCCGAGTCCGGTGTGCTGGTGGATTTCCTCAGCCTGGACACGCAGGGCGCCGAGCTGGACATCCTCAAGGGCGCGCTGCGCACCTGTTCGGAGTCCGTGGTCGGCGTCATGGCTGAAACCTCGCTGGAAGCGCTCTACCGGGACCAGGGGCTTTTCCCGGCGCTGACAGAGCATTTGCGCAGCCTGCACTTCAGCCTGGTCAAAGTGCAGTGGAACGAACTCGGCGGTTACCGCGCCCCGTTGGGCTTCCGCAGCAAGAACTGCCCGGTGGACGGCGACGCGTACTTTATCAAGGATGCCCAGGCGGTGCTGTACCACCCCGAGCCCTACCGCGACCTGATGAAGCTGGCGTTCCTGGCGCTGACGTTCGGTCTGCTGGAGCGCTGCATGGAGGCGTTGGTGCTGAGCAAGAACCTGCGCACGGATTTCACCGGCCCCATGCCCGCCTATGTAGTCATGCTGCAGGAGCTGCTGCACATTTTTGAAAGCACGCCCAAGCTGCTGCCGCTCAGTCTGCAGGACTTCTATGGCCGCCCGCATGAGCACGGCGGGCTCAGCGTCAATATCCTGCGCAAGCGCTATTTCGCGCCCCTGCCGGTTGCGTCGCGCAAGGCCCATCTGGTGCAGTTGATTGCGCTGGCATCCCACCCCCAGACGCCGCTGGAGGCGCATCTGAGAGCCCATGGTTTCGACAACCTGGCCGAGGAGGTCGCGGCACGCCGGACCACGGAGGCCCTGCATACTTTGCAGCATGTCGGGGTGCAGCTGGGTCGGCAGGGCGAGCAGGTTGTCTACAGTAGCGCAGCGGAGGCGGAGATCATGGCCGTGCCCTATGTCGAGGGCGGCATCACCGGTTGAGGGCACTGTGCCCACCGCCTGGCCGGGGGGCTGTCAGCCGTCCATCATCTGGGTGAAGACGGCCTTGAAATCCGCCACGTTGATCTGGTGGTTGTCGTGCGACATGTCCAGCGCATTGTTGGCACGTAGCCGGCCGTGCTCCGGCGGGCAGAACGTGGGCGTGACGTAGAACTTGCCACCCGCAACCTCCGTAGCCGCGCTGATGGTCAGGTCATGGCCGTTGTGCTTGGTGTTGCGTATGTCCAGTACCTTGCATTCCGGATTGATGTAGACCGTGTTGGACATGTTGGAGCCATGTGCGCCAATGATGACCTTGGCATGGTGGGCCATGGCAATCTGCTCCGCCACGCTGAACGCAGACCATTCCACGACCTGGAAGCCGTAGGCTTGCAGGAATGCCAGGATTTCGGCTTCGTTGCTGATCTCGCGCGAGCGCCCGTCTTTGCGGCTGATGTAGTAGAGCCCGTTTTCGTAGCCAGCGGGCACCTTGGCGGCATGCCGCAGAAAGCGGTGACGCAGCCAGTGGATGGCCTGGGGGCTGTGCGGTGCCATGCCGATGTGGGTGGGGTAGATGGCCTGCTTCAGCTTGAGCGACACGGAGTCATTCGAAAACACCAGGCGGTTCTTGTCCAGCAGGCCCAGCATCGCCATGTATTCGAACTGGTATTTGCGGATGAAGGGATTCATGACGATGGGCAGGCCGGCCAGCTCGGGATAGGCCTCCAGGTACCAGAAGCGGGTGAGGCATCCGACCATCCAGTGGTGGTAGATGTAGGTGTCCGGCCACATGGCCACCACGTGCGGTGCGTCGAGTTGCACCGACGGGGCAAACACGCCGGCCATGGTCTGCCACTGGATGTGGTCGCTGGAGGCCACAGCTTTGCGGATGATGGGTTCGTAGGGCGGGATGATGGCCTTGACGGCGGCGACCCCTGCGCTGCCCACGCCGAAGGACTGTTCCAGCAGTTCGTTGTTGCGTGAATACAGGTAGCCGCGCACGCCCGATACCCGGACGTCGCGGAGGTTGGCGATGCAGTGTGCCTCCGTGTGGTCTATCTCCTTGAACGGCGGGAAATGCAGGTGCATGTAGTCCGCGCGCACCTCGGGGGCCTGGCCCACGATGTTGCGTGGCAGCGGGTTGGCAAACTGCTGTCCGCCGTCCCATGGCTGGTAGCAGGATAGACCCTGGTCCACGCATTGCAGAAAGCGGCTGCGGTCCGTCACCGCATCGACCGACGCGGTGATCGAGCCGAAACGCACCGGCTCCACGGTGCCGGCAATCGGTGCACCCAGACGTGGCAGGGCCCAGGCCGTGCGCGTGGCAACCCAGATGTTGGCGCTGAAGGCCAGGTTCAAGCCCTGCGCGGCGGCGGCATGTTCCAGCGCGGCAAACATGCCGGCGCCCCAGCCGTGGGTGCCGAACAGCCAGCCCTTGTCCTGTACCAGTGTCTGTGCGTTGCCGGCCCACTGCTGCAGTGCGCCGGCCGGCACGGAGGGGTTGAGCACCAGCGCGTCGGCCCGCACGCCATGCACGTGCAGCAGGGCCCTGAGTTCGGCGTTCGTCACATGCGCCGGACAGTAGGTGATGGAGGCATCGGCAGCAGGTGCCGGCAGCTGTGGGCTTGGCGTTGCACCGTCCAGGGCCACGACCAGCAGCTGGCTGCCGGCGCTGCCGGCTTGCGCCATGCACCGCATCCATTCCTGCAGGCGCTGCGATCCGGCTGCATCTTCCTGGTGGACCAGCAGCATGAACGCAGGCTGTGTGGCCCGGAGCATTTCTTCCAGCGCGCCGCGCTCGCCCGCAGACAGGGCGGGTGCGCCGGCCTCGGGGGCGGCCGCAACGGGCGCGGACGCGGGGCCGCCCGCGATGACAGACAGGGCATCAAGAAAGGTAGCGAGGCTCATGGCGTAGGAACGGGTGGGCGTTGAGGGGCGCAGAAAATGCTATCGCAAGCGTAGCGCCATTGTCTGGGTATGGGACAGGTGTAAACGCAGAAATTGGCCGGGGAATTCCGCTGCCGACCGGTTTTCCTGTGTGCGCAATGTGGCCAAAATAGGGGCCAATTCGCCGCTTCAGGCGGCGCAAAATGTGGTTCACTCCATGGGATTCACGCGCCAGCAGACGATCCATCCTGACCAATATGCGTACGCAACCGCTCAGCACTACGGACGTGGCCACCGACACGGTGGTTGCGCCGCATGTCATGCCGCCCAGCTCGGCGCTACAGCAGTTCTACGCCCGCTATGGGCAATCCGACGGGCTGTTCTACATGGGGCATGCATCGGTGTTGTGCGTGTTTGGCGGTTACAAGATACTGTTTGACCCGGTGGTCCTGTCCCGTCCCTATGGGGATGCGTGGGCGTTCTTTCCGCCACAGGTGCGCGACCCCAGCGTGTTTGATGTGGATGCCGTCGTGGTGTCGCATATCCATCAGGACCACTACGACCTGTCCTTTCTGAAGGCATTGCAGGGCCGCGCCAAGGTCATCGTCATCGGGGGACGGCCATCCTTCCTGCAGGACCTTGCGGACAACGGTGTCCAGAACCTGCACGTCATAGCGCCGGAAGTGGTGACCGAGATCTTTGGCGGCGTTTCCATCTACGGTGTGCTGCATGAGACGAACGGCATTGACTCCTCGGCCATCGTGTTCAACGAGCGCTTCTGCATCTACCACGGCAACGACAATTACTTGCAGCCGGCGTCGCTGGCCAAGTTCACGCAGGTGGGGCCCCGCATTGATGTGGCGTGCATCCCCTATGCCTATGTGCATTGGTACCCCTTCCTGCTGGAGCACGATGCCGACCAGGCGGTGGAGATTGCGCAGGAGGGCGAGCGTCTGGTGCGCATGTACATGGACGACTGCCTGAACGCCATCCGGATACTGCAGCCCCGGGCCATGATCCCCTTTGGCGCCAACTTGGTGCTCAACCATGGCGGCATCTATTCCGCCATCAACATGGCCGTAAAAACCCCGATCGAGTTTTGCGAATATGCCCGCGGGCAGGCGCCCGACCTGGCTGCAGTGGTGCAGCCCATGCTGGCGGGAGATTACTGCGGGCCGCGCGATGGGGCGCTGGATATTGTCATCGACCAGTCCTTCGATGGAAGCAGCTACCGGCAGTCCGCTGAGGTTTTTCTGGCGAGCATCCCGCCGACGGAGCCGGGTGCTCAGGACGCGGCCATGGATGAACAGGCGTTCCTGCGCCTCCTGAACCAACGGTTGCAGGCGATCACTGCGCCACAGCGTCATATGGTGCGCATCGAATTGCAGCGGGCGAACGGGCCCCACCGGTTGGAAATCGACTGCGCCGTACGCGAAGCACGCTGGGTGCAGTCGTACACCGAGGGGATTGACTACCACCATTTCAAGCTGGACCCGGTGTCCTCCGGGGTCTGGCTGGGCGGGGGGCGCCTGGAGGAGGTGATAGGCACACGCCGTTTCACGCTGCGCCGCGTGCCCAACGTCTATTCAAAATCCATCTTGAGGCTGGTCAGCACAGTCTTCTGAAAACACAGGTACACCATGAGCATTCGCAAAATCGGCAACGAAACCTCGGCACGTTCTGACGCTGAGATCAACGCGTCCACGGAGCTGAAGTCCCTGATGCTGGACAGTGTTCCGCAGATGGGCGCCAAGTGGGATGTTCACCTGCCGGCCTTCCTCACCGCTCCCGCGATGGCGCGCCTGCTGTGGCTGGACACGGTCTACCAGAAGGCGCTGGACGTGCCGGGCTGCCTGGTCGAATTCGGCTCGCAATGGGGGGCGTCCCTGAACACCTTTCTGCTGCTCAAGCAGATCCACGAACCCTGGAATGCCAGCCGCAAGCTGCTGTCCTTCTCCACTTTCGAAGAGGGCTTCAAGTCAGCGGATGCAGAGGACGGCGCCGGCGTAAAGGTCGGTGACTATGGCGTGGGCAAGGGCTGGGAGGGCAAGCTCAAGACCCTGCTCACGGCACATGCTGCGCGCAGCCCCATCGGCGCGGCGGCCAATTTCGATGTGTTCGCGGGAGACGCCCGGGAGACCTTCCCTGCCTATGTGCAGGCCCATCCGGAGCTGATCATTTCGCATGTGCATTTCGACATGGATGTCTACGCGCCCACACGGGACCTGATCCTGCAGTGCGTCGCGCGCATGCCCAAGGGCGCCATCATGGTGTTTGACGAGCTGAACTGCCCACCGTTTCCCGGCGAGACGCTGGCCTTGCAGGAAACGCTGGGCATCGCCAATCTCGCTTTGCGCAAGTCCAAGTTCCAGCCGTACTCGGCCTATGCCATCGTGGGTGAATAGGGCG
>JACXTT010011370.1_pt1 | contig 11912 bp, 8 predicted proteins | sample 9270951 | NCBI WGS metagenome assembly JACXTT01 (sample SAMN15532306, study PRJNA645909) | rock metagenome | isolation source: weathered quartz diorite | place: Puerto Rico | collected 2017-06-21 | reverse complement strand
TGCCGCATCTTTGCCTGTTCCCAGTTCTTGAAGGGAGAATAGCGACTCGGCGAAGGCGGCAGCCCTGCAATCATTGCCGCTTCGGCAAGGGAAATCTCATTGACGGATTTCCCAAAATACTCGCGCGCCGCCGCTTCGACCCCGTAGGCGCCGCTGCCGAGATAAATTTGATTGAGGTACAGCTCCAGAATTTCTTTTTTACTGAGTTGTCTTTCTAAACGCAGCGCGAGAATGACTTCTTGCAGTTTCCGACGATAACTTTTCTCGGGCGTCAACAAGAGATATTTGACTACCTGCTGCGTAATCGTGCTGCCGCCTTGTAATTTCCGTCCAGCGTTCCAATTAAACAGAAAGGCGCGCCCCATACCCAGGGCGTCCACCCCTGGGTGATAATAAAAATTGGCGTCCTCAGCCGCGAGAAAGGCTTGTTGCACTATCGGAGGGACGCGCTCGAGCGAGATCGGATAACGTTTCTCAAGGTAGAATTCACCGATCAAGGTATTGTCATCGGCGTACACGCGTGTGACAGCTGGAGTCATATAGTGAGTTAGCTGGTCGACCGACGGCAGGGCCATTGTGAGATCGCAATAGAGGAGCCAGGCGACGCCAGCAAAAAAGATAAGAAAAGCGCTTCCCAGCACCCGTATGAGCAGACGCAACGGATGCCCTTCTTGCCGCCAAGAGCGAGGCGTAGGTGGATGCGAGCGCATTGTCATGGAAGTTTCATCCTACCCTATCTCTGAGTCAAGACCAAACATTGCCATGGCTGCTAAACTCTTGCCGCTTTGCACCGATCAGCACAAGAGGCGGACGAAATACTAGCATGAAGCTTTCTTTGACAACAGAAAGAATCCAGCTTACACAAGCTGAACGACAAAGACGCCACGAAGTGCGTCGTCGAGTGATCTTGCCGCTCCGTCTCACCACTGGTTCTGGAGAGATGATTCCCGCGGTCGTCCTTAACCTGAGCGCTTCTGGGCTCTTGCTGCTTGTTGATGAGCGCTCCTCGCTTACCTTGCCGCCGCCGCGAGGCTCACATTTAGACGGAGCCTTTTTCTTCGAAGATATCGAGCTCCCCCAATGTACACTCGAAGTCGTCAGAATCGTCCGACAAGGCAATACCCAATTTGTTTTAGGATGTCGGTTCGTAGACGTTCCTTCCACAATTCTGAGGGAAATCCGCTCGAAAATGACCACCCGTCCCAACGACGAGTTGTCTTATTCCACTTCCTAAAAGATCCTGGCTTTCTCTTTTCCGCCGTGGACAAGGCGCTTAAGCGCCTTGCCTACAGTCCACAATATTACTTTCAACGGGGATTTGGCATTTTAAGTCGCGATAATTCATGAGCGTGATGCCCTCTGTGGTCAGCGCCGCCCGAACGGCAGGGCTGATCAACGCGGCAAGTTCTTTGTCACGGCGGTACGTTGGCGTCCAGTATCGCACTTCGGGGCATGGCAGGAACGCTGGGTGACTATAGATCTCCGTCACTCCAGTGCGTAGTTTTGGCAACAATGCAAGAAGATACCGTTCATTCAGGTTGCCGCTTTGATGTAAGCCAAACAGTGCATCCGGAAACGCAATCTTACTCGCACGGAGTTTTTGTTCGGCTCCCCGGGCAAGTTGCGTAAAAATCAACGACTCCCAACGCTTGCGAAGCTGCTGGCGCGGATCACAGGATAAACTCGTCGTCAGATCTTCTCGGGTAAGCCGTATTGCTTTGACGCCATACTCCGGCGCTAGCTCCGTCAAGATCTTGAGCACGGTTGGATGCATGTGGATATGCAAATGTCCATCAACCTGGGCAAGCGGCAAGCCAGTCGCGAGAAACCGTTCAATTTGCCCCCGGCATTCGTCCTGCAACTGCTCACGAGCCTGACGCGAAAAAAAATACCGCAGCCCAGCAGTCGTGGGATTGTCCGAAAAGTTCCCGCTCGGTTGAGTCACCCGAGTCAAGAGATGGGGCGCGCACACAGCTCGACCTTGGACGAGCGTCAGGTGGAGTCCTACGCTGAGAGTCGGCGTTTCTTGCGCCAGAGCGACGGCTTCTTGCCACGCTGAACCCGTTACCATCAAACTGGTATTCGTGAGGACGCCATGGGTATGGGCGTACACGATGCCAGCATTAACCTGCGAGGAGAGCCCAAAATCATCTCCATTGACAATTAAGCGCCGTTCAGTAGTTGAACTCATCATAGAGTTTTCTACGTTCTCGCCCGGTTCCCGGGTCTGCGAAACCCTTTACGAAATCCCAGGATAAAAGAGAAAACCCCAATCACTCCGATCACCAACAACCAGCGCATAGTATATGACCAATTTCCCTCCCAGCCGCGTAGCAAGATACCCTCGTATATTTCTAACACTGCTACTCCGGCTATCCAACCACAACAGGACTCATACTCTTTCCGCCACGCGAAGCGCCATCCGAAGGGTAGGGTGGTCCGCACTGCGGCGCCTAGGTTGCCCAAGATAGGAAAAAAACGCGGGACATCGTTTCGTTCATACTGGTGATAATCCTCCCCAAATCTCCGTCGCATCCGCTTCTCCTCCATGTCCGTAATGACGTGATAGAGATAAGCAAACGGCGCGAGGAGGAGCAGATATGCCCAGGGATTATTGAAAATAATGATGAGCCCGGCGGCGATGAGAAAATTGCCGGTGTATAACGGATGGCGCATGAGCGTGTACGGTCCCCGATCACGCACTCCCCATTTCCCCACTGTGGCGTTGCTGCCCCACGCCCACAGCCGCATCCACTGTCCAAACATGCAGACCAGAACTCCCAGTATATCCGTAAGCGTATCAAGCAGCGGACTTCCGCCAGGCATTACTGGCCGTAACCAGACAACACAAAACACGATGAATGGAACAGGAAGATAACGTCGGTAGCGTCGCAACCAGACCCCAGGGCCTGTTTCCGGGTGTGGCGGAAGCGGCGTCCCGGAAGGAGAGACGGAAGGGTGCGATGAAGAATCCGAAATCATCTGGCCGCTTGTACCGAGGACTGCCGTCGGATGCAACCGGGGCCGTCCTTTGCAGAGACATACAATTCATTCACCGAGATGCACCAGGATAAGCCGTATTTCTGGATCAGGGCCGGCTGACTCTTTACTATCGAGGACAAAACGGACATGGGGAAGCGAGCGAAATTTCTCCCAAGACGAGTCTCGGAGCAGATAATATCCTGGTTGACAACGGCCAAACTCTGGCTGCTCGGCGCACGACGCCAGAGGTACATGTCGGTCTAGGTAGAAATAGACCTGCGAGAACTCGTCAAACTCAGACGAGTACGAGACTGGCGTGTAAAACCACAAGGGCTCCTGTGGATCAACGGTGCGCTGGATGGCCGCAGCGAATCCAGTCATACCTTTGTACTCTTTGAAATACGCGCGAGTAAAAGGATATCTTGCGAACGACGCGACGACTAAAAAGCTGAGCAGCCCCCACAATGCGGCTCGCCAACGCCCAGCCGTGCCCACAAACACGGCCCAGACGCCAATCCCACAGGTCACGACGTACAAACACGCGGCATACTCAGGATGGTCCGTAAGGAAGCGAAGGTGAACAGCGAGGTTATTCCATTTCTTTTCGCCCAGCCACTGATCAACCCAGGGGTCATTGATGGACAATCGGCCACAGAGAGCTGAAATGACGCCAGCCAGTATGGCCCCAGCACTCACCAAAGCTACGAGCCGCAACACAGTACGCAGCCACGGGGGAAGCGGACGCTCTTGTGCGGCCACCCAGGGCCAGCCCCACTCGGCCGCAAAGAGCGCGGCAGCTGGATACGTTGGCAATAAATAGACATTCCGCTTGCCGGAAGAGACCGAGAAAAAGATAAAAATGGTCGCCCACCAGAGCAGTGGTAAGACGCCTTTCTCCCGCACGGGGGCGTGACGCGAAAAGTTCCATAATCCGATACAAAATAGAAAACTCCAGGGAAACCCTTCCCCCAAAAACGGCAGGATGAAAAAGACGCTCGAAGGAATGCGCTTTCCCGATCCCGCCGTAAAGCGCACCAGGTTCTCCTGTAACACCTGCTTCTGGACAAACGGCCATCCTTCCTGGGCAAACGCCAGGAGGTACCACGCCAGCGGCAGCCCTATGGCGAGGAGCACCCCCGGGAGACTGAATAAAGACCACAACCGCGACAATTGTTGTTGAACCGCCAAATAGGCCACGATAACCAAAAGCGGTAAGATGTAGCCAACCGGTCCTTTACTCAACGTGGCGCCGGCCAACGATAAATAAAAGGCGAAGCTACGCCAGCCTCGCCACTCTTCATCCTCGTACATCACGGCAAAGCTCGCGATTGCTGCTAGGACAAAGAATGACAGTACGGGATCAACCCACGCCTCACGCGACATTTCCAAAAAACATGGAATAGTAAACAAAAGCAAAGCGGCGAGCACGCCCACTGTACGACCAGACAGTCGACAGCCGAGCAAACAGGTCAACGCCACACTCAAGGCGGAAAAAAAGGCGTTAGGAAATCGGACGCTCCATATAGAAACCCCACCGGAAAGCGTAGACACGGCGGCGCCGAACCAGTGCAGGAGCGGCGGTTTTGAGGGGATGGTTTCTCCGTTTCGTAAGGGGAGAATGAAGTTGCCAGAGCGCACCATCTCCTGCGTCACCAGCGCTTCGCGGCCTTCCATCGTGCGATAGATTGGTCCTTCTCCCAGCCTCCACACAAAAGAAGCGAAGGACAGCACAAAAAGCAGTGCGGCAAGCACGAGCGGAGAAACTCGATGAAAGAAACTAAGCGCAGCAGAAAACATAGCGTCCGGCAAAATTGCAACGCTTCCTATCATTCTTACTGCGCTTGGGATAGGTCGGGGCGGCATTACAGAAAGAGTGCTTGCCGCCTCTCTATTTTCAGGACTTGGGAATAAGCAAACTGGCGATGAGTTCATACGCTTGATCATTGGCCATGCCCATGACCAAGCCGGCGCGCGCATCGCGGAAGTAGCGTTCAAAGGGTAGACGCGCGGCAAAAGCGGTCCCGCCGAATATCGTCATCAGGTCTTGCGTAACTCGCACTGCTGCTTCGGAGCACAGCACTTTGGCCTGCACAAATGGCAAGGGCGACGTCGCTCTGCCTCCATCGGCCACCGCCGCTGCTGTATGTAACAGGGCCCGGGCGGCCTCGATTTGCGCGCTCATCTCCGCGAGGCGGCGTTGATTGATAGGACTATCTAATCTTCTCGCGCCGCTTTGGAAACGCTTGCTTCCTTCCTGGATCGCGAGTTCATAGGCGCCCGAAGCGATGCCAAGGTACGCAGCGCCATACGTGAGAATCAGCAGGGGCATGAGATACTTGGGGATGACGGGCTCATCTTCATGCCCGATCCCCAGGCGGTTTTCTTCGGGCACGACGCCGTTGAAGAGCATGGGGCTGCTGCTATTGCCGCGCATCCCCAATCCATTCCATTCACCGAGCACTTTCCAGTCTACTTTATCTCTCTCCACCACCAGAAAATCCGGCATCCCTTTGGCGGGGCGTCCTTCGAGACGACAGAGCATAGAGTAATGCGTCGCCTGGCCGGCGGAGGTGACATAAGACTTCCGCACATTGTCCAGTTGGAACCCGTCATCAACACGTTTGCAGGTTGAGACCTTCATCGCCTCGGGATTCCAATCCGCGCCTGTGGTTCCTGTAGTCTCACCGCCGGCGATAGTAGTGAACACCTCGCCGCGCCCCAAGGGCTTGACGAATCGTTCAATCTGATCTGGCGTCGATATGTGATTGTACAGCTCCGAAGCTTCGAGGTGCATCTTGTAGCACATGGCGGTAGAAGGGCACTTCTTGGCGATCTCCTCGACGACCAAACAGGTTGTGATTAGGTCACCGCCGAGTCCGCCATATTCCGGGGAAACGCGCAACGCCCATAGTCCGGCCTGTCGCAACGCATCGAGAGATGCTGTTGGGTATTCGGCCTTCCGATCGTACTCTGCGGCGCGAGGACCAATCTCGCGCTCGGCGAGCGCTACGACACGATCTTTCCAGTCTTGTTGTGTTGAGGTGAGGGGAAAATAATTCATCTGTTAGGCTCCTTTGTTTAGTTAAGCGTTGTTGTCTTTTCCCACTGGTAAGCGAGCCGCGGCCCAGCTGAGTTCGAGATGCACGACGTTTGGGAAGCCCATCTCTTGCAGTATGTCCGCCGTAATTGTAGGGTGCGCTCCGCGCACCGACAAATCTGGTGCACAAGTGCACCCTACGACTCTATGATCCAGCCTCAGCACTCGTTTTTCATTCATCATTCTGCCTTCATCAGTCATAATTTATTTGAGCCCCGCTTTGCGCAAAGCCGTCACAAAACGCTCCAAGACGGCTGGGTCTTTGTAGTGTAGCCTCTGCCGGTACCCGTCCAGTGTGAAATTCGGACTGATGCGCAGAATTTCTGCTGCCTCCGCTCGCGCCTCCTCTTCGTGACTAGATTCGCTGTAGACAACAGCCAGAAAAAAGTGAGCAGCGAGCAGATTGGAGTTGCGGGTGAGAGCGCTCTTGAGAAGGGGAATCGCCTTTTCATCCTGCCGCATTAACGTATAGGACCAGCCTAAGTTCACCAAATACGCGGCCGGATACCGGGGATTGAGGCGCATAGCCTCCTCGATCAACCTGATGTTTTCCTCTGGTCTCCCCGCTATGTTCAGAATGATTCCCAAGTTCATGTAGCCTTCTGCATCATTGGGGGCAAGGTCGATCGCACGCTTGCCCTCAGCGATGGCGCGCTCGTACTGCTTTTTATGTATGTACAGAAGACCTAACACGCCGTGGGCCAGAGAAAGGGAATCGTCCAAAGTGATCGCTTTCTGCGTGAGGGCAAACACCCGCTCTAGAGATTGCGGGTCCTGACTCCATTGCCACATCCAATCCAACGTATGCGTTGCGCCCAGTCTTGCGTATGCCGCCGCATATTGCGGATCGAGCTCAATGGCCTTCTCATACATCTGCCGTGCCTGTGCCATTGCTTCCTTGGTGAAGCGCCAATAGTCCTCGGTGCCACGCAAGAAGTAGTCGTAGGCCTCCAGGTTGTCTGTGTGTTTGCGCGCAATGACTCCTATCTCCTCCAACGTGAGCTGCAGCTTCAGTGTGGTCTTGATCTTCTGCACAACCTCATCTTGTAACGCAAAGATATCCGCAAGTGGTCGGTCATACTGCTCGGACCACAGATGATAACCGGTGGCAGCCTCGATCAACTGCACGGTGATGCGTACTCGCTGGTCGGCTTTCTGTACGCTGCCTTCCAAGACGTAGCGCACGCCCATCTCGCGCCCCACGTCTTGCACCTTCACTGCCTTGCCTTTGTAGGTGAACGCCGAGTTGCGGGCGATGACAAAGAGACTGGAGATTTTGGAGAGATCGCCGGTCAGCACTTCGGTGAGGCCGTCGCTGAAGTATTCTTGGTCCGGGTCTTTGCTCATGTTGACAAAGGGAAGGACAATGAGCGAGGGCTTGTCAGGGAGCGGTAATGCCGCTGGCGTGGCTTGGGTGCTAGGGGTTGGGGATTGGGGGTTAGGGATTGGCGAGGAAAGATAGCGAACGACCGCGAGAGTTCCGGCAATAAACAATAAGCCGGCACCCGCTGCCATCGTCCATGTGCGGCGGGTATTGCCCGCCCTACGACGTTCTAGACTTGCGACCTGATGACGTGATGACTTTCGACTTGCAGCTTCCTTGTCGGTCCCCTCACCCTGGCCCTCTCCCCCAAGGGGCGAGGGAATCTCAAACACGATCCGGTAGATGCGCACCGGCTTAGCGATATTCTTGACCTCCTGCTCGCCTTGATAGTCGTACGTGAAGGGCAGCTTATTCTCGACATGGTCGTACACCGTGCCAGAAATACAAATGCCGCCAGGAGTCGCCAAACTCTCTAGCCGTGCGGCGATGTTGACGCCGTCGCCATAGAGTCGTTCGCCTTCGACAATTACATCGCCCAAGTTGATGCCAATGCGAAAATGCATCTGCCGATGGGCAGGCAACTCGGTATTTTTCGTCTTGAGTTCTTGTTGGATTTCGACTGCGCAGCGCACCGCATCGACGATGCTGGCGAACTCGGCCAGCAGGTTATCGCCGGGCGCATCGACCACGCGGCCTCGGTAATGTTGGATGAGAAAGGAGATTACTTCGCGATAGGCCGTAAGCGTGCGGATAGTAGCCTCTTCGTCGTCGCCCATGAGGCGACTGTAGCCCGCGACATCGGTGCTGAAGATCGCCGCCAGCTTGCGCGTCATGCCGACGGCAGGCATCTGCTCAGGCATCGTTCCTCCCTTCTGGAAGGTGATTATTCTACTCCCAGGTTGCGCCTGTCAATCGCTCGTTAGAAAAGGCGATCACGAGCGCAGATACGAGGCCCCGTTTACATCGACAATGGTCCCGGTTGCAAAATCAGCCTCTCCGGACGCGAGAAACGTGACAATCGACGCCACTTCTTCTGGCCGTCCGACGCGGTTGAGCGGGCTTTGCTCACGGATATCCTTGCCGCGGGGGCTGGCGAGGATCGACGCGGACATATCTGTCTCGACGAACCCCGGAGCTACAACGTAGACAAAGATATTGTGCGGCGCCAACGCCTGCGCGAGCGACTGACTCATCGCATTGAGCGCGGCTTTGCTGGCGGCGTAGGCGGGCGATTTGGGCGCGCCTCGAAACGCCCCGCGCGAGGAAATGTTTACGATGTGACCACCGCCATGCTCGACCATGTGTCGCGCCGCATGGAACATGAGGTTGGAGGGGCCGACCAAATTGGTATCGAGCGTGCGTTGCCAGACGTCGTTCCACGTGTCGTAATCAATTCTGAGCAATGGCTGCCACTCATTAATCGCCGCGTTGTTGACCACGACATGGAGCCGCCCCATATCACGTACGACGGCAGTCACGAGTTGTGCAACCGACTCGGCGTGGGCGACGTCTGCTTGGAAGAGCGCATGAGGACCACCCGGCAGCAGTGCCTGTGTCTGTTCCGCAGCTTCTCGGTCTCGATTGTAGTGAATGGCGATGCGAGCGCCGTAGTGAGCAAAGCGTTGCGCAATGGCGCGACCGATGCCGCGCGACGCGCCTGTGATGAGGACGACTTTGTCGGTGAAGTCCATAACCACTCCCCTTCTGCTGTTGTCTCTCGTCGATATGGCGCCACGTTCGATAAATTAAGGCGCTGATTCTTTCATCACATAGCCTGCGCCGCGCACGGTATGAATGAGTTTTGGTTCGAAATCGGCATCGACCTTTTTACGAAGATATTTCACGTACACATCAATGACATTCGTAAATGTATCGAAATCGACCCCCCACACGTGCTGGGCAATCAACGCTCGACTGAGTACGCGACCGGGATTGCGCAGAAAAAATTCCAACAAAGAAAACTCTTTTGCCGTCAGGTCAATCTTTTTGCCCGTGCGGGTGACTTGATGCGTCACCGGATCGAGACTTAAGTCCGCCAGCGTAAGGATGAGCGGTTGCGTCGGCGCTCCGCGTCGTAACAGCGCCCGCACTCGCGCTAACAGCTCTTCAAAGGCAAAAGGTTTAGTCAAATAATCATCGGCGCCTTGATCCAGCCCGGCGACTTTATCCGCCAACGTGTCTTGCGCCGTTAAGAGAAGCACTGGAGTCTGCACGCCGCGTTTGCGCACCTCGCGTAGTATGGACAGTCCATCTCGTTTCGGCAGCATCACATCGAGGATAAGGAGGTCATAATCCCCGTCAAAAAGCTGCGTGAGTCCATCTTCACCGTCATACGCCAGAGCGACGGTATAGTGCTCGGCTTCTAACCCGCGTTGAATAAAGCTCGCGACCTTCTTTTCATCCTCAACGACGAGCACATGCATAGGGGTCGCTCAATTCGCTCACGTCAACCGGACAGGTAAGACCACCATTTGCAGTCCAGAAAACTGCAAGCGCCGCTGCAACGTGAACGCTGCCTGGTTATGTAACACTTTGTCCCAGAAATGTTCTTGCCGAAAAACCAGTTTCCCGGCGAAAAAGACCGAGCGAGGAAACCGCTTGGCGACTTCGTGCGCCAAGTGTTCTAGCTCATCAATCGCATCAGTGCCCATGGCGCACCAATACTCAGCATACAACCCTTGTCGTTTCACGAAGCGAGTGTACTTTTCCAGACTACTTTCCGTTTCCTGCTGCAGGTGCTCGATTTCTTCGCGTCCTTTGAAACGGTTAGTGTCGATGACGCCGACGCCGACGAATACAAAATTCTTGAAATGCGAGCCAAAGAGACGCGGCACGCCTAACACGGCGTGAATGCCGAGCCCGTTATACCCATTGACAAAAAACACTGCCGTTGGGGCGTTGGTATCGCGTGCAGGCACCGGCGCGTGCTCATCCGGAAGCGGAAGATCTAAGAGAATGTCGTCGAGCCGGTGTAAGCTTCTCTCGGCGATGCGGTAGTGTTGGTTGATGTACAAACACAAGCCAATCACCCCCGACGTGAGGACGATCGTCACCCAACCGCCTGCCCGAAACTTGAGGGCTACGGTTGCGACCAAGATGGAAGAAGTGAGAATCAAGCCTGAGCCATTGATGAGCAACCGTCGTAACCAGGTCTTTTCGCGGTGACGTGCGTCCCACCAATGTCGACACATGCCGAGTTGTGAAAGTGTAAAGGTCAGAAACACATTGATGCTATACAAAACGACGAGCAGATGGACGTCGCCGTGGGTGTAGAGTAGCAGCACCAGAGCGGCGCCGCCCATAAGTAAAACGCCATCCTGCGTAACCAGCCGTTCGCTGAGCTGATAAAAACGCCGCGGCACCCAAGAGTCGAGCGCCATATTGGCGAGCACCTGCGGTCCCCCGAGAAAACCGGTCTGCGCAGCGACAAATAAGATCGCTCCGGAAGACAGCATCGTGATCAGGAAGAACATCGAGCCTAGGGGAAGGCCGCCCACTTGCCAATGTTGCACCAACGCCCAGGTAAGAACGCCGTTGAGGGTGCGGCCTTCTTCATGCTGCACCTGCAAGAGCAAGTATGAAAGCAATAAACCGCTCGCGGTAAACGCTAAGGAGGCGGCCATGTACACCATCGTGCGCTTCCCGGTCTCAACGCGAGGTTCGCGCAGAATCTGTAGTCCATTACTAACTGCTTCGATGCCTGTGTAGGTTCCGCCGCCGAGACTGTACGCCCGCAGCATGATCAACCCCATCCCCAAGAAACCTAATTCCTTGAGACCTGTTTCCGATTCCTGGAATGATGCTGAGAGTATGGCAGGCGCAGCATCTATGTGCGTGAACACGCCGTACAGAATCACAATGACATGCGTCACCAGAAAGATCAGGAAAATTGGCAGGAGTACAACCACCGATTCTCGGACCCCGCGCAGATTCAGGACAATTAAGACGCATATCGCTAGTACGGCCACTATGAGCTTGAACTCGTGAAATTGGAGAGGAAGAAGATTAAAGACCGCGTCCGCGCCGCTGGCGATAGAAATTGCTATTGTTAACACATAATCGACCAGCAAGGCGCCGCCGCATACTAAGCCGGGGTAGCGACCTAAGAGTTTGGTGGCGACCAGATACCCGCCCCCGCCACTCGGAAAGAGTTCGATAATTTGCGAATAACTGGCGGAGATGACAAAAACGGTCACTGCCATTAATGCCGCCAAGACCAAGGCAAGGAACGTATGCGAGCCGAGAGCGAGAAATGCTTCCTCTGGACCGTAGCAAGAAGAAGATAAACCGTCAGAGCCTAACCCGACCCAGGCGAGGAACGCCGCTAAGGAAATATGGTGAAAGACATCGGGGGATAACGGATCTTTTGCTTGCCCGACAAAGAAGGTGCGCAACCGTTCCCATCGAGTGGGTAAAAGAAGAGATGGGTCTCCCTCTCCTGGAGTAGGAAGAGACTGACCATTTCCGGGAGAAGGGTCATTATCTGCAAGACTTGGGGTTTCTTTCATA
>JACXTT010011369.1_pt1 | contig 11912 bp, 7 predicted proteins | sample 9270951 | NCBI WGS metagenome assembly JACXTT01 (sample SAMN15532306, study PRJNA645909) | rock metagenome | isolation source: weathered quartz diorite | place: Puerto Rico | collected 2017-06-21 | reverse complement strand
GTTTGAAATCCGTAGGCGGCGGCGCGCCGTTCCGCGAGGCCAATGAGCGCGCGGGTCCCAGGATCGGTCATGGTGATGCAGTGATGCGGAAACCGCCGCCACAGGTATTCGAGGATCGCGTCCCGGCTCTTCGTCGTCATTACTTGGCTGCCGGCTTCGGATACTCGAAAGGCTTGTCGTGAATCGCTTCGAGTTTCGCAAGAGTCGCATCGTCGATCTCACCGGTGATCTCGATCCCCGTATCGCGCTGGAACGTTCGCAGAGCCTGCCTGGTTTCCTCGTCCAACTCGCCACTCGCAATGGCGCATGCATACCCGAGGTTGGTCAAGCGATGTTGCACGCCCGAGACCTCATTGAGCGGATTGAGGTGGCCGAACTCCAGAATCAGGCGGATCTGCGGTGAATTCACGTCGCCGGGCTGGCCGACCACGAGTTCGCCGGTTCTGGCCTGCGCCGGAATAAAACAGGACACGATGCCCTGTGCGTCCGTCGTTCCCTTTTGTTCCTTGCCGTCGGCAAGCAGCGTAAATGGCTGGTTGGCGCGCGGCTTGTTCTGGTCGAACAACTGCACCCGGAACTTGGCCGGAAGGCCCTTGCGCTTGAATTTGTGCTTCGCCGAAGTAGGCCGTTTCTCGATCTTGGGCCGCAACTCCGGAACGAACAATTCATCCCCCGGAAGCAGGATGTTCATGTCGGTCCGCTTATTGCGCAGATCGCGGTTGGCCGGATCCTTCCAGATGGTGTCCGGAAAGTGCCCGGTCGCGTCCGCAATGCGAATCACGCTATCCCCCTCAGCAATCGTTTGCCAACCCGGAATCTTGGACGTCCTCCCCCTCCGCAACATTGTCCCACAGCCAGTCTCGAGAGCCCTGCCTATCGTCTGCTCACCCGCTCACCGGTAGAACGGTTGCCAGGTGATCCATCGGGGCCCCCAGTGCGGCGCCGCGAGGCCTGTTTCGAGCGCTCCCAGATCAGGCGCCCGTCCAGTAAATCCATCGTTGACCGTCGGAATCACGACCCCTGCATCCACCGCCTTCGACCCCGGCTTCAACTGGAAGTTCAGATCCATCGAGTGATACACGGCGTATTTCTTCGTCGCGTCTGGCGCACTCAACTTCTCAAAAATGTCGAAGTCCACTTCGATGCCGTGCGATTCCTGGCCCGTCGCCGCGGACAACGCCGCGAGCGTGGGAAACGACCGCCAATCGCTTTGCGAGGGCTCGTAAACGCGTTGTCCCTTGGGAGGAGCAAAAAACCAGTACTGATCCTTGACGCCCTGATTCGGCCGGTAGCCGTTGTAGTCGCTCGTGTTGGCGTCAGTCGAATTCGCCTGGCGCAGGATTCCCCGTTCCGGCATATCCCGTCCGAGAAAAAGGTTGTTGCGATAGTGGACATTTGCCGATGGATCGCCCGCCAGATTCTCGCCGATGATCGTGTTGTGATACACGTACAAACCAGCGGGCTTGGCCGAAAACTTGAACGACACTCCGGATGGCACGTTGTAGAGGATATTGCGCATGAAGTACACCGGCCCGCCGAACACCGGTTGCGAACTATACCCGCCCTGCGCCGCATTGACGCCGCGATTATTGAAGACGCGTATGTTGTGCACTCCACCGTCTGTTTCCACGAAATCATCGTTGGACAAGTGCATGTCATTGTTGTAAATGTCGATCGATGAGGCGCGCCGGTCCGGATCCTGCTCCGGCGTCCCGTACGTGGAAATTCCGATCGCATCGTGAAAATAAGCGATCGCATTGTGCGCAATCACGTGGCCCGGACCATAGACCTTGACTGCGTAATAACTCGTCAGCCGGTGCGATCCATAGAGCGGTTCCGCCCAGGTGTTGCCGCCAGGTTGCCGCTGCCGGCCACCCCAGCCGACCAGGCGGAATCGATCGTCGCGGCCTAGAAACAGATTGTCCGCGATATAGAAATCCGAGGAGCCGGCAAACTCGGTCCACACGCCGAACCCGACGCCTTCGAAGCGGCAGTTCTTCACCGTCAACGCTACCGCGCCGAGCACCTCTTTCTGCCCCGCGAAGATCGCCACGTCCGTATTTCGAAACGTCAGCCCTTCAAAGATATGGTGAGCGGACGCCATCACGTCGAACAATCGATGGTTGCCGTCGCCGTCGAACACCACCTCGCCATCGCCAGCGGCTTGAATCGTGATGGGCATTTCCGCAGTGCCCTTCAGTGTGAGCGACATCGATCCGTCGAACGGCGCCATCATCGGATCGACGTAGTTGAGCCGCTCGGGCCGGTACAATCCCGCATGCACCAGAATCGTGTCGCCCGGATGCGCCCGCCGCTCCCACACCACAGACCAGTCGCCGAGCCCTGCGCCATAGTAAGCCTCCAGAATGCCGGTGAATGAAGGTTCCACGCGCGGTCCGAAATAGTCGGGAGGATAGACATGCAGCTTTCGACCGCCGGCGTGGGCCCTCGGCTCGGTACGGGTCTTGACCTTGACAGTCTGTGAAGCCGTCCCGTTCACGCCATCCGGATCCTGCAACTGAAACTTGCACTCGTATTCGGTTCCGGGCTGCAAATTGAGGATCGATCCCGCGAAACCGTCCGGCACCGTGTAATCGAGATTCTCGCGCCGGCGGTACACCTTCTCACCGCCGATACGGCTGAGCGGCAAGGCCTCGCGCCACGCGGACTCACCAGTCTTGCGGAACTGCACCATCACCGTCGCGTTGCGGTTTGCGTCTCCAGTGATTGCCCACTCGAAACCGAGGTTGAGGAGCGTGGGATGTTCGACGTGGAACCTGCCGGTTGTGGTGGCGTTGTTGGTCTGGGCTTGCAGTAGCGCAGCGGTCGCGCACATCCACGCGGCGACAATTGCGGATCGAGTCATAGTGGCGGCAATTATATCCCAGCTGCCTGGATGCCCTGACGCCCCGCGGAACTTTCCGCGTCTCTCGGTGTCTGGAGAAAAATGGGTTCCCATTTGCCTTCCACCACCACTTGCGTCGGCCTGGTACTGATTTTGGCCCCGTTAAGCTGGTACGGCGCGTGGTGGTGCTGGGACCAAAGTCGAACATGGCGCCCCGTGGAGATGGCTGTCTCGCTCGCTCCGGGGCACGCTCGGACCGGGGAATTTGAAATTAACATCCCCAGCCGGTATTCGATCGCTCTGCGAACGAATTACGGTTTACCTTCTACTCCGTGCCCGACCGGGCCGGACGAGTGCCAACTCCGTGTGGAACAGGTTTCTGCAAGGTGGACCGTGTCAAAAAACGGCGCAGTTGTAGCGAGCGGCGCCGGGCGTCCGAGTCCGTGGTCGTACAACCTCGGAGACTTCCAAGGCGACGAAGGAACTTATGTGCTGGACCTTAGCGTTGACGAAGGCGACATCGGCCTCAACGCGCTGGCGCCTCTCCTGATTGTCTTCGAAGGCTCCGGTAGTTCGGAAGCGAGCCGCAATCATGGCGACTGGGTACTTCGGGCAATCGTGCTGCTGCTGCCGGTTGGGATTTCGACAGTCGTGCATGGAGCGATCCTAAGCCGGCGAAATGTCGAAGTCTCGCATGCCGCCGGCGGAGCCGAGCGCCGGCTCTTCCGCTGGATGTCATCGATGCCGGCGCGGTTCGGGCTTATTGGCGCAAACGTTCACATAATCTTGTTTCTTGTCATAGCCGGATTTGTGTGCGCGAGCCAGTACGCATCTAAAGGCCTGGCGGTCACGCTGTTGGCGAAGAATGTGAATGTTCCGCCCAGCGTTGGAATTCAACCTTTGCTCGTCCGGGTAGTCTACGCCGGCCCTAAGCGCCTTCCTGAGGTGCAGTTGAATTGGAAGCCGATTGCGCTGAAAGATCTTGCGGCGACGCTTCAGGACGAGATGGCGCGCCGCCCGCCGGAATGGCCTGTTTACGTGCAGGGCGATTCGGAGTTGGAATGGGGAGATGTCGTGCCCGTCATTGATATCATTCAAGGACTCGGAGCGAAGGCAGTGCTGATGCCGCGGGCCGTGCGGTAGCGGAGTCTCCCGCTCTAGACTGGAATAGTGAAACACCGCGGGGACCAACCGGTGCATGAGGCGGCTCGAGCAGGGCTCGCCGATAAGGTGGCTGAGCTATTGGCCAAAGACGCTTCGCTGGTCGATGCGAAGGGGATGGATGCACGGACGCCTCTACATTGTGCCGGGACGGTCGCCGTAGCGGCGCTGCTTTTGAATCATGGCGCCCGGATTGACGCCCGCGACGAAGATCACGACTCGACGCCGGCGCAGTGGCGTATCGGCGAATCGCCGGACGTGGCGCGATTCTTACTCGAAAGCGGCGCGAAGGCGGACATCTTTCTAGCCGCGGCGCTAGGCGATCTGGCTTTGGCGGAAAGGCTGGTCAGGGAAGATCGGCGTTGCCTGGCGCACCGGATCGGTAAGGCGCCGGAGTTTCCGCCGATTGGACATGACGGACGAGGCGGCACGATCTACCAATGGACCTTGCGTTTCAATTCTTATCCGCACCAAATCGCTCTGTTGAAGGGGCATCAGGCGATGTTCGATTTCCTATACGCGGAAAGCGATATGGCGACGCGGTTGCTGGTCGACTGCGTGCTGGCGCGGCGCATCGAGGCGGAGGCGATTGCGAACGAGCATCCGGAGATCGTGCCTGACCTGCCGGATGTGGATCGCGAGCTCGTGGCGAGGTATTGCTGGGAAACGAACACGAATTACAATGCTGTGGAACTGATGCTCGACTTGGGCTTTCCGGTCGCGCACCCGGAGCGGAGCCACGGCTACACTCCGCTGCACAATGCTGCGTGGGCGGGTTCAGGTGACTTGGTGGACCTGCTGATCGCACGCGGGCATCCGGTCGACATTCGGGATCCCGGGTACGATGCGACGCCCCTTGGGTATGCGTTGCACGATTGCCTGGTTGAGAAGCGTCACCCCGAGGGCGAATTCGCGAGAGTGGTGAAAGCCTTACTCGAAGCGGGAAGTCCCATGACCGGTGTGAATTATCCAACTGGCAATGCGGCGCTGGACGACGTACTGCGCTCCTTTATGTGAACGGCAAAAAGGGCTGGATCTCGCGGATCCAGCCCTTCGTCCGTTCCATTACTCAGCAGACGCAGCTTCCGGCTGGCTCTTGAAGTTCCGCCGGATCACCGTGAAGGTCAGCGGAACAAAGAACAGCGTCGACAACGTCGCAACGCTCAATCCGCCGATCACCGCACGGGCCAACGGAGCGTTCTGTTCGCCGCCTTCACCCCAACCGAACGCCATCGGAAGCATACCGATCAGCATCGCCGCCGCAGTCATCAGGATGGGCCGCAAGCGCGTCCTGCCGGCGTCGATCGCCGCTTCGAGCACGGAAACTCCGTGGCTCAACCGTTCCTGCGCAAACGTCACCAGCAGAATTGAATTCGCCGTCGCCACGCCAACGCTCATGATCGCGCCCATCAGGCTTGGCACGTTGAACGTCGACTGCGTCAGAAACAGCGCCCACACGATGCCCGCGATAGCGCCAGGCAGTGCGGTGATGATGATGAACGGCGTCGACCAGCTTTGAAAGTTCACCACCATCAGCAAGTACACCAGCAGCGCGCTCACGATCAGGCCAAGGCCCAGCCGCGAGAACGCCGTGTTCATCGATTCCACCTGCCCGCGAACCGAGATCGTGTTGCCCGGCGCCAGCTTCGTCCGGAACTCGTCCACGATCTTGTTCACCTCGCTCGACACCGACCCGAGGTCCGAATCCTGCACGCTTGCGTACACGTCGAACGTCGGCTGCACATCGCGGTGCGAAGCGTTCACCACCGTGCGTTCGCGCTTCACCTGCGCCATGTTGCTGAGCAACTGGATCCCGTCCGCACTGGAACGCGTCGGCACCGGCGTGTTCTCGATGTCCTGCATCGATTGAATCGCCGTCTGAGGCGTCTGCACGGCCACCATATAGGTCATGCCCATGCGGGGATCGAGCCAGAAGTTCGGCTGCACCTGCGCCGACGACGCGAGGCTTACAAACATGTTGTTCGCGACATCCTGCTGCGTCAGGCCGAACTGCGCGGCGCGAACGCGATCCACGTCGATCTTCAGCGACGGCGCGTCCACAACCTGATGCAGGTGCACGTCCACCGCTCCCGGCAAATGCTTCATGCGATCCTCGATCTGGCGTGCAATCGCGTAGTTCGCCGGACCGCCGTAACCCGCCACCTGCACGTTGATCGGCGCCGGCAAACCAAAGTTCAGAATCTGGCTCACCATGTTGGCCGGCTGAAAGTAAAACGTCGCGCCCGGAAACTGTTTTGGCAGCTTCTCACGCAACTCCCGCACATATTCGGCCGTCGGTCCGTGCTCCTTCTTGAGGTTCACCGCGATTTCGCCGTCGAACGTTCCGATCGTCGCGCCGTCGCCGAACGCCAGATTGAACGGTTGCGAAGGCCGGCCGATGTTCTCGAGCACCAGGTCTACCTCATCTTTCGGAACCGTCTCGCGGATCGCTTCCGTCACCTCGCTGAACAATCGCTTGGTCTCTTCGATCCGCATGCCAGGCGTCGCGCGGACGTGCAACCGGAACTGCCCGGCGTCCACTTCCGGAAAGAAGTCCCGGCCCACGAACGGCGCGAGCGCCAGCGGAGTCGCCATGAGCGCCACAGCTACGGTGAACGCTCGCTTGCGATTCGCGAGCACCGCCTGCAGATTCGCTGCGTAAATCACCTGCAAGCGTTCGAACGCGGCGTTGAACTTGTGGTGAACGCCCTCAATCGTCCGAGTCAGCCACGTCTTGGGACGCTCGCCATTGTGTTCGGCCTCTTCCGCGGGAAGCAGAAAGTTCACCAGCGCCGGCACGAGCGTGCGGCTCAGCAGGTAACTCGCCGCCATGGCGAACACCACCGCAAGCGCCATCGGAGTAAAAAGGAACCGCGCCGGGCCGTTCAAGAACAGCACGCTCACGAACACAATGCAAATCACCATCGTCGAAACCAGCGTCGGCACCGCGATCTGCTGCGCGCCTTTCAAAATCGCATCGCGAAGATGCAGCTTTTCGGCCGCCATCGTGCGGTGGATGTTCTCGATCTCCACCGTCGCGTCGTCCACCAGGATGCCGATGGCGAGCGCCAGCCCGCCGAGCGTCATCACGTTGAGCGTATGGCCCATCGCCGACAGCGCAATCACCGACACCAGAATCGACAACGGAATCGAAACCGCGATAATCAGCGTGCTGCGCCACGATCCCAGAAAGAGCAGGATCATGGTCGCCGTGAGCAGCGCCGAAACGATGCCTTCATGCAGCACGCCGTCAATCGCGGCCCGAATGAAAATGCTCTGGTCGAACATTTCCTTGATCTCGAGGCCCTTCGGCGCGGCTGCCTTGGTGATGGGCAGAATATCGTTCTTGATCTGGTTGATGATGTCGAGCGTTGAAACGCCGCCCGTCTTGACGATGGAAAGCAGTACGCTCGGTTGCCCGTCCTTGCGGACGCTGTTGATCTGCACCGCCGCGCCATCGCGGACGTGCGCCACGTCGCGTACATAAATGGTTGCGCCATTGACGGTCTTGACCGGCAGGTCGTTCAGAGCGGCCACCGTGTCGGTATTCGAATTCAGCGTGACCTGGTAGTCGGTCGCGCCGACCTTGGCGTTACCGCTCGGCAGCATCAGGTTCTGCGCCTGCACCGCGTTGGCGATATCGATCGGCGATAGCCCCTTCGAAGTCAGCGCGTTCTGGTCGATGTCCACCATGATCTGGCGATCCACGCCGCCGTACGGAGCGGGCAGCAGCGCACCGCGCACTACCGACAACTGCTGGCGCACGCGATAAATTCCGTAGTCATATAAGGCCGACTCCGGCAGCGTCCTCGAACTGAGGCTCAACTGAATCACCGGCACCGAGGAGGCGCTGAAGCGCAGGATCCACGGCGGGTTGATGCCCGGCGGCATGCGGAATCGAATCGATTGCACCGCGGTAGACACCTGGGACATCGCCGAGTCGATGCGTACGCTTTCGTGGAAATAGATCTTGATGACACTGACGCCGTTCAAGGTCTGACTCTCGACTGTCTTGACATCGTTCACCAATGCCATCACGAACTCACTGAACGTCGTGACGCGCTTTTCCATTTCGGTCGTTGGCAATCCCTGATAGCTCCAGATCACCGTAATCTGCGGAACATCCACTTCAGGAAAGATGTCGGTTGGCGTTTTGACCATCGCCCAGGACCCAACCAACAGGATGAGTAGGGCGAGAACGGCCACCGTGTACGGACGATTAAGGGCTAGTTTGACGATCCACATTTTGAGGAGTGCAAATCCTTTCATACACTTGGATACAGAACGGATCGTTTCGATTCATCAAAGTCGTCCCAAACACACAGCCCTACAGCTATTGCCGTATTTCAAATACTTATCCAACATTCGCCTTCCGTTCTGAATCGTTTCATCTCGTAACGTAATCAGTAAGTTTACGAAAGCGAGAGCAATCGGAATGAACAAGAACTCTACTATCGCAGTCCTCATCCTTGGCTTAGGCCTGATCAGTGTTGGCGTCCTCCCCCGGCTCGAACGGCAGATGCGTACGAAGAATGTCGTCTTCGCCGCCGAAAAGTCGTTGCCGATCGTTGCAGTCGCCAAAGCGGAAGCGGCCCCTGCGGATTCTGAACTCGTACTTCCCGCTGCCACCGAACCAAATTATGTTGCACAAATTCACGCCCGCACCAACGGTTACGTCACCCGCCGTTTTGTAGATATTGGCGACAAGGTGCGCGCGGGCCAGGTGCTGGCGACCATTGAAGCCCCCGAAGTCATGCAGGAACTCGCCCAGGCGCAAGCCTCCCTCGCGCAGGCCCGCGCGTCCTTTGAAAGCTCGAACGCAGCAGTGATCCAGGCGCAAGCAACCAGGGAACAGACCAAGGCGAATCAAGCCATCGCGCAAACCACTTTTGACCGTTGGGATCGTCTGGTGCAACGCGGAGTGCTGCCCCGGCAGGAAGGCGACGAGAAGTATAGCGTCTTGAACGCCCGCAACGCTGAAGTCTCCGCGGCCGAAGCGGGGATCGCCAACGCCAAAGCGGCATCGGCGTCTTATCGCGCCAACATCGCCGTGCAGGAAGCAAACGTGCGGCGCCTGCAGCAATTGACCTCGTTTCAGCAGGTCGTCGCGCCCTTCGATGGAGTCGTCACCGAACGCCACGTCGAAAAGGGCGACCTCGTTTCCGCCGGTAACGCAGGCCAGCCCAGCCTCTTCACGATTTCGCAGTCGAACATCCTGCGCGTGAAGGTCAACGTGCCGCAGAGCGCGGCGGGGCAGGTGAAAGCGGGACAAACGGCCAGCATTCTCGTCGCCGAACTGCCGGGCGAAGAGTTCAAGGGCTCGATCGTGCGTGAGGCCGGCGCGTTGAACGTGGCCAGCCGCACGCTGCAAGTCGAAGTGCAAATCGACAACGCGGGTGGCAAGCTTCTGCCTGGTATGTACGCACAGGTCAAGCTCGGTATTCGCCGCGAAGAACCGATGGTGTTGATCCCGGCCGACGCTCTCTACGTCGATGCGAACGGCGCCCGGGTCGCGACCCTGGACCAGAACAACAAGGTTCGCCTGCAGCCGGTAACCATCGCCCGCAACCTCGGCCTGCAAATTGAAATCGCCAACGGACTTTCCGCCGGCGCCACCGTCATCCACAACCCGCCGGACTCTTTGCAGGACGGGCTGGCTGTGCAGATTCAGAAGTAAGGGATCCGCCATGAAGGGAAATAGAGTCGCCATGAAACCGCGCCGTTTTGTATGGCTTTCTCTCGCTGCGATCGCCGCAACCACGTTGTTTTGGCCCGCGACAGTGAAAGCCCAGTCCTTCGATCAGTTCCGGGTCAAGCCCATCAAGCCGCTCGAGTCCGGCGACAGCGCCAAAACCGCGGATGCCATGCGCGACGGCAAACTGTACCTCAGCCTCGAGGACGCGATTACGCTCGCTTTGCAGAACAATCTCGATCTCGAGATTCAGCGTGAGAACCTGAAGATCGCCCGCACGGATTTCCTGCGGGCGCAGGCTGGGGGGCAACTGCGAGGCGTCAGTCTTTCCGTCCGCGAAGGTCCCGCGGGACTTGGCAGTCCCATCGCCTCGCAGTCGGGCCGCGTTGGGGGCAGCGATGCCCCGGCGCTCGACCGTCTCACCGGGCCCGGCACTCAGACCGACCTTTCGATTCTTGGTTCGCTGCCGCTCAGCACCGGTCCGGCGCTGGTGAATCGCGACTGGACCTGGCATACCAACTACGGCTACCGCCACACCAGCACGCCGCAAACCACGCCTTATTTTGCCGGAGGCCTAGATTCGGTCGCGCTCAGTACGAACTCCCTCTTCAACGGCGTCGAGCAGGGCTTTTCCACTGGCGCGCGAGTCGAAGCCGGACTCGACCTGGCGCGTGTACGTTCCAACAGCCCGCTGCTGAGCTACAACCCGTACAATCAGGCGACCCTCGGCCTGTCCGTCACTCAGCCGCTGCTGCGCGGCTTTGGCCGCAAGGTCAACAACCGCTATATCCGCATCGCGAAAAACAATCAGACCGTCTCGCAGCAAGTCTTTGAACAGCAGGTGATCGCCACTGTTTCCGCCGTCACACGCTTGTACTGGGATCTGGTCAGCCTCCGGCAGGACGTCGTGGTCCGGCGCGAGGCTGTCACTTCGGCGACCCGTCTCCTCAAAGACACCAAAGACTCGATGGAGGTCGGCCGCTCCGCCGCCATCGATGTCACCCGCGCTGAAGCGGAAGTGGCTCGCCGCAATCGCGATCTGCTCGTTGCGGAATCGCTCGTGCGGCAGCAGGAAATCGTGCTCGCCGACTATGTGACGCGAAGCCGCAAGAGCACCATCGAAATCGTGCCGACCGATCAGGCATCCATCACGCCGGCGACGGGTCCTGAGGTTCTCGACCCGCTGGATGTCGCGGCAGACAAGGCCATGACCGGCCGCCCGGACCTCGCCCAGGCCCGCCTGCAGTTGGACAACTCGCAGATCAGTTTGACGGGCAGCCGGAATGCGGTGTTGCCTTCGGTGGATCTCGTGGGACACGTCGCCAACAATGGGTTGGGCGGAACGCCGAATGTCATCCCGGCGCTCAACAACGGCATCCCGCGCCTCACCGACGGTCAGTTCATCGGTGGACCCGGAACCGCATTGAACCAGGTCTTCGCCCGCAACTATCCCGACTACGCGATTGGCGTGCAGGTGACCATTCCAATCCGCAACCGCATCGCCCAGGCGGACGTCCAGCGCGACCAATACAGCGTGCGCCAGTCTGAAATCCGGCTGCGCCAGTTGGAAAAGATGGTGCGCGTCGAAATCGCCAATGCACGCGTGGCGCTCGAACAGGCGAAGTCCAGCTACGAGTCCGCCGTCAGCGAGCGGGACTTGCAGCAGAAGACGCTCGACGCCGAACTCGAAAAACTCGCCGTAGGCGCCGCGACGCAGATTCAGGTCATCCAACTGCAGCGGGACCTGGCGCAGGCGAAGTCCTCGGAAGTGAGTGCAGTGAATAGCTACATGAAAGCCCGGCTCGCCCTCGATCGCGCCGCCGGAACCCTGCTGGAAGCCCACCACATAAACGTCGAACAGGTTCAGTAAACTTGTACATTAGCGAGCAGGGATGCCGATGCCGTTGTTCGCGGTTTATTAAAAGGGTTCAAGGCCATGGCCGCCTCTTCCACCATCTCGCATACCTCCTCCCCCCATCCGGCGGGCAGACCCCGCTCGGAGGAGGCCCATCACGCCATCCTCAAGGCGACGATGGATCTTCTCGAAACCACCTGCTACAAGAGTTTGTCGATAGAGGCGATCGCCGAAAAAGCCGGCGTCGGCAAGCCGACCATCTACCGCCGGTGGAAGACCAAGGCGGCGCTGGTGGCTGACGCCTTCGATTGCCACGCCCTCAAGCGCATGCCGGCCGTGGACACGGGGACGTTTGAAGG
>JACXTT010011368.1_pt1 | contig 11915 bp, 10 predicted proteins | sample 9270951 | NCBI WGS metagenome assembly JACXTT01 (sample SAMN15532306, study PRJNA645909) | rock metagenome | isolation source: weathered quartz diorite | place: Puerto Rico | collected 2017-06-21 | reverse complement strand
TGCTTGGAAACAGAGCCGCTTGGGAGCGCCTGGCGGTAGCGGACAATATCGTGGCGAATCTTATCGAGCAGGGCGGTGCGCGAGAGAATTTTTTGACACATCTGCTGGCGCGTTGCGAAAAGCGCGCCGACTGCGCGCACGGCGCGGCCCAGTTCCCCCTCCGCCTGACCGAGAGCCGCCGTAGCGCGCTGAGCATCGAGACGGACAAGCAGATCGTCTCTTTTCACATATTGAGTCTCTTCAGAGAGGATCTGAACCACGATACCTGTCGCGTCGGCATGCACCGGGATGAGATTGCCGGTAACAAAAGCATTATCGGTCACGACCCAGAAGCGGCCAAAGAGCCACCAATAGGCCCCATAAGCCAATAGGCCCGCGGACATCGCAACGGCGACGAGCAAGAGCAAAAAATTGCGGCGGCGGCGGATGGTCTTGCGATCGAATGGCATTGGCGTGTTTAACAGTTAATCCGCAACAGCATTCCGCTCCTGACTTCAATGCTGGAACAAAGGTGAGACGGGCGACACAATGCTTTCCAAAAACTCGGCGGGCGTGCTCGATTCGATACCGGATAATGCCTCTTCCGGCGCGAGGTGAGGCGTGGGGACATCGACGCCGCTCGAATAGCCGCCGCCGAGCGCCTGGATCAGATCGACCATCGCGGACATATGATCGGCTTCCAAAGCCTTCCATGCGTATTGCTGATCAAGAAGCGCATGCGCGCTTGCCACCACTTCGCGCCGGTCGCTGACGCCACTGCGCAAACGCGTTTGCGTAAGGTTTAATTCCCCGCGTTGGGATTGGACCAGTCGCGTATGAGCCTCGAGAATTGCGCCTGTCTCTTTCCAATGATTCAAACTGTCGGCGACGTCCTGCACGGCATGCAGCAAGGTCTCGTTATAGAGTTCCACCGCCTCGTCGTAGTGCGATCGGGTTGCCGCTAGTTGACCGCGCAGCCGCCCGCCTTCGAACAGCGGAAGATGGATGCCCGGAGCGACCAAAAAATTGAGGTCGCTGCCCCTGAAGAGAAGGCTTGCCAGGGTATCGATTTTTTTTGTGATTGCCGACGCCTCCAGACCTGCCGTGGCGGCGGTCAGGTCAACAGAAGGTAAAAATTGCGCCTTGACCACGTGGACTTGTTCCGCGGCTGCCTCCGCGCGGTGCATGGCTGCGGCGAGGTCGGGCCGGTGCGCGAGCAACTCTATCGGAAGATGCGCGGGAAGAACGATTTTCGCCGGAATGAAGATTCTCTTCGCCACAAAGAAGTTCTGCGTATCATCTGGCCCATCGCCCATCAACCGGGCAAGCAGGTTTTGTTGGAAGACCAACAATTCGCGCGCGCCTGCCTCGCGTTTGTTGGCGGTTTCCAATTCGGCCGTGGCTTGTTTCTCAACGTCACCGGTATCAAGCCCCGTGCGGAACCGCGTCTGCGCCAAAAGGAGCAATTCGCGCCGCAGCGCCACCATTTCGCGGGCCACAGCAAGCTGTTGCGCGAGGGCGCTGCCGCGAATAAAAGCGCGCGCGACCGCTGTGGTCAGCAGCAATCGGGCCTCCGCGAACTCCGATTCTTCGGCCGCCGCTTCGCCCAATGCGGCATCGAAAGCAGCGCGATTCTTCCCCCAGAAATCAAATTCGTATCGAAAAGAGAGGGGATTTAAAGAGTCTGAGGTTCTTACTGTTCCGCCCAAAGCGGGGTTATACGTAGCTACAACACCATGCTTCGCATAACGGAGCTGCCGAAAAGTGTTTTCTGCATCCAGCCATGGCAGCAATCTCGCACTTTCGACTTGCGCCAAAGAATCTGCCTCACCGAGCCTAGCATAGGCTTTTTTCAGGCCAGGGTTGTCCCTTAAGGCGAGCTCCATGACGCGATCGAGCTCTGGGCTGCCAAACAGATGCCACCATTCATCCTGCGGCCAGTTGGATCCTGGCGCGGCCCCTTGCTCTTTGGCCTTCGACAAGGTTCTGTCCATCGGCGGAGGGTCGCGAAACTCAGCACGTTCTCCGCCTCGCGGCATAAAAGCGCATCCGCCGAGCAACAGCGGAATCCCGAAGCCGGAAACCAAAGATAAGATCCGGCCGATCATCCCTGCTCCATCATTTCCTCGGCCTCAGCCTCGCGCAGGCTCTCTACTCGTTTTGAGGGCAGGGCGGTCGATTGGGCAAGCCAGACGAAGGCCGCGAGAACAATGAAGGCGAAGGCGCCGAGGAAAAACGCGTCGTTCAGCCCCAGCAAAGTCGACTCTTGGTGTATGAGGAGCCCCATTTGGCTGCGCGCCATATCCGCCGATAATCCGGACGCTTGCAGCTTGTCCGACAATTGGGACAAAAGATCGAGCGAAGCAAACCTGCGCCCGCCAAAATGATCCGCAAGACCAAGCTGATGGAAAGGTGTGCGCCTGAAAACGACAACCCCTTGGAGCGCGATGCCGAACGCGCCGGCAACGGTGCGGAGCAGCGCCAGCTCCTCTGCCCCGCGGAGGAGCTGTGCGGGTGGCAGGCCATGGATAGCGAGCGCCGAGAGCGGAGTGAAGAAGGCGGCGAGCGAAAGACCGAAAAAAACCATCGGCAGGGCGATTTGGTCGAAATAGCCTTCCTTGTCGAATAGACCAATCCAAGCGAAGACCGCGGCAAATGCGAGGAAGTTTATACAAGCAATGAGGCGAACATCCACTTTGCGGCAAAACTCGTGAATGCTCGCTGCGAGCGGCACGGAAAGAGTGAGCATCGTTAGATAAACGATGCCCGCGAGCGAGGCCGAATAGCCAAGCAATGTTTGGATCTGCACGACAAAAACCGACAATAGGCCCTGAATGACCAGGAACCCCAGGACCGAGCAAATGACTGCAACCGTGTAATTGCGATACGCGAAAAGCCGCAGGTCGATCGCGGGATGGCGTTCGCCCAGTTCCCAAATGACGAAACAGGGCAGCGTGACCATGACCACAAGGAGTGCGCCAACATTGTCAGGCGACGCAAACCAATCGAAGTCGTTGCCTTGATTGAAAATGGTCTGAAGCCCAAGAAAAATGACGGCGAGCAGTACAAAGCCCACGCCATCGAAGCGGGAGACAAAGCGTTTGATGCGGCGCCCGTAAAAGAGCGAACCGGCGACGGCGGCGACCGTCAAGGCGACGACGGCATTCGAGAGAAACATCGCGCGCCAGCCAAAGAATTCGGCCCACCAGCCGCCCATAAAAACGCCGACGGTAAAAGGCATCATGCTAAGAATGCCCCAGATTCCAACGCCGAGCGTTCTTTTCTGCGGCGGATATTCGCCAAGCAAGATTGCTTGTCCAACCGGCAGAATCACGCCGCCGGCAAGCCCGAGAAGAAAGCGCATCAGGACGAACGACCAGATGGTTTCGGATGACGCGCAGAGAAAGGAGAAGAAGGCGTAGAGGACGAGCGCCGCCCCATAGACCCGGTAATCGCCAAAGCGCGCCGCAAGCCATCGCGCGATTGGAAAGCCGAGAGCGAGACCGATCATGTGATCGGTTGTGGCCCAAGTCCCGAAGCTCGGGGTCACGCCTTGCAGATTCGCCGCTGCATAAGGCGCAAGAATGGTATAGCCAGGAACGTTGGATAAGACGACGACATTCGCCGCGCCCGCCGCTACATTTAGCAGGACGAAGCGCCAGCCGCGCAAGCGGCCGGAGTAGTCCGCGGACATTAGTTTGGACCCTGATGCTGCCGCGGCTTCGGCGGGGCGCCATGCGGCAGCAAGTCAGCGGAGCTGACAAGGTTATCGGTGCGTCTCGCGCACGGCAGTTCCAGCTTGGGATTTGGGCGCGGGGGATATTGCATTTAGACTCCTGCCATTGAGATGGTAGGAGTTATCAGCCTCAAGAGGCGGTTATACGGCGAACCCCATCGCCTCTAAGAGCTTAGCATTAAGCACCCCCTGCTTGTCAATAGTGCTGCCCGATGCGCCGCGCGATGACAGACATTCGCATCAAACGCATTTATGAGCGGCCCGCTCGCTCGGACGGCACAAGAATCCTTGTCGACAGGCTATGGCCGCGCGGAATGACGCGCGATGGCGCGCATGTCAATGCCTGGATCAAGGAGGTCGCGCCGAGCAATGTGCTGCGGCGCTGGTATCAACACGATCCCGAAAAATGGGGTGAGTTCCGGGCGCGCTATGTTGCCGAGCTCAGGCAAAATCCGGCGGTCGCCGAGCTACGTGAGGCGATGGCAGCGAGCAAATCGGTCACCCTGCTTTTTGCGGCCAAAGATCCTTTGCACAACAACGCCATCGTCTTGCGCGATTTTTTGCGCGCGCGACGGGACTTTGACGACTAATTTCTTTCGCGCAAGGTGGCCCAATACCGGCGCCTGTCCGAGCGGCGAAGAACATCGAATGGAACAGTGCGATCGATCTTTTCGGCATCAAGCAGGCGGACGAGATCATCGGCGCCGGTGATTTCCATGCCATCGACGGCAAGCAAAATATCGCCGGTGAGGAGGCCCGCGTGATCGGCCGGGCTTCCTTCTTCGACCGCGCTCACTACCGCTCCCATAGTCTGCGTGAGACCAAGGCGCAACGCAATCCGGCGCGGCAGGGGAACCGTTCCGGCGCCTATGCCGAGATACGCGCGGCGGACCCTTCCATGCGCAATAAGTTCTCCAAGCACAAAGCTCGCCGTGTTCGACGCGACCGCAAAGCAGATTCCTTGCGCGCCCGAAATGATGGCCGTGTTGATGCCAATGACCTCGCCCCGAGCCGAGACGAGTGGGCCGCCCGAATTGCCGGGATTAAGCGCGGCATCGGTTTGGATAACGTCGTCGATCAACCGGCCATTCTTGGAGCGCAAGGAGCGTCCCAGCGCCGAAATGACGCCGGCCGTGACGCTCGCATCGAAACCAAAGGGGTTGCCGATTGCGATCGCGATTTCTCCTGGCTTCAGCTTTTTTGAGTTGCCGAGCCTGGCCGTGGGCAGCGTTGCGTTTTCATCGATTCGCACGAGGGCCAAATCGGTGTCGGAATCGGACCCAAGAACGCGGCTCGAAAAAATGCGGCCGTCGAGCGCCGTCACCTCGGCCCGCTTGGCGCCTTGCACGACATGGCTGTTGGTGAGGACAAGACCGTCCGGCGAAAGGATCACGCCGGAGCCAGATCCGCCGCGGCCGCCGCCTCCGGAGCGAATATCGAGCCGTACGACGCTTGGCCCAACGCGCGCAACCGCCCCCGTCACCGCCGCGGAATAAGCATCCAGAAGCCTGTTCTCGCCTTCTGTTTCGGAATTATATTCGCGAGATTGTCCGGCAGTGATACGAGGGGATGGGAATGTTCCTGCCCGTGATTCCGCGCCGCCGTCAATATCGGCAAGAGAGTCCCTGCACCAGCCCTGAACATACTGATCCATGCCCCAGCATATGGGCAGCGCCGGCGGGCAAAATAAGAGCACGCTCGCTTCTCTGTGTCACGGTAACTTCTCTAGCGGATAACGGCCCTTGGTCACAGTTGCGTGATTTCCCCTGTTTTGGCGTGCGGGGCGAATCGTCTTCGACGAAGGCAGGATTTGCGCAAATTAGCAGAGCGCGGCGAAATCCGGCTCCGGAAATTGCCCGGGGACCGACCGCGCAAGTTTGACATTGTCGAGGAACTGGCGGGCGCTTTTGGCCCAGGTGAAATTCAACCCATGCGCCCTCGCCTTCTCGCGCGGAATTTCTAGTGCCGCGAGACAAGCCGCGCGCAGATCCGTGTCGAGAACGCCTGCGCCGCTCGTGCCGATCACATCGAGAGGGCCAGGCACCGGCAATGCCGCAACGGGCAGGCCGCAAGCGAGCGCCTCAATGAGGACGACGCCAAATGTATCGGTGCGGCTTGGGAATACGAACACATCCGCCGAGGCGTAGTAACGGGCAAGCGCCTCGGCATCTTTCATGCCGAGAAAATGCGAGTCCGGATAGCTCGCTTGCAGCGTCTGGCGCGACGGGCCATCGCCGGCGATCACTTTCGATCCTGGCAAATCGAGCGACAGAAACGCTTCGAGATTCTTTTCCGGCGCAAGCCGCCCAGCGAAAAGAAAGATGGGCCGAGGCAGATCAAGGGTCGTTGCCTTCGACGGGTTGAAGATGCCGTGGTCGACGCCGCGCGACCACCACATCAGGCGCCGAAATCCGCGATTCTTTAGATTCTCCGCGAGCGATTTCGTCGCCACCATGACGCCATAACTGGCGTTATGAAACCGCCGCAGCCACGCGTAGGTGAGGTTTTCCGGTATAGGGGCGCGGGCGCTGATATATTCCGGAAACCGCGTGTGATAGCTCGTCGTGAACATCCGTTTCTTGCGCAGGCAATAACGGCGCGCGGCAAAGCCCAGCGGACCCTCGGTCGCGATATGGATATGCTCGGCTCCCACAGCCTCGATGTGCTTCGCGACCGCCCAGGGCGTTACCAGAGCGAGCCTGATTTCGGCATAGGTTGGCAGAGGGACGGTAGCAAAACCTTGCGGCGTTAAGAAATCTACGCGGTTTCCGATTTCGCAAAGTGCCCGGCCAACGGATTCAAGCGAGCGCACGACGCCATTGACCTGCGGCTTCCAGGCATCCGTCACCACCAAAATATGCATTAGGCCGCCGCCTTCGCGGTACTCCTTGCGCTCAGGCGTTGGGCCTCAGCCTCGAGGCGCCGCTCTTCAGCGGTCCTCTGCCAGTGCAAAATCTCAAGCCTGCCATCGTAGTGCTCGGCGACCGCGGTACAGGATTCCACAAAATCGCCGGTGTTGATATAGGTGATCCCGCCGATATCGCGGATCGCGGCGTGGTGAATATGGCCGCAAACAACCCCGTCGGCATGGTGACGCCGCGCCGCGTCAGCCAAGGCCGACTCGAAAGCGCCTATAAAATTCACCGCGTTCTTCACTTTAAGTTTGGCCCACTGCGAAAGCGACCAATAAGGAAACCCAAACACACGGCGCGCCTTGTTGAACCAGTTATTTAACCATAGCGCGAGCGTATAGGCCCAATCACCCAGAAAGGCGACCCAGCGCGCATGTTTGACAACGATGTCAAACTGGTCGCCGTGAATGACAAGAAGGCGTTTCTTGTCGGCGGTCACGTGGTAGGCATGGTCCGCAACTTCGATGCCGCCAAAGACGGAACCGATATAGCCGCGCGCAAATTCGTCATGATTTCCCGGCAGGAAAATCACCCGTGCACCCTTTCGGACTTTGCGCAGCAGCTTTTGCAAAACGTCATTATGCGCCTGGGGCCAATACCAGCCGCTCTTGAGCCGCCAGCCGTCGATCATGTCGCCGACGAGGTAGATCGTTGCGGCGTCATTATATTTGAGGAAATCCAATAAGAGCTCTGCCTGGCAGCCTCTGGCGCCCAAATGGACATCCGAGATAAACAGAGTGCGATAAACGTCCGGTTCTGGTTCTGGCTCTTGGATCACACGAAAAACCTGGTTAAATTGCGAAAGATGATCCAAGCGAAAGCAGATTCTTATAACCGTTGGATGACAGTGCCGGGACAAGGCCGGACGGGCACCGGAGAGCCCGGAGTTGAAATAGGCGGCATGATCGAGCGGGCCAAGGCGGGCGAAACGCTAAGGTATCGTTGCGACCGGGTGCAGACGATCCGCCCGTCGCAGAAGCCGGCATCGGCGACAATGGTCTGCATTCTGAAGGCGGCGGCGAAGGACTAACCCGCCGGCGGATCGCTTGCGCATGCCGGACTGTGATTTCATCAAGAACCCGGCATTTTGTTGGCAACTGTAGTGTCGCTGTCTCAATCACTGAGTTGGCGCCCTTTGTGGCATTATCGTCACATCGTTGCACACAAATTTGTGATTGGTGCAGTGGAACAATACTAAAGCGAAGAAGTTTCTGTTGCTTGCCGAGCTGGAAACGCCATCCAACTCGCAAAGACGCCATTCAATAGGAGAAACACCATGCAAAACATGCGAAATATCGGTGCAATACTAGCGGTGGCCGGGCTGTTTTCTTTTCCACTTACTGCGCAGTCGCAAGGCATTCCGGGGGGCGTCGCTCGCGGTGCTCAACAGGGTGACAAGGCGGCAGGGCCCCTCGGCGCCGCGGCTGGAGGCGTGGTCGGAGGTGTTACAGGAGGTGTTGCCGGTCTCCTGGGCGTCGATCAGCGTCCGCGATTTCGCGACTATGTCATACGCGAACATGTACCTTCCTCCCGGCTTGCCGAACCGGTCACGGTAGGCATGGTGCTACCGGCGAAGAGTATCACGTTTTACTCGATTCCGCGCGAATTCGGGGTCCCCCCGGCATATCGTTACGCGATGGTTAACGACCAGGTGATTCTCGTCGAGCCAACAACCCGGCGCATTGTCGAGGTCATTGATTGACACGGTGAGCTTATGCCGCCGCGATTGTCTCGGACACGTCCTCAGGCCCGGGAGCAAGCCGTAGCGGCATAAGTCGTGACTCCGAACAGGTCCTAAATCTCGAATAGGTCACCATCAAGCATCAGCAAAGGAATATCCTCTGGTTTAGAGGTCCCTACAATGCGCTGGTGGACTCTGGAATTAGATATCGTCCTTCGCGATAGCGTAGTGGCCGGCAAGGCGTGGCTTGATATAGCGGCAAGCCTGCATATGACTCGTGATCAGGTTGCTCGCCGCGCTTCCCGTCTAGGCCTCAAGCGCGGAATGTCCGTCCAAGACGCAGCAAGGCGCATACGCGAATGGGATAATCGCCGTAAAGATATACGCGGCCCTGACGTCCACAGGCCCGAAACCAGGAAACCTGCTGCGAGGAAGCCGACAGTCCCCCATTCGGTATTTCGCGATGAACAGGCGGAGATTCGCGAAATTCCTCGATCGGAGCACAATGTTACGTTTTTGGAGTTGGAACAGCATCATTGCCGATATCCTATTGGTGATCCCAAAACTAAAGAATTTCGCTTCTGCGGCGCGCCGCGACTCGACAACATGCCGTATTGTGCGCGTTGCGTAGAAATTGCCTCTATAGAACGTTATGGCCGGTGTGCGGAGAGTGTGGCAACGGTTACGGCGGATTGATGCTTACCGTGCTCGAGGTTTCGGCTGGGGCGTAGTGCCAGTCCAAACGGCAGCGATCGTCCACATGCGGGACCCGCACGCTTGAATGGGTAACGTCAATACTTGAAAGGGAACACCAATGACGACGAGGGTTCGCGTATCAGGCACTCTTTCTCACCCGCCGGAAAGCCGCACTTTGAAGGCTGGCAGGGTAAATGCGACGGCCACGACGGCTACCTTGATGGCCAAGGACGGCAACTATACGCAATTCTGGCGCATCGCCGCGTTTAGCGATCCGGTCCAAGTTGAGTTGATGCGGCTCTCGGCTGGGGATGCAGTGGCCGTGGAAGGCGCACTTAAGGCCGAACTGTACGACAGGAACGGTGAAATCGATCTCTCGTTCGGCGTTATTGCCGAGCACGTCTTGCCGCTGCGCCAGCCGGGCAAGAAGCGAAGGAAGGAAGGCCCGGCTGCTACTAACGGGGAAAGGGAGTTTTGTCATGAAACTCATAACAGCTTTGTCCACGGCAGCGCTCGAAACTGCGCCGGCCATATGCAAGAAGATCCAACGCGCAGCCGCGCGAGGCGTGTCACTTGCCAATGATATCGCAGACGTCGTCGGGGCAAGCCAAACCGAAATGCGCGCGATAGTAGAACACCATCGTCAGAACGGCGCTGATGGCAAATGTCTTGACGATGCCGGAACGGCGAGTCATCGGCACAACCCCGAATCTTCATGACGCGGATGTCGTGCAACGCACAGTGTAGAATTCCGCAAGGCGTCGCCGGGACTTTTGAGACATTACCGCGCGCTTTAAACGACGGCCCCGTGGCAATGTTTGTATTTTTTTCCCGAGCCGCAGGGGCAGGGTTGATTGCGGCCGACTTTGCCAAAAGCACCCCGCTCCGGCCGCTCGCGTAGTAGCGTTTCGGCCGCTGGCGCCGCGGAATCGCCATACCCCTGCCCAAAAGCTTGCGCGGCGGCCGGTGCTGCCCTTGCGGGAGTGAATGCTGCCTCAAGCGCACCATCCGAATAGGCCGATGCCTCGGCATGGCTTGCGTCCAGCGCCGCCATCGGAGGCGGTGCCGCCTCGAAGGCGACCTCCACACGATTGAGTTGCGTTGTCGTCATTTGCCGCAAATCGGCGATCAGCTCGCCGAACAGCTCGAAGGCTTCGGACTTATATTCGTTCAGCGGATCGCGTTGCGCCATGCCGCGCCAGCCGATGACCTGGCGTAGATGATCGAGCGTCACGAGATGTTCGCGCCAATGATGGTCGAGCGTCTGCAAAACGATCTGCTTTTCGATATAGCGCATGACAGACGGGCTGTTCTTCTCGACCCTTACCTCATAAGCCTTGTCGGCTGCCGTCTGCAGCCTCTCGTGCATCTCATCCTCGGTGATGCCCTCCTCCTTTGCCCAATCGGTAACCGGAAGTGCTATATTGAATGAGGCCTGGATTGATTGGTTCAATCCCCCGGCGTCCCACGCCTCCGGATAAGTGTCGCTAGGAATATGCTTGGCGATGAGATCGTCGACGACGCCATGGCGCATATCGGTGATCATGTCCTCGAGCGATTCCTTCGCCATCATCTCACGGCGTTGTTCGAACACGACCTTGCGCTGATCGTTCATTACATTATCATATTTGAGGATGTTTTTGCGCATGTCGAAGTTGCGCGCCTCGACCTTTTGTTGCGCTTTTTCGAGCGCCTTGTTGATCCAGGGATGGACAATCGCTTCGTCTTCCTTGAGACCGAGTTTTACCAGCATGGACTCCATCCGGTCGGATCCAAAGATCCGCATAAGATCGTCCTTGAGCGACAGGAAGAATTTGGAGCGTCCAGGATCGCCTTGGCGCCCGGAGCGGCCGCGCAGCTGATTGTCGATGCGGCGGCTCTCGTGGCGTTCGGTCCCGATGATATAGAGACCGCCCGCGGCGACGGCCTTTTCCCGGAATTTTGCGACCTCGGCCCGGATTTCGGCTTCCTTAGCGCTGTGCTGTTCGCCCGGCTCGAGCGCGGCGCATTCCTGCGCGACCCGCATTTCGACGTTGCCGCCAAGCTGAATGTCGGTGCCGCGCCCGGCCATATTGGTCGCAACGGTAATGGCGCCTGGCACGCCAGCTTCGGCCACAATATAGGCTTCCTGCTCGTGGAAGCGGGCATTCAAAACCGCAAAAAGCTTCGATGGCTTGGCCGAGCGCGCCGCCGCATAAAGTTTTTGCAGGGCTTCCGGCTCGGAAAAATCAATTTGCCTGTAGCCCTTCTTTTTCATCGCCTCGGCAAGCTGCTCGGACTTCTCGATCGATGTTGTGCCGACAAGCATCGGCTGGAGATTCGCATTGGCGGTCTCGATCTCGCGGAGCACGGCACGCAATTTCTCTTCCGACGTCCGGTAGACCTCGTCGTCCTCGTCAAGCCGTATGACCGGCATATTCGTCGGAATCTCGACGACATCGAGCTTATAGATGTCGGCAAATTCGTCCGCCTCGGTCGCAGCGGTGCCGGTCATCCCGGAAAGCTTGCCGTAAAGGCGGAAATAATTTTGGAAGGTGATCGAAGCGAGCGTCACATTTTCGGGCTGGATGGCGACGTGCTCTTTGGCTTCGAGCGCCTGATGCAGCCCCTCCGAGAAACGCCGGCCCGGCATCATCCTTCCGGTGAACTCGTCGATAAGGATCACCTCGCCCTTGCGGACGATGTAATCCTTGTCACGCTTGAACAATTTATGTGCGCGCAAGGCCTGGTTCACGTGATGCACAATGGTGACGTTTGCCGCTTCATAGAGCGAGCCTTCCATTGGCACGCCCAGTTCCCGCAGCATGTCCTCCATATGTTCATTGCCTGCATCGGTAAGATTGGTGGTGCGCTGCTTCTCGTCGAGCTCAAAATCCTCCTCTGTCAGGCGCGGGATCGATTTGTCGATGGC
>JACXTT010011367.1_pt1 | contig 11915 bp, 16 predicted proteins | sample 9270951 | NCBI WGS metagenome assembly JACXTT01 (sample SAMN15532306, study PRJNA645909) | rock metagenome | isolation source: weathered quartz diorite | place: Puerto Rico | collected 2017-06-21 | reverse complement strand
CAGGGGCGGCAGCCTCACCACCGGCGCCGGCCTCGGTGGCGGCGGCAGGCACGGCGGCGGTGACGATCTCTCTGGCCTGGGCGGCGGGCGCGGCCATCACGGCGGCGGCGGCGGCCATCACAGGCGCGGCGGCATCTAACCTTATCGGCAGCCGTCGACGACGCGTTCGAGATCGGCCAGGCGGCGCTCGCGCAGCAGCCGGCCGGCCGCCATCAGCTGATAGCGGTCCGCCGCGCCGCCGGCATCGCGCAGGGCCGCGTCGCTGTCGGGGTATTTGGGCGCCCGGGCGAAGCCCTTCGGGACGCAGGCCTCCTTCACCGGCACCGGCACCTTCACCACCACAGGTGGCGCCTGGGGCGGCGGGGCGGCGAGCGGAATGGCCTGGGTCAGGGTCGGCGCGGGCGGCGCGGGCTTGGGCTTCATGAAGGTCGAACAGGCGCTGAGCGCCAGGCCGCAGGCCGCCACCGCGACGGCCGATGTCCAGCTGCGGCGGCTCATCGCAGGGTTTCGAGCACCGCGCGGTCGGCGCTTTCCATGCGGGCGCAGACGTCGAAGCCGGCGGGGCTTCCGGCCAGGCGCTCGGCGCGGGCCTGGGCGCTGGTCTGGGTGACGCCCGCCCCCTTGGGCGCGTCGCCGGGCTGAGCCCCCTCGCAGGCGGCGAGGCGGGCGTGCAGCACGGCGCCGGTGCGCAGGTTCTGAGCGGACAGTTCATTGACGCGGGCGCGCAGCGCGGCCTCGTTGTGGGCCGCCGACAGCGAGGTGGCGACCAGCAACCCGCACATCACGATCGCGAGCGCGAAGCCGACCGGCCCGGCCACCGGGCTGGTGAACGCTTGGATCAGGGGTCGGAACACAGACAGTACGCCTTTCCGAACGGCCGGAGCTTGGCCTTCATCTCTACAAGCGACGGGACGGGACGCAAGCTCCGCCACAACTAAGGCGGGGGCATGACGAAGCCGTCGCGCGGGCGCCATACCCTCGTCGCGAGGGCAGGCTATGACTTTGCATGGGGCGCTAAGGAGCGATGACCATGGCCGTCTACCGCATCTACCTGGTCCACGACGACGGACGCCTGGAACCCGACGAGAGCTTCTACTGCAAGACCGACGAAGAGGCGGTGGTGCGGCTGCGGCCGCCCGGTCCGCTCGATGTGCGCGCCGAGCTCTGGCAGGGCGGACGCTTCATCGCCATTGCCGGCAGCGTCCGCCGGCCGGGGGCGGAACAGCGCCCCAGCGCCTAGTGCATCTGGCCCGCGACGATCTCCAGCTTGTTGCCGTCCAGATCGAAGAGCACCGCGCCGTAGTAGTCCGGCGCGATGTCCGGGTGGGGGCCGGCGGCGCGCACGCTGGTCGCGCCCCCCGCCAGGGCGGCGGCATAGGCCGCGTCCACCGCCGCGTGGGTTTCGGCTGAAAAGGCGATGTGGGTTCCCAGGCCCGCCACCTGCTCGCCGCTCACCGGGTAGAGGTAGAACTGCGCGCCCATGCCGCCGGGCCCATAGGCGAGCTCGGCCGCGGTCTGGTGCGCCGGCGCGTGGCCGAGCGGCGCCAGGAAGGCGTCGTAGAAGCCGCGCGCACGGGTCAGGTCGCGGACGCCGACGGACAGGTGGTCGAACATGGGGATCATCCTCACAGCTTAAGCGGGTCTTTCTTCAGGTGTGGGGCCGGCGATGCAACCGCAAGGCGCGAAGCCTCTGAAAGATCACGATTTCCCTCGCGTCTGAGGGGAAACCGCTGCGCCCCGCGTCGGCTTCCCGACTATGGCTAACGCGACGAATTCTGGGGGAAAAGACCATGCGGGTGAAGATGATCGCGGCCCTGGCCGCGCTGGCGATGGCCGGCAGCGCCAACGCCGCCCAGCTGGTGGTCAACGGCAGCTTCACGAACAACAACCTGACGCCGTCCCAGCTGTCGGCGCTGGCCGGCGCCGGCCGTGTCGGGGTCGAGGACGACACCCACTTTTCCTATCCCAACGCGGTGAGCGGCTGGACCTCGGCGCCCTCGGGCAACGGCCAGGACTACAACCTCTATTTCTTCGACGGCGCGACCGCCAAGACCGGCGACGCCGACACCCGCTATCCCGGCGAGCAGCAGCGCCCGAACGCCAACTTCACCGGCTCGAGCCCGGACGGCGGCGCCTTCATGGTGCTGGACGGCGATCCCGGCTTCTCCGGCGTGTTCCAGCAGAACATCACCGGCCTGACGGTCGGCCAGACCTACAACCTCAGCTTCTGGTGGGCGGCGGGCGAGCTCTCCAACCGCACAGGCTACTCCACCGAGCAGCTGACCGGCACGATCGGCTCCGACGCCTTCGCCACGCCGATCTTCGTCAACAGCCACCCCTGCTTCAACAACTGCCAGGCCGGCGACTTCTCCGGCTGGCGCAAGTTGAACTTCAAGTTCACCGCCAACTCCGGCAGCGAGATGCTGAAGTTCCTGTCGGTGGGCACCGCGCCCACCTCCAACCTGCCGCCCGTGGCCTTCCTCGACGGCGTCTCGGTCTCCGTGCCGGAGCCGGGCGTCTGGGCGCTGCTGCTCACCGGCTTCGCCGCCGTGGGCGTCATGGTCCGCCACCGCCGCCGGCAGTTGGCTGCCTAACACCCGTCGAGGGCGCTTAGCCCGGCGGGTGCGCCTTCTCGGCGGCCTGGAAGCCGATGGTCTCGTGGCTGCCGTCACAGAACGGCTTGGTCTTCGACGCGCCGCAGCGGCACAGCCAAATCTTCGTCTGCCCGGAGATGTCGATCGGCTGGCCGGTGGAATCGACGAGCTTCAGTTCGCTGAGGTCGCCGCCGACCACGATCGAACCGTTGGCGGAGAACAGCATCTTGATCGCCATGGCGCGCGCCTCCCCTACTTCGGCTTCTGGAACTTCAGCACGAACTGGTCGGTCTTGCCGCGGATCGCCGGCTGGAAGACGTTGATCGTGTGATCGTCGGCCGGATTGCCGAGCAGCTTGTCGTCCTCGGTGACGAGCTTGAAGCCCGCCGCCTCGACCTCCTTCTTGACCACCGCCTCATCGATCCGGTGCAGCTTGTTGGCGGTCTCGGCCACCGGCGCGCCGGCCGCGGCCGCATGGTCGACGATCAGGTAGATCCCACCGGGCTTCAGCGCCTTGAAGATCTGCTTGTTGATGCTGTCGGCGGTGTCGGGCGCGAACGCCGGCAGGTGCAGGTCATGATAGTTCTGGACCGTCAGCACCAGGTCCTGACCGTCCGGCAGGCCCGCGGCCGAGAGCGGCCCGGTGACCGCGCTGGCGTTCTTGTAATCGGCGACGACGCCGGACTGCTCGGTCCCATAGGCGGCGCGGAACTTGATGAATTCGACGCACTGGAAGCCCACGACATGGCCCTTGTCGCCCACCGCCGGCGCCAGGATGCGCGTGAAGTAGCCGCCGCCCATCATGAAGTCGGTGACCTTCTGGCCGGGTTTGACGCCGGCCAGCGCCAACAGCTCGCCGGGCTTGCGCGCCGCATCACGCCCAAGGTCGGCCGCGGGCCGCGCCTTGTCGGCGAGCGCGGCAGTGATGTTGGCCGGAACCGCCGCCACGGCGGCGCCCGCCACACCCAGCGCCAAGGCCGCCAGGCCCGAAACCACTGTCCTGCGATGCATGCTGAAAGTCTCCCCGTCCCTCTTCTTGTGCGGCGACCCTAACACCGCTTTTGCCGGCGCGGCGAGACGCCTTGCGGTCGGCGGCCCTTTCGCAATCCGGGCTCGCGCGCTACGCCTAACGAAGTTCGGGGGATTTGCATGACCATGACCGACCTCGCCGCAAGGCTGACCGCGTGAGCGCCGGCGTCGCCACGGACGAGACCGAGGTCGTCCCGCTTTCCACATCGCAGCGCATCAGCCTGCTGGGCTATGCCGGAACCCCGATCCTGATCGGCAATTTCGCGGCGCCCTACTGGGGCGTGCTCGCCCTGCCGATCACCTTCTTCCTGAAGAACCGGCTGCATCTGGACGCCAACCAGACCGCCCGGTTCCAGCTGATCGCCGCCATCCCGCTGTTCGTGGGCTTCCTGTTCGGCTTCGTCCGTGACCGCTGGAGCCCGTTCGGCAAGGGCGACCGCGGCTATCTGGTGCTGTTCGGCGCCCTGACGGCGATCGTCTACACGGCCATGGCCTTCATCGAGCCGAGCTATGCGGTGCTGCTGAGCGGCGTGGTGCTGATCACCATCCTGCTGCAGTTCGGCGCGGGCGCGGCCGCGGGCTTGGCTTCGGGCGTCGGCAACCACCACGCCATGACCGGCCAGATGTCGACGGTGATGAACGCCGCGACGCTGCTGCCGGTGGTGCTCGCCGCCCTGCTCGGCGGCCAGCTTTCCGGCATACTGGAAGGCGCCGGCGCGGCGAGCGCGGCGCGCACCCTGTTCCTGCTGGGCGCGGGCCTGATGCTGGCGCTCACCGCCTTCGGCGCGTTCGGGCCCAAGCGCCTGTTCGACGACGCGGCCAAGGGCGCCGAGGCGCCGTCGCTCAGCCTGGGCGCCGACGTCATGCGGCTGCTGAAGACCTACGCGATCTATCCGGTGATGATCATCCAGCTGCTCTGGCAGTTCGCGCCGGGCGCCAACCTGGCCATGCAGTTCCACATGGCCAACGACCTGCACGCCACCGACGCCCAGGTGGGCCAGTTCTTCGCCATCTTCTACGTGGGCTTCCTGCCGGTGTTCTTCCTCTACGGCTTCCTGGCGCGGCGCGTGCGGCTGGGGGTGCTGCTGTGGATCGGCGCGGTCCTAGCGGTGCCGCAGATGGCCAGCCTGCTGTTCATCAAGTCGGCGGAGGGCGCCCTGCTCGCCGCTATTCCCATGGGCCTGCTGGGCGGCATCGGCCAGGCGGCGTTCACCGACCTGGCCATCCGCTCCTGCCCCAAAGGTCTGGAGGGGACGATGATGATGCTGTTCCTGTCCGGCTACTGGATCTCGGCCCGCTTCGGCGACGTGCTGGGCGCTGACCTCTACGTGAACCACGGCGGGTTCAACGTGGCGCTCTGGGCGACCATCGCCGTCTACGCGGCGATCCTGCCGGTGATCCTGTTCATCCCGAAGTCGATCAAGGCGACCATCGACGCCTGAGGTCAGGCGACCGCCTCGCGCAGCGCGGCCGCCTGGGCGCGCCGGCGACGGACCAGGGAGGCGTAGCCCAGGTCGTGCTCCAGGTGCTCGACCAGCCGCCCGCCCACCAGCGCCGCCTGGCTCCATTCCAGCCGCAGCGCCTGGCGCGCCTGACGGTCCGGCGTGATGTTCTCGCCGTAGGCCGGGTCCAGGTGGGCGGCGATCTCCTCGCGGGAGTAGACGCTCATGGCCGCCTCGATGTCGGGCCGGTCCAGCTCGACCCCCCAGTGCGCCCAGATCCGGCGCACCCAGACCTCCGGCTCGGCCTGCAGGTCCTCGTAGCGGACCACCAGCACCCGGTCGGGGAACACCTGCCTAAGCAGGCCCCAGCGGTTGAAGAAGCGGATGAACCACCACAGGTCGACGCCCTTGGGCGAGGGCTCGCGGGCCACATAGTCGTCCAGCCGCCCCAGCGCCTTGGCCTCGCGCCACTTGAAGAAATAGGACAGCACGGCGTCGGGGATGTTGCGCACCAGCACCACGGTCGGGGCCAGCTTCACCAGCTTGAGCGCGCCCAGGATCGCCACCAGGCGGGAGGGCATGTGGTGCGAGCTGCCGATCCGCGGCGCCTCCGGGAACCGGCGCGGATGGCGCGCATGGCCGATGAAGTCGTCGCTGTCTGGCCCGCTGGAGTGCGCCGGCCTGGGCAGCCCCAACCGGTTCGCGATCGCCGCGCTCAGCATGAAGCGCAGCCAGTGGGTGCCGGAGTTGTGCCCGCTGATCAGGAAGCCGTCGACCTTGCGGCCGTAGTGCAGGAGGTGGAATCGCGAAAGGTCGTCGCGCAAATCCGCGGCAAGCAGCGCCAACCCCCGACTGCCCATGCGCTCTCCCCAGGCCCGTTCACCGGACAACAGCTGGGAGTTTTATATGTTTCTTATGCGACGGAATGTCGCGCATGGGCGATTGCGTATCGCCGCTGAAACCGGACCCCGCGCGCTGACGCAAAACCGACATTGACGACGTTATGCGAACGCCGTTCTCCACGACGCTGTGCGCGGTCGACGCCGGGATGCGCGCATCGGTTGTGCGCAACCATATCGCGACCTTTGCGGGGATCGCCCCCTCGCACAGGCGATTCAACAGCGTTAGCCAATTTGCTTCACGGGCCGTTATGCACGCCCGTCTATCCTGCAGTCTGGCGCTTGAAGGGGCGCGAGAATGAGTGACGCGTTGAGACTGCTGCAAGACCTGGCGCAGGTGCTGAAGGACCTGCGGATCGACCCGCTCGCCGCGGTGATCGTCATCGCCATTCTGGCGGCCTATGCCGAACAGCGCCTGGCGCGTGGCCGCGCCCCGCAATTCACCTCCGAGCACAGCGAGATCGCGGCCGACCCCGACAACCGCGCGGCCGGCCAGAAAAAGCGCCGCCGCTAGCGCCTCTCTGCGGTTGATCCCACCCACCCGACAATCGCTTTGGTTGCGGGCGGAACATTTCTCACCTTGCGCGGTTAACCGTGCCGAGTGGGCTTTGTTCAGGGAATAGCGTGATGCTGGGAACAACCAAGCGACAGTGGCTGGCGGCGGTCGCCGGCCTTTCGGTGTTGGCCGGGGCGCAGGCCGCCTACGCCGCGGTGACCATCTATAGCGACGCCGACGCCTTCCAGGTCGCGGCCGGGCCGGTGAAGGCGTTCGCCTACGACGGCAACGTCGCCCACGGCTTCGGCGTGAACGCCGGCGCGATCGTCACCTCCGAGGCGCTGTTCCGCGACAGCTTCGACGCCGGCTCCGGCGTCATCGACTTCCACTTCGCCGGCGGGACAACCGCCTTCGGCGGCGGCTTCGACCGCCTGCCCGGCAGCAACTTCAGCAACGAGCTGAAGGTGACCCTGGTGTTCGCGGATGGCACCAAGGAGGTGCTCGACCCGCTGAAGTACAAGCAGGACGGCTTCTTCGGCCTGACCGCCGGCAAGGTCTTCACCGACGTCCTCTTCGAGAACATCGCCAGCTCCGGCGGTGGCGGTGGCGGTGGCGGCGGCGGCGGCGGTGGAGGTGGCGGCTTCAGCAGCAGCGGCCTGGACCTCAGCGGCTTCGCGGCCCCGCCTCCGCCCAACAGCACGGTCGCCGGCGCCGTGGTCACCGCGCACTTCGCCGATGGCGTTGGCGACAATCTGCGCCAGGCCCTGGTGATCCCGGAGCCCGCCACCTGGGCGATGATGATCTGCGGCCTGTTCGGCGCGGGCGCCATGCTGCGCCAGACCCGCCGGCAGGCCTTCGCCCGCTTCTGACGCCGCCTCAGCGGACGGCGACCACCTCGACCTCGGCGCCGTTCAGCACGGCGGTGTCGCCGACCGCCTTGCCCAGTAGGGCGCGCGCCAGCGGCGAGAGATAGGACACGCTGCCAGCGTTGGGATCAGCCTCGTCCTCGCCGACGATGCGGAACGTTTGGCGGCGGCCGTCCTCGCGCTCGAATTCCACCGTCCGGCCGAACTTCACCGCTTCCAGATCGCCCTGCGGCTCGGTGAGCTGGGCGCTGCCCCGACGCGACGACCAGTAACGCAGGTCGCGGGTGGCGCGGGCCATGGCGGTGCGGTCGGCGCTGATCCCGCCCTCGGCCTGGGCCGCGGCATAGGCGGCCTTGGCCTCGGCCAGCGCGGCCTCGATGGCCGCCAGGCCCGTGGCGGTGACCAGGTTGGGATGCTCCGAAACCGGCCGGTCCGGCAGGTTCGCCGCCTGGGCCTCGTAGTCCTCTTCGCGGGTGAAGGCGACAGCCATGCGCCAGACTAGACCCGCATCTGAACCTATCCAAGATTTAACATTTTCAGGGCTTTACGCCGACGCCGCGCGGCCGGACCCTGGCTGCGGCTTCCGGGAGGCTCCGCCATGACCGCTTCGCTCCGCACCTTCAGCCTGGCGCTCTGCGCCGCCGCCGCGTGCCTGCTGCCCGCCGCCGCCCTGGCGCAGGTCCCCGCCCTGGTGGAGTGGCGCGTCGAGGCGCCAACCACCGACGGGCAGGTGCAGCTCGACCTCAGCTATCGCCTGCCCGGCCACTATTCGAACTACGGCCATTCCATCGCGCTCGGGGAGCTTGCCGGCTTCGCCGCCGCCGATCTCACCGCCCAGGACACCCGCGTGGTCCGCTTCCGCCTGCACCGCGACGCCGGCGACTTCTCCTGCGAGGGTCAGGCGCGCCTCGGCCAGGCGTCGGGCGCCTGCACCTTCGCTCAGAACCCCGCCTTCGCCGCCGGACTGAAGACGCGCGGCGTCGCCGCCCCGGACGCCGAGCAGGCCTTCAGCCTGGCCATCGCCGACATCGGCTTTGCCTATGTGGATGAGCTCGGCCGCCAGGCCTACGCCAAACCGACGCCCGACGATCTGGTCCGCGCCGGCCAGCACGGGGCCAGCCTCACCTACCTGAAGACCATGGGCGGCCTCGGCTACCGCATGGGCCAGGTGGGCGACCTGATCCGCGCCCGCGATCACGGCGTCACCGCCAACTACGTGCAGGGCCTGGCCAGCGCCGGCTACGCCCGCGTGCCGATCGAAGACCTGCTGCGGGCCCGCGATCACGGCGTGAACGTCAGCTACCTGCAGGGCCTCGCCGAGGCCGGCTACAAGGGTCTGCCGCTTGATGAGGTTGTGCGGATGCGCGACCACGGGGTCACCTCCGCCTTCATCCGCCGTGTCTCGACCGCCACTGGCGCCGAGGGCGGCCGCCTGGAGCCGGATCAGCTGATCCGGCTGCGCGACCGCGGCGCGTACTAGATCGCCACCCGGTTTTCCGGCGGGAACCGCTGCGGCTGCTCATTGGCCGCTTCCTGGCCCAGGCCTGCGAAGAAGTAGCTGATCTCCACGTCCAGAGCGCAGGACAGCTTCCACAGCATGGTCGCCGACAGGCGGCAGACCGCGGCCTCGTACTTGTGAATCTGCTGGAAGGTCACGCCGCAGCTGTCCGCCAGCGTCTGCTGTGAAATTCCGAGAAGCCTCCGGCGAGCCTTCAGCCGGCGTCCAACCATCACCCCAACATCGTCGCGCATCGCACTACCCACCCGTCAAACAGATCCCAACAACATGGCTGCAGTGAACCGTGTTCGAGCAACGGGTAATTGTAATAACGCGACACCTGAAACCCTATTCGCGCAGACCTGTTCGGCGCTTTACGCAGAACGCTTCGATCCGGCGGATGGGCGTGCGTCGGTGGGCGGCTGCAGCACCTGCACGGGCGAGCCCAGCAGCGCCTTCCGGCGCTTCCAGGCCTCGGCCATGATCGGCTGCACCCGGGCGAGGTACTGCTTGGGGGTCGAGCCCATGTAGTAGTTGAATTCGTGGATGAAATGGGCCTGGTCCGTGAACTGACCGTCCAGCGCCTGCGACCAGGTGCCCTCGCCGGTCTCGCGCATGGCGGCGAGCGTGCGCAGCACCCTTTGCCGGCGCAGCAGCCGCTTCGGCGACAGGCCGAAGTACTTGAGCGAGAATCGCTCGAGCTGGCGCGACGACAGGCCGAACGCGTCCGCCCAATCGCCCACCGTTTGCACCGCCGGATCCTGCAACGCCTGGTGGGCGGCGGCCACGAGTTCGGCCTCCGGCGCGGGGCGCAGCAGCCTCAGGAACACCTCGTCCAGCACCGCGTAGAGCGCCTCGTCGCTCCCGCCCGCCTCGGCCACGGCCTGGAGCTTGCGGTAGAGCTCGTCCGCGGCCGGCCCGATAGCTTCGGAGATCGTCCCCATACGGTTGGTGAAGTCGGCGGCGGACTTGTCAGTGAACCGCGGCCAGCCCTGGGGCATCATGCCGACGCCGACCATCAGCCCGGCCGACCCGGTCACCCAGACCGCCCGCTCCAGGGCGCCGGTCAGGCCGATCGCCGGCACCGGGGCGGTCGGCTCGTCGGGGAAGTCGGCGGTCCACTCACCGGACAGGATCAGCCGCAGGTTCGGCCATTCGGGGAAGATCTGGTCGCGCACCGTCCCCGGCCCCGTGGTCTTGACCAGGTAATAGGTGGTGATCGCCTCGCGCAGCCCGACGGCTGGCAGGTGGTAGGTCACTGAAGCCACGGCGGTACTGATAGGCCCGCCGCCAGCCCCCTCTTTCGGCTCCGCGCGCATGAGGTTTGTAACGCTCAAACAGGGCAAAGGTTCGCGACTGCGGCGAAAATTTAGCCCGGCGCGCGAAGTTTTCGCAGCCCTAATCGTTAGTGAGGCGGCTCGGCCAGGCCTTCCAGCTCGGCGGTGCGGTGCTGATAGGCCTCTTTCAGCGCCTGGGGAGAGCGCCGCGCGGCCGCCTCGCGGGTGACCAGCCAGTCAACCTGATCGGGGTTCCCGCCAGCATTGGCGGCGCGTTCGGCCGCCTTGCGCAGGTCGTGATCGGCCGCCGACAGGGCGGGATCGGCGCAGACCATCTGGTCGGCCTTGCTGCCGCCGGGCGCGCAGGTGAGGACGGCGGCGACCTTGGCCGTGGCCTTGGTGGCGGCCTTGTCCGCGGCCTTGGCCGGCGCGGCCGCCGTATCGGCGGGACGCGGCGGAGGCGGGGCCGAAACCACGGGCGGCGCCTCAGCCTGCGGCGGCCCGTTGGCGAGCTGCAGGGACATGGCGGCGGCCGTCTGCTTGCCAGGCGCGTCGATGGCGGAGGTGTCGATCTGCGGCGGCGCAGGCGTGACGCTGGCGATGGCCACGGGCGCCGGCGATGACGCCGCATGCCCAAAGGCCCGGTCGAAGGTGGGCCGCAGCCAGAGGCCCAGCGCCAGCCCGACCGCCAGGGTTCCCATCAGAAGCAGGACCAGGGCCGGCGCCGACGAACCCTCCTCGTCCGCGTCGTCCAGCGGCGCGGCGGCTTCGGCGCGCTCGGCGGCGGCCTGGGCCATGCGGGCCTTCACCGCCTCCGGGATCGGACCGTTGTAGATCATGTAGGGGCCCTTGGCCTCGCGTCGCGCCATGTTCGCCCTCTCGCTCAACGGACTCTCCCCCGACAGCCGACAACCTAAGGTGCGAATCAGCGATCCGCGAAGCCCGCCCGCTGTGGATCAGAGGTGGTGCGTGCAGAATGCCAGCAGAAGGATCACCGGAATCGGAACGCCGAGCACAAGCAGGAGGACAGAGCGCATGAGAGCCTCATTTATTGTCGCGAAGATGACGCCCGGGGTTTGGGCCGGCGACTAACGCCGGCCGCCTGAGCTTGTTCCGGCTGACCGGCCTCAGCCGGCGGCGGCGATCACCAGCTGGGTGGTCTGCTTCACCGGCAGGGAGAAGGTGGCGCTGGTGCCCTGGCCGGGCGCGCTGCGCAGGTCGAGCAGGCCGCCGTGCATCTCCACCAGCGACTTGGTGAGCGCCAGGCCCAGGCCGGTGCCCTGCTGGGTCTTGGCGTGCTGGCTCTCGATCTGCTCGAAGGGCCGCGCCAGCCTGGCCAGGTCGTCGGCCGGGATGCCGATGCCGGTGTCCTGCACGCTGATCCGCACCCGCTCGCCCAGCGGGTCCTGCCGGCGCTCGGCGTGGATGGTGATCAGCCCGCCGCGCGGCGTGAACTTGATGGCGTTGGAGAGCAGGTTCAGCAGCACCTGCTTGATCGCCCGGTAGTCGGCCTCGACCTCCGGCAGGTCAGAGAAATCCAGGCGCAGCGCCAGGCCCGCCGCCTCGGCCCGGTTGCGCACCAGGCGCAGCGCGTCCTCAGCGACGTCCTCCAGGTGCACCGGCTCGAAGCGCAGGTTCATCTTGCCGGCCTCGATCTTCGACATGTCGAGGATGTCGTTGATCAGGGCGAGCAGGTGCTGGCCGGAGTTCAGGATGTCGCGGCAATAGTCCTTGTAGCGGGCGTCGCCGAGCGGGCCGTACATCTCGGCGATCATGATCTCGGAGAAGCCGTTGATGGCGTTCAACGGCGTGCG
>JACXTT010011366.1_pt1 | contig 11915 bp, 13 predicted proteins | sample 9270951 | NCBI WGS metagenome assembly JACXTT01 (sample SAMN15532306, study PRJNA645909) | rock metagenome | isolation source: weathered quartz diorite | place: Puerto Rico | collected 2017-06-21 | reverse complement strand
GGCGCAAGATCATGAGGATGCTCGGCGCGCAGGTCATCCTCACGCCCGCCGCCGAGCGCGGCTCCGGCATGGTGCGCAAGGCCGAGGAGCTGGCGAGGAAGCACGGTTGGTTCCTGGCGCGGCAGTTCGAGAACGAGGCCAACCCCACCTACCACCGCAACACCACGGGGCCCGAGATCCTGCAGGATTTCGCCGGGCGGCGCCTCGATTACTTCGTCACCGGCTGGGGCACCGGGGGTACGCTCACCGGTGCGGGCGAGATGATCCGGCTCGCGCGGCCGGAGGTGCAGATCATCGCCTCCGAGCCCGCGGGTGCGGCGCTGCTCTCGGGCAAGCCCTTCACGCCGCACAAAATCCAGGGCTGGACGCCGGACTTCGTACCGAAGGTGCTCAAGCGCGAAGTGTCGCACCGGATCGTAACCGTGACGGATGCGGAAGCCGTGGAGAGCGCGCGCGCCCTCGCGCGCAGCGAAGGCATCTTCTGCGGCATCTCCTCGGGAGGAACCTTCGCCGCCGCCCTCAAGGTCGCCGCCGAGGCCCCCGAAGGATCCGCGATCCTCGCCATGCTCCCGGACACGGGCGAGCGCTACCTGTCCACCGTGCTCTTCGAGGGGATCGCCGAGGGCGGCGATCCGGAGCCCTGACGGGACTGCCCGGGCCGGCGAGGTCCGCGCGCGGTACCGCTTCCATGGATGCGCGCAAGTACGCATCGATGACCGACCCGTTCCCGATGTGGCGGGGCGGAGTGCTGCACGGCGCACGCATCGCTTACGAGACTTGGGGCACGCTCAACGAGGCGCGCGACAATGCGCTGCTGCTTTTCACCGGGCTCTCGCCCCCGGCCCACGCCGCTTCCTCGCCGGCCGATCCGAGCGACGGCTGGTGGCAGGGCATGGTCGGGCCGGGACTAGCGATCGACACCGACCGCCTCTTCGTTATCTGCGTCAACTCGCTCGGCAGCTGCTTCGGCTCGACGGGGCCCGCCTCGATCGACCCAGCCACGGGCAAGCCCTATCGGCTGACGTTTCCGGATCTGTCCGTCGAGGACATCGCGCGCGGGGGTTTCGAGACCGTCCGTCGCTTGGGGATCGAGCGCCTCGACACCGTCATGGGGCCCTCGCTCGGGGGCATGGTCGTACTCGCCTACGCGGCGCAGTTCCCGGGCGCCGCACGGCGGCTGGTGTGCATTTCCGGGACCGCCGCAGCGGCGCCCTTCGCCATCGCGCTGCGCTCGATCCAGCGCGAGGCCATCACCCACGATCCGGACTGGCGCGGCGGTAACTACAGCGTGGAGCGCCCGCCGCTCACCGGGCAGCGCCTGGCGCGCAAGCTCGGCACCGTCACCTACCGCTCTGCCGCGCAATGGCAGCAGCGTTTTGGGCGCCAGCCGATCCGCGAGGACATGAGAAAGCGCGGCGATCCGTTCACGTCCGAGTTCGCGATCCAGGGCTATCTCGAGGCGCTCGCACAGCGCTTCGTCAGCGTCTTCGACGCCAACTGCTACCTCTACATCTCGCGCTCCATGGACCGCTTCGACCTCGCCGCGCACGGCGACCCGGTGAATCTGTTCCGCCGCGCGTCCCTTGAGGCTGCGCTCGTGATCGGCGTGCCGACGGATCTTCTGTTCTCCCTCAGCGAGCAGCAGGCGGTCGCCCGCTCGCTGGAGACCGCCGGGGTCCCGACCCGCTTCGCCTCGCTCGATTGCATCCAGGGACACGACTCCTTCCTGATCGACCTCGAGGCCTTCGGACGCGAAATCGGCGCCTTTCTGCGCAGCGCATGAGGGTGGCGCCGATCCGTAGCGCCGGCGGCTACGGCCCCGCTTATGCGAGGGTCGATGCGGCTGCGGGCTGCCGGTCGCGGGGCGGAGCGGGAAATTAAGTTCAGTGGCCCCGGCAAGGCCCGGAGGCCAAGGCATAATGCCCCGGCCGGATACCAGAACGAGAATAAGAGAACAGTCGAGGTCAGCCGTGGAACGCCGACTGCACACAAGACACCGGGCCCGCACGATCGTCTACATCACCGTGCCCGGCGGCCGCCGCAAGCTCTGCAAGGCCGTGAACTTGAGCGCGACCGGCGTTTTCATCGAGACGTCCAACCTTGGGCTGCGCAAGGGACAACAGGTCGTGCTTTCGTTTGCGATCAACCTCGGCGCGATCACCAAGCTCCACCGGCGCACGGCCGTGGTCGCGCACGTCTCGCGCGGCGGCACAGGTCTCATGATGGAGACCTACGCGCAGGCGACGAGCTGAAGCTTCCGCCACTTCCGCAGCCGCTCAGCCAACGCGGGAACGTTCACCGCCCGATCGGGGTTCAGGGATCGGTGCGAACGCCCGCGGACCTCCTCCGCGGACGCTTCGTCAGCCAGGCGCCCGAAGACGTCGCTGTCTGATACCCTCCCGCCGGGCATCCGGAGGCGCGCATGACCTCATCGCCGTCCCTCTCCCGCCGCCGCCTTCTCGAGCACCTCGCGCTCGCGCTATCGCTCACCCCCGTCGCCCTGAGAAGCCTGTCGTCAGCGCTCGCCGCGGACGCGCCGCTACTCTCGGTGAGCGCCCCCGAGGCCAAGGCGGTGAAGTACGTGGAGGACGCCAGTCAAGCGAGCGGCGCCACTCCGGGGAGCAACTGCGCCAACTGCGCTCTCTACGAGGGTCCCTACGGTTCCACCCAGGGGCCGTGCCAGCTCTTCGCCGGCAAGCTGGTTAAGGCGAGCGGCTGGTGCACCGGGTGGATGCCACAGATCTGAGCTGAAGCTCGCCCGCCCGGCCGAGCCGGCACGAGCCGCGCCTCAGTCGTAACAGGGACCAACTTCGCGCACCTCGATCGTGGCCCACTCGGCGGCGGGACACTCCGCGGCGAAAGCGAGCGCCTGCTCGCGGCTGGGGCAGTCTAGAAGGAAAAAGCCGCCGACCAGCTCCTTGGATTCGGTGAAGGGACCATCGGTGACGCTGCGCTTACCCGCGCGCACCGTGAGCCGCGCGGACTTCTCGCGCAGCGAGTTGCTCTCGAGAAGCACGCCCCGCTTCTTGAGGCTCGCGGCCCAGCCGAGCATCCGGTCGTAGACCGCACGGCCCTCCTCGGGCGATCGCAAGCGTCGCTGGCCCTGGGGTTCCACGATCAACAGCATGTATTGCATGAAGCTCTCCGGCAGCAAAGGCGCCCGGCTGCATCCGCGTCCACCGCGGCACGTGCCGGCGGCGCTAGGACATCTGTTTTTCTCGGCACGCGGCGGCACGCTCGCGCAGCAGGCGGCTCTCGCGCGCGTTGTGCGTGAGCGTCGCCGCCCGCTCGAACTCGCCGCGTGCTTCCTCGTAACGCCCGAGCCGCGCCAGCAGATCGCCGCGCACGCTCGGCAGGAGATGGTAGGACCTGAGGAAGCCCTGGGCCTCGAGCCGGTCGGCGAGCTCGAGCCCGGCGGCAGGCCCGTAGGCCATGGCCACGGCGACGGCGCGGTTGAGCTCGACCACCGGCGAGGGCGTGATGCGCGAGAGCTCATCGTAGAGCGCGGTGATCTGCACCCAGTCGGTTTCCGTGGCGGTCGCGGCGCGCGCATGGCAGGCGGCAATGGCCGCCTGCAGCACATACGGTCCGCGCTTTTCCGCGAGCGCTGCGCCGCGCGCGAGCGCCAGCAATCCGCGGTGAATGAGCAGCCGGTCCCAGAGTGCCCGGTTCTGATCCATGAGCAGCACCGGCTCGCCGTTCGGGCCGAGGCGGGCGCGGATGCGCGACGCCTGGATCTCCATCAGCGCCACGAGGCCGTGCACTTCCGGCTCCTGCGGCGCCAGCTCCGCGAGGATGCGGCCGATGCGCAGCGCCTCCTCGCACAGCGCCGGGCGCATCCAGTCCTCGCCCGCGGTGGCCGAATAGCCCTCGTTGAACACCAGGTAGATGACTTCCAGCACCGAGGACAGCCGCCCGGCCAGCTCCTGGCCGCGCGGGACCTCGAACGGCACGTGCGCGTCACTCAGCGTCCGCTTGGCGCGCACGATGCGCTGCGCGATGGTGGGCTCGGGCACGAGGAAGGCTCGAGCGATCTCCTCCGTGGTCAGCCCGGCGAGCAGGCGAAGCGTGAGCGCGGTGCGCGCCTCGGTCGACAACAGCGGATGACAGGCCACGAAGATCAGCCGCAGCAGGTCATCGCCGATCTCGTCTTCGGCCCTCGCCTCGAGCTGCCCGCCGTTGGTGTGGTGCTCCATCTCGAGCTCGTGACCGAGCGCCTCATGCTTGCGCGCGAGCATGCGCCCGCGTCGCAGATGATCGATGGCGCGATTTTTGGCCGTGGCCATGAGCCACGCGCCCGGGTTGTCCGGAATACCCGTGCGCGGCCACTGCTCGAGAGCGGTGACCAGCGCATCCTGGGCCAGCTCCTCCGCGAGCCCCACGTCCCGCACCAGCCGGGCGAGACCCGCGATCAGCCGCGCCGACTCGATCCTCCAGAGCGCGTCGATGGTGCGATGGGTATCCGTGACCGTCATGGCCACGGATGACACCATCGCGAGAGAGGCTGCGCAAGCCAAGGGCGTCCGGATGAGCCTGCAGGGCGACCGGCCGAGGCTCAGGCGCTCTTGCGCGCCGCGCCGGCGACGACATCGAGCGGCTTCTCACAGTTGACCATCCAGGGGGTCCCGAACCGGTCGGTGCACATGCCGAAGCCATGCGCCCAGAAGGTCTCCTGGAAGGGCATCGTGACGGTGCCGTTGTCGGCGAGCGCGTTGAAGATGCGCTCGGCATCCGCCCGCTTCTCCACCGCCGCCATTACCGCGAAGCCCTGCGGCACCTGGTAGCGATCCGGGGGCGCATCGCAGCCGAGCAAGTACTGGCCGCCCAGGTCGATGCGCGCGTGGATGATCTGCTCGCGCACCGCGGCCGGCGCGTTCTCGCAGCCCGGGGCTTCGCCGTAGGTCATCTGGAACACGATCGTGCCACCGAAGGTCCTGGCGTAGAAGTTGAAGGCCTCGCGGCAGTTGCCCTTGAAGTGCAGGTGGGTGCTCGTTTGCATGATGTCACTCCGTGCTGATGAAGGTGGGGTTGGATGAGTGCGGGCTCTTTCAGTTCCTGCGGGCGGCGACGCGCTCGCGCTGGCGCTCTTCCTGCGCCTTGAGCTCCGGTGTCAGGTTGGGGCCGAGGTCCTCCGCCTCGAAAACGCGACGGATCTCGACCTCTTCGTTGCCCCTCTGGAAGGGCGAGCGGCGGATCCATTCGATCGCCTCCTCCATGGACTTCACCTGCCACAACCAGAAGCCCGCGATCAGCTCCTTGGTCTCGGTGAACGGGCCGTCGATCACGGTGCTCTTGCCGCCGCCGAACCTGACGCGCACGCCCTTGGCGCTCGACTGCAGCCCTTCGGCTGCCAGCAGCACACCGGCCTTCACGAGCTCCTCGTTGAACTTACCCATGTCGGCGAGAAGCTCCGGGCTCGGCAGCACGCCCGCTTCGGAGTCCTTGTTCGCCTTGACGATCACCATGACTCGCATGACTCGCTCCTTCTTGCGTTACGCTTATGGGAGTACGACGAGTGAACCCTGCCGGAATCGACCTGCTCTTTCCCAAGTTTGGGTTCACCTGCAACAAGTGACTGAAAGTCCTCGCGATTGACCTCGCCCCAGCCTGCCCACGCGGCCCTCTGGCCGCTGCGCTTCATCAGCATCGAGGCGATGAGCGGGGTCGTGTTGCTCGCTGCTGCGGCGCTTGCCCTCATCTGGGCCAATTCCCCCTGGTCGCCCTCCTATGAGGCGCTCTGGCACTTCAGGTCCGGCTTCGCGGTCGCAGGGCTCATCGCTCCCCAGGACCTGCGCTTCTGGGTGAACGATGCGCTGATGAGCGTCTTCTTTCTCGTGGTCGGGCTCGAGATCCGCCGCGAGATGCACCAGGGCGCGCTCTCCGACCCCCGGGTCGCCACGCTACCCCTCGCGGCGGCGGCCGGCGGCGTGGTGGTCCCCGCGCTGCTCTACCTCCTCGCCAACGCCCTCTTCGCGCACGCCGATCCCGCCACCCGGCGCGGCTGGGCGATACCGACGGCGACCGACATCGCCTTCGCGGTGGGCGTGCTCTCGCTCCTCGGCAGGGGCGTCGCGCCGGCGCTGCGCATGCTGCTGCTGACACTCGCGATCATCGACGACATCGTGGCGATTCTCGTGATCGCGTTTGTCTACTCGGGCGGCCTCGCCGCGGGAGGCCTCCTCCTGATCGCGGCGGGCGTGCTCGCCGTGCTGCTGATGCAGTGGCTCAGCATACGGGCCGCGCCCGCCTACCTGCTGCCCGGGGTCATTGTCTGGCTCGGAATGCTGCGCGCGGGGCTGCACCCGACGCTCGCGGGCGTGCTGCTCGGCCTTATGACGCCGGCGGCGGCCGAGTTCGGACGGCGTCGGCGGGCGGCGCGCCCGCAACCGGGCGCCGAGTCTCCGCTGGTGAGGCTCGAGGCGAAGCTGCACCCCTGGGTGGCCTTCGGCATCATGCCGCTCTTCGCGGTGGCGAATGCGGGAGTGAGCCTGGCGGGTCTGAAGAGCGGCGCCGCTGCGCCGCTTGCCGTCGGCGGCGGGATCGTGGCGGGACTCGTGCTCGGCAAGCCGCTCGGTATCGCGCTCGCCTCGGTCGCGGCGGTGCGGCTCAGGCTCTGCAGCCTGCCCGAGGGCGTGCGCTGGCCTCAGATCGCGCTCCTCGGGTTCCTCGGCGGCATCGGATTCACGATGTCGATCTTCCTCGCGAACCTCGCCTTCGAGGATTCCCGGCTTCTCGTTGCCGCGAAGTTCGCAGTGCTCCTCGCGTCAACGCTCGCCGCCGCACTCGCACTCCTCCTCGGGCGGCTGCAGTCCTCCGCTGCAGCGCTTCAGGGCTCGAGCGTGAAGCTTTCCTCGGGCGGGCGCGGCTGACGCACACGGCGCAGCAGCGACTCAGGGCGGGCATGGAAGCTTGGAGTCGCAGGGTGACCCCGAGGTTCGGACTCCACTGCACTAGACGCGCTCGCGCTGCAGCGCGGCCGCGACCTCCATGCGTGCCGCAGCCTTGTGGCGATACAGCTCCTTGTCGGCGGCGCTGAGGAGCTTCTCCGCCGTCGCGCCATCGCGTGGATACACCGCTATACCCACACTGACCGAGAGCCGCGGCGATTCCGCATCGGCCGCCAAGCGCGTGCCGATCCGCTCGGCGAGCTGCTGCGCTCCCGCTTCCGAGGTCTCCGGCAGGATGATGGCGAACTCATCGCCGCCGAAGCGTGCCGCGGTGTCGGTGACGCGGCACGAGACTCGCAGGCACTCGGCGAGGCGGCACAGCGCGCGATTCCCGACCAGGTGCCCGTAACGGTCGTTGATCTGCTTGAGGCGGTCCATGTCCAGCAACAGCGTGCTGAATTCCCGCGCCGCGCCCGCGCGCTGCGCTCGCCTGATCTCGGCTTCGAGGCTGCTCATCAGGCAGCGATAGTTGACGAGCCCGGTCAGCTCATCCTTCACCGCCTGTCGCCGCAAGTGCTTTTGGGCGTCGCGGTACTGCGCGACGACCGCGGCGGCAGCCAACATGGTCACCGCCTGTACCGCCAGGAATGCCTGCAGCAGCAGCAGCGACTCGTTGGGCGGAGCGCGGGCAAACGCGCCCAGCCCGCGCAGCGTGCCGATGGTCGCCATCATGGACAGTACCAGCACGCACGTGGCCACGGCGCGGCGCCCGAGCCGAAATGCCGCCCAGAACAGGAACGGCGTGCACAGGAACTCGACCGGAAGACGCTCGATTCCCGGAATCGGAATGAAGCCGTCGAATACGATGAGCGACACCCCCGACAGCCCGATGAGGAGCGCAGCGGCCTCGAGCCGCCAGCGCCCGTTCCTTGGCACCCTCGGATTCGCGCTCCACAGAACCAACACCGGCGCCACGAGGAGATCGCCCGCCGCATCGCCCAGCCACCAGGTGAGCCAGATATGTCCGTAGTCATTCCACGGGGCAAACCCGGCCAGGGCGAGACTCGTCAGACCGATGGTGGAGCTCACCATGGTACTGAGCACCGCCGCGAGACCTGCAAACGCGACGATGTCCCGCGGCCGGATGAAGAACATGCGGCCGTGCGCGTAGCGATTCACGAGCAGCGCGCCGAGGAGCCCCTCGAGCGTGTTGCCGGCGCCGATGCAAAGCGAGGTGCCGAGCGAGCCGTGCGTGGTGAGGTTGGCGAGCAGCGCGCCGAGGAAGATCGCAGGCCACACGTCCCAGCCGAGGACGAGGAATGCCGCGAGCGCAATGCCGGCGGGCGGCCAGATGGCGCTCGCGCTCGGGTGCACCAGCGCGAACGCGAGGCCCAATTTGGCAGTGGCGAAGTAGATGCCCGCGAGAGCGGCGAGGGTCAGCACTCGTCTCGGAGCCGGGAGATTCGGGAGCGAGAATTTCGGCGGCGCGAATTCCGTGCGCGTCCGCTCAGGCGTGCCCTGCGGATCGGCCTCATCCGGTGAGGTACGCATCCGGTTCAAAGCGAAGCTGAGAATAAGAGCGTAACCCGCCCCGGTCAACGAGCGTTCCGCTCAAGCCCGCGGGAGCGGCCTCTGCCGCAGCACAGCAGCGGGGCTGCCTCGACGGGGCGGTCAGTGGGTGAGGCGGTTGTATCGGGCGAGAACGGCGCGCAGCTCCTCGTGCGGCAGCGCCCGGACGTGATGCCCGTCGATGCCCGTCATGCCCTCGGCGGCCACCATGGCGTTGACGATCGCTTCCTCGGTGGCCTGCACGGTGGCCGCAAACAAGGGATCGAGAGAGTCGTTCGGCACCATTTTCAGATCGACCACGTGACCTGACTCGCTCACGGCAGCGTTCGCCGTCGAGAAGGCGATGAAAATGTCGCCGGAGCCGTTGCCCGCGATGCTGCCGGTTCGCCCGATCCCGAGCGACACCCGCCGCGCGATGCGCTTCAGCTGGTGCGGCAGGAGCGGCGCGTTGGTGGCGACGACCACGATGATCGAGCCGCGCTCGGCGAGGTCGGACGGCCGGAAGGCATAAGGATCCTCGCTCTCGATCTCCCGCCCGACCGGAATGCCCGCGATGCGCAGGTTCTGGCGCCGCCCGTAGTTGCACTGCACCAGCACGCCGACGACGTAGCCACCGTCCCTCTCCGTGAGCTTGCGGGAGGAAGTCCCGATGCCGCCCTTGAAGCCGTTGCAGATCATGCCGGTGCCGCCCCCGACAGAGCCTTCCTCGACCGGCCCGGAGCGCGCGCGGTCGAGCGCCTGGAGCGCATGGTCGGGCTTCACGTGAAAGCCGTTGATGTCGTTGAGCCAGCCGTCCCAGGTCTCCGCGACGACCGGGAGCGACCACCAACCGCCGGTAGCGTCGGCCCCCCCGTGCGAGACACGCCAGGCGATGACGGCATCGCGCACGACACCCACGCTGTGGGTGTTGGTGATCATCACCGGCCCCTCGAGAAGGCCCGATTCCTCGACCCAGGTGGTGCCGGTCATCTCGCCATTGCCGTTCTGCGAGTACCAGCCGGCGAAGGAGAAGCACTGCAGGGACGCAAGGCCACGGGGCAGAACCGCCGTCACACCGGTGCGCACCGGGCCCTTGCCGACGACTAGCTTGCCGCTGCCCGCGATCAGCGTCGTATGACCCACCAGCACGCCGTCGACGTCAGTGATCGCGTTGAGCGGCCCGGGTATGCCGTCGAAGGGCACGCCAAGGTCGCGCGCGCGCGGATGCGGCTTGGTGGCGTCCGCACCCGGATCGGCGGTCGCTGCGCTGAGCACGAGAAGTGCGAGTGCGGGGAGGGCGGTGGCGGCGACGAGCTGACACAGCATAGGGGACCTCTCGCTGATAGCCGTTAGGTTGGTTGGTTTCACTTTTTCCTGCAACTCGTCTGAAGTACCCTCGGCAGCTGACACAGGGGCACGTCATGCAGTCGATTGAAGGCCGTCTGGCTTCCATCCTGTCTCGTCGCTGGTGGCTGCTGCTGCTGCGCGGCCTGGTGGCCATCGCGTTCGGGGTCGTGAGCTGGGTCCAGCCCGGTCTCTCGCTCGCCTCGCTGGTGCTGCTTTTCGGCGCCTACTCGCTGGCCGACGGCCTTCTCAACGTCTGGACGGCCGTCGAGGGCCGCAGGGAGCACGAGCACTGGTGGGTGCTGTTTCTCGAGGGACTGTTGGGAATCCTCGTCGGGGTGCTGACCTTCCTCGCTCCCGCGCTCACCGCGCTCGCGCTCCTTTTCTATATCGCGATCTGGGCGATCGCCACCGGCGTTCTCGAGATCGTGGCTGCGATCCGCCTGCGCAAGGAGATCGACAACGAGTGGCTGCTGATCCTGGCGGGTCTGGCCTCGGTCGTCTTCGGCACCCTCCTCATGGGGCAGCCGGCAGCGGGGGCACTCGCCCTGCTTTGGCTGATCGCCTCCTACGCCATCTTCTTCGGCGTGCTGCTGGTCGTCCTCGCGTTCAAGGTGCGTCGCTTCGTCCGCCCTTAACTCGCTGATCCGACTCCAAATTACTTTCCACGGCGGCCTGTCATCTGCGCGCCGTAAGCTTGTCAGACGATCGGCCAGGTGCGGGGCGGCGCAAAGTCGGTGAAGGCCGAGGGTCAGCTGATGTACCGGGCAGCATTGAAGCTCCTGTGCGCCGCGGTGTGCCTGTGCCTGCTGGCGCCGCTCCGAGACGCCGGCGCCGCGTCGCCCCCTGAGCCGCCGCGGTTCGAGGTGGCGGCGCCGGCGGCAGGGGCTCCCCTGGTCTTCGTCGTGTACGGCGACACGCGCTTCAGCAAGCGCGATGACGTCGTCAACGCTCTCGCGCGGCGCGCGCTCGTCGGCAGGATCGCGCGCGAGAGCCCGGCGGCGATCCTGATCGGCGGCGATCTGGTCTACGAGGGCACCGATCCGGACGACTACGAGACCTACAGGAGCGAGACGCTGGAGTGGGTGAAGCGGAAGATCCCCGTGTTCCCGGCTCTCGGCAATCACGAATTCAGGGGCTGCGCTCGCGGCGAGGAGGCTCCGTGTCTCGAGAACTGGTGGAAGGCGTTCGGCGCATTGTCGCTGCGTCCGCACCGCTGGTACTCGGTGAGCGTCGGGCCCACGCTGCTCGCCTTGATGCTCGATTCCGACGCGCCGCTCAAGCCGGGAAGCGAGCAGCGGGAGTGGTTTGAGCGGCAGATCACCCACGCCGACTCGCGTGTCAGGTTCATCCTGATCGTGCTGCACTATCCCCCGATCCGCGACCCGTTCTACCCCGCGATGAAGGATGAGAGAGAGATCCAGCGGTACCTCTCGAAGAACGCAGGCTCTCTGCGCGCCCAGGTCGTGGTGGTCGGCAGTCACGTCCACAACTACGAGCGCTACCTCCGGGACGGCGTCACTTACCTGGTCAGCGGCGGCGGGGGTGCCAAGCCGGTTCCCGCCGCCCGGATGTTCGGCGAGCTATCGAAGCTGACCACCTCGGTGAATTTTCATTACCTGCGTTTCACTCTCGAGGCGGATCGATTGAGCGGAACCATGGTCCGCTTCGACGCCGAGGATCAGAGCGGGAACCCCTGGAGCGAGCCGGATCATTTTGAGCTGAGAGCGAAGAGCCCCTTGTCGACGGCGTCGAGGTGACTCAGTCCGCCAGGCGCCGCCACTTGCCGTGCGGGTCACTGATCCAGGACCCGGCATCGTTGAGCTCGCCCTTCTCGTCGTAGCGATTCACGAGCAGCACGGGCGCTCCGCGCTCGCGGGAGAGCGGCAGCGACATCTCGGCGGTGAACAGCCAGGTCTCGTAGCTGTTGGCCCAGCAGGCCCAGACTCGTCCCTGCTGCGGGGCGCCCGCCACGACCGTCTTCAGCTGGGACGGAAGCGCGCTGGGGTCGCGAAGCTGGTACGAGTCCTTCGGCCACAGCCCGCAGTTCGCGACCAGAGCCTCCAGCAGTCTCTCTACCCGAGAGGGCTCCTGTATCGCGCGCAGCCGTCGCGTCTCCATCTCCGCTCCTTCGTA
>JACXTT010011365.1_pt1 | contig 11915 bp, 14 predicted proteins | sample 9270951 | NCBI WGS metagenome assembly JACXTT01 (sample SAMN15532306, study PRJNA645909) | rock metagenome | isolation source: weathered quartz diorite | place: Puerto Rico | collected 2017-06-21 | reverse complement strand
GCATGATTTGTCTAATCCGCGATCAAGTGGAAATGCAGATAGGTGACTTCTTGTTTGTCTGGACCGTTGGTCCATAGACGGTAATTCTTGATACCTTCCCGCTGGACCACGGTGGTGACAGCCGCATAGAGATCGATGAGATACTCTTTATCTTCATTGGTGAGTTCCCCGATGTTTTTGATGTCCTTCTTGGGCACGAAGAGGTAATGAATTCTGTGCATCGATTTGGGATGCGCGAACACGACCGTTTTGTCGGTCTCCAAAATCACATGCGGGATAACCTCGGGCATGTTCTGAATCACCACGGAGGCAAAGAGCCCCGCGATTTCGTTGGGGTGCCAGCAATTGCCGGCGCATTCCTGAATATTTAATGGTGACCGCGATTTCACCCCGGAGAAAACCACGCCGCCAACCAGCAATCCCAGGGTGAACGCCAGGGGTAATAACAGGTAAGCAATTTTTCGTGTCATGAGCGCTTTACCATTTCCGTTCGCTTGCGGTTTCTGCATATCAAGTATGCCCCACGAGCACGGCACAGATTCGCAGAAAATCCGGTTCGCGCAGCCACGGGCTGTTGGAGATCGTGAGCATGCGCGCCGCGAAGTCGCGCGCGTTGGGGACGTTCACTTTGCCGAGATGCATGGCGAGATAGGGATAGTCCGGCAAGGCGTGAATGAACAACCGGCTGACGCCGAGACCGGCCGGCCACAAACGCGCCAGCGCTGCGTCGCGCGCCTGTGCGGTCGGCATCAGCACCATGAAGTATGGCCAGGTACCCCGGCCACCTTCCGGGTCATCCATCACGCTGATGCCTGGGATCATTGCCAGTCTTTTTTTTCTCGCGGCGGCCTGCTCGGAGAGCGCATCGAGAAATGATGGCAGCCGTGCCAGGGCATTGGCGCCGATGGTCCGGCGCCAGGCGCCGACACGGTGCACCGGGATGTCGGCGGAGAAATCATCCCCGACCGCTTCGATGAGTTTGCCTTTTCGCAGCGCACGCCGCAGCGGCGCGCCATAGGCCAGGCGGAGTCCGAACGGCCGATACAGCGCGGTGTAGCCGGCAAGCTCCAGCAGTCGCCGCATTTCCTGGAACAGGCGATAGGGCGCGATCTGTTTACTCGTTTCGTGCAATCGCCGGCGCAGGTCTGCATCGCGGGCAACCAGCACGCCGCCCTCATAAAGGGTCAGGCCCTTGCCCACCGCCAGACTGTAAAAGCCAACGTCGCCCAGGGTGCCAACCGGCTGTCCCTGCCAGGTGGCCCCCAACGATTGCGCCGCATCTTCGATCACCGAAGCGCCGATGCGAAGCGCGATTTTTTTCACGTTGTCGACATCGGCCACGCGTCCGCCGAGATGCGTCGGGATGATGGCAAGCGTGTCGTCGTTACATACTTCCTCCAAGGTTCGCGGTGATAGATCGAAGTGATCTTGGCGCAGATCGCACAGCACCGGCTTCAAGCCGCAATGCTGAATCGCCAAGGCGACCAGCGGACAGGTGTAGGCGGGGATAACCACCGAGCGCCGCGCGCTGGTGCGTTTGAGCGCGGTCAGCGCGACAATCAGCGCCGTGGTGCCGGAACATTCGATCTGCACCGATGGCGAGTGCAGGAACGTGGCGAGTCCGGCCTCGAACGCGTGTCCCGAGGCGGGCAGAAAATCGCGCCAGTGCAGGGGAAGACCGGCCGTGGGGGGAATTTCCCGCAGTTGGTCAGGCATGAGCGTGCTTCGATTCGCTCAGGCTCAGAAAAATAATGCCAAGAACGATGCACAAACCGCCGACGATCTGCAGCGGGGCGAGGCGCTCGCCGAAGTACAGCACCGAGACGATCAGCACCGTGACCACCTCCAGGTGCGAGGCGGCGAAGGCGGGCCCCACCGGGGCATGCTTGAGCAAGGTCATCCAGGTGACGAACGCTCCCAGGTACCCGGCCACGGCGCCGTAAATCCAGGGACTCAAGACGGCGGCTTTCAGCCATTCCAGCGTCATGGTGAATTCACCCGTCTGGTGGGAGGCCAGTTTGAAGGATACCTGCGTCCAGGTATCGAACAACATCAACGCACCAAACCCGAGCACATAGAAACGCGCGGTGCTCATATAAAGCCTCCTGCAAGCCCCACCCCGACCGCGATCAGCCACATCCCCGCCACGCGCATGCGGTCCAGCCGTTCATGAAACAGCAGCCGGCCGGCCAGCATCACGACAACGATGTTGATGGAGCCGATCAGCATGGCCAGCGACAGGGGAATGAGCGACAACAAGGCAAACCATATGCCGAACTCCAGGCCGAAGCAGGCAATACCGATCCAGAGTGGCAGTGAAGACAGCATCATCTTCCAGCGCTGCAGTTCGATTTCGTGCTCGGTGATGGCGGCGGACTTGAACGCCAGATGCCCGGTGGTATCCAGGATAATGTTCGTGATCCAGAAGAAAATGGCGAGGTTCGACATGCGGCGGCCGGCTAGAACACCAGACCCAGACCAAGATAACCCATCAAACCGTTTCTTCGCTGGACGATGGGACTGTCCGCAGCGGCCACACCGAGATAGCTGAGTTCGCTGCCAAACAGCAGGGCATAATCTCTGCTCAGCTTGTAAGCGCCGGAGAGGCCGAGAGACGAAATCACCGCGCCACCCGGTTGATATGCCGGGCGCGTGGCGGTGGATTCGTCGGCCCGTACGCCGAAGTAATATTGCACGATCCTGGCGTTGGCATAATCGAAATCAAGATAAGCGCTGATATCCCAGGGTCCGCTGTCCACGAGTTGTCGATCCAGGGAGAATCGCCAGGATTTACCATCGGTGGTCTCCGACCAGTCGGTAAAATAGGCTGCGCTGAGCGACACTTGGGGCAGTTCCCACTCGAAGGCAACCCCCCCTTCGATGGAATCGTGTCGGGTCGACATTCCACCCAGGCGGACCCCATCCTGAGAGTGAAAACCGAAACGGGGTTGCGCGGCAAGCCCGAGCGCCATTTTCCTGTCTGGTGAGTTCCACAGCCGGATTCCGGCACGATCGAAATGGACATAGACCGTCTCTTCATATTCGAGAATGGCAATCGGCACCGGCTTCGGTGTGTTGTCCGTACCGCCGAGGTATTTCGGCATCGAGATGACGCCCGCGCCCAAATAACCATCCAGCGATTTTTTTGTGGATTGCTCCGTTGTCTGGGCGCTACAAAGGTTCGGATAGATAACCGTGACAGCAAGCAGCCAGAGCGCGCGATGCGGAAAGGCAGTCATACATACAACATGTCTGGCGTCATTGTTTTACCCCGTCTTGTGCGCAATCAGCACCGCGTTGGTGCCGCCGAACGCGAACGAATTGGACATGATGCAGTGAATGTCCTGATGGCGTCTACCCCCGCCTGCCACGTAATCCAGATCGCATTCCGGGTCGGCAACTTCCAGGTGAGCCGTTGGCGGAACCGCCCGGTGATGTATGGCGAGCAGCGCGATGACGAATTCCATGGCGCCGGCTCCTCCCAACAGGTGCCCGTGCATCGACTTGGTCGAACTGACCGGGATGCTATACGCCCGCTCGCCAAAAACTTGCTTGATGGCGCGGGTCTCGGTTACATCGTTCAAGGCGGTTCCGGTGCCGTGAGCATTGACATAATCGATGTCGCTCGGCGACAGGCTGGCGTCGGCAAGCGCCAGGGCCATGGCATGCGCCTGTCCGTCGACGGACGGTTTCGTGAGATGAGAAGGGTCATTGGAAGACCCGTAACCCACCAATTCGCCATAGAGGCGGGCTCCCCGACGTATCGCCGCCTCGCGTTCCTCCAACACGACCATCGCCGCCCCCTCGCCAAGCACCAACCCGGACCGATTCTTCGAGAACGGGCGGCAGGAGGCCGACGGATTGGCGCGATCGGGAATGGCCAGTACACGCAAAGCCTCCCATGCTTTGACAAGACCGAAACTGAGGGGCGCTTCCGCGCCGCCGGCGATCATGGCGTCGGCATAGCCGTGGCGGATCTGGCGGCAGGCTTCGCCGATGGCGACAGCCGAAGATGAGCAGGCGCACGAGTAGGTGAGATTGGGCCCGCTCAAACCGTGCTGAATCGCGATATGCGCGGAGGCAGCGTTGTTCATCACCGTCAGAACGGTCATGGGTTTGACGCGGTCCGGATCGCGCTGCAGCAGCTGAATATAGGTTTCCTCAAGCGCGTGAGCCGCGCCCATGCCGGTACCCCAGGACACGCCGAACCGGCGTCTGCCGTCACTCGTGAACTGGATTGCCGAATCTTTCAGCGCCATCGCGGCCGCGGCGATCGAGAACTGGCTGACTCGATCGAGGTTGTCGGTTTTCTGCGGCGGAGGGAAATACGGCACCGGATCGAACTCGACCGGGGCGGCGATAACGGAATATGCCCCCCGGGGCCCATCGGCGGTGATCAGCCGGATACCGGATTCGGCTGCCATCAGCCTGGAAAACAGGGTATCCGGATCGTTGCCCAGCGGGGAGATGACGCCGAGCCCCGTGATCACAACCCGTTTCAAAGTCAGTGACTGCCCGCCAAATGGGCCGGCGTTTGCTGCGCAGTCAGCTGGTCGACGATATCGACGATGTCCTGAACCGTGGAGAGTTTCAGATTGATGCTTCCGTCCTGTGGAACGCGGATGTGGAACTCGTCCTCGACTTCAAACAGCGTCTCGATCAGATCCAGCGAATCGAGCTTGAGATTGTCCAGCGTCGCTTCAGGCTTGATGCTCTCTCTTGGCAGCGAGTATTTTTTTACAAGAATCTCTCTAACCGTTTCCAGTGTTGTCGTCATGATGGATGTCTCGTATCGCAATGATTGGGATTAGGAATGCCAGGCCGCCGCGGTCTTCAAGGAGGTTCACGCCCTGATGGAATCGGCGACATCGGTCTCGGCGACGCTCGTTTTGTAGCGCAAAAAGAATTCCGCCACCTGGTCGGCCACGTCGTCTTTGCGCTTGTCCAGCGTCAGGACATGATAGGTATCGTCCACGTAAAACGTTTCCACGTGCCGAGAAGATACCCGCGCCGCCAGAAGCTTGGCGTTTTCCAGGCTCGCCATATCATCTTCCGTGGAATGAACTATCAGCAGCGGCGTGATGATCCTCGACAAGTCACGTTTCGTCGAGCGGATGAGACGGAAGGTTTCGCGGATCGTCACGGCCGGGAATTCCGAATAGCCGTATTTCTCGGGCATGTTGGCGCTGTTGCCTTCATAGACGGCGGCGATGAGATGACGAAGACGTTCATCCTTAATGCCGTAAGGCGCCGGTTCGTGGTAAGAAATAAAATGACGCAGTGGCGAGTAGATTACCAACGGCAACAGAAATCGCTGCTTCATACGCGGAACATTCCACCCGTCGTAGAAGAAAGTCGCTGAAAGCGTGGCTACACCGTGGATACGGTCGGGATGATTCGCCGCTAGTTTCAGCGCCAACAGCGCCCCCATGGACAGCCCCGACACGAATATCGTGTCACATTCGCTGCTCAAGAAATCCAACCCGGCCTCCAGGGTTGCGTACCAGTCGGTCCACTGAGTCTTTTTCAATTGTCTCAGCGTTGAGCAATGTCCGGCGAGTTGCGGACAGGCAACGGTGAAACCCTGCGCCGCTAACTTTCTGACAAGAGGTTTCATCTCAGCAGGCGAACCGGTAATGCCATGCACCAGCAGCACACCGGCCTTACCGCGCTTCTCGAAAATGCCGTAGCGGCCCAAGGCCGTCAGTGGCATCGTTTTGACATTTGATGTCATGCGAAGAACTCCCTCACCGGTTCAGACCGCACCACAGCGCCGGAACAAGCTTTCCAGCAACTCGATACCCAGGTCGATCTCGTCTTCCGTGATCTCGAGGGATGGCGCCAGGGTGAATACGTTTTTGTAATAGCCGCCCACATCCAGAACCAGACCGTATTTCCTGCCGCGCGCCGGGATATCGCCCTTCAGGCCTTCTTCGAAAATAGCGTTCGTCAGTTTTTGATTGGGGGCAAACCCGTCGTCCTGGCACATTTCAATGCGCATAGCGAGCCCGATTCCGTCGACATCGCCGACCATGCGCCAACGCGTCTTCAGGTCCTTCAATCGGGACAGAAAATAGGCGCCTTTGGCGTTCACCTTGGCTTCGTAATCCGTTTCAGAAACCATGCGCATGACTTCCAGAGCCGTGGTGGTGCCCAGCGTGTTGGACGAAAAAGTGGAATGCGTCGATCCGGGAGGAAACTTGTCCGGAGAAATCAGATCTTCCCGCGCCCAGACACCGGACAAGGGATTCAGGCCGTTGGTGATGGCCTTGCCGAAAACCACGATGTCCGGCCGCAGACCGAAGTGTTCGAACGACCAGAACTTGCCGGTGCGGTGGATTCCCATCTGGATCTCGTCGGCCACAAGCAGGATGCCGCGCTCCTTGAGGATGCGCGACAACTCCTCGAAATAGCCCTTCGGCGGAACGACGTAACCGCCGGTGCCCTGGATCGGCTCGATGTAAAACGCGGCGAATTCCGATTGCGACGCCTTGCTGTCCCACACCGAGTGATATTCGGTTTCGAACAGCTTCTCGAACTGCTTCACGCAGTAGAGCTCGCAATCATCGCGCTTCTTGTCGTACGGGCAACGGAAACAGTACGGGAACGGGATGAACTGCGCGCGGTCGGAAAAGTGACCGAAACGGCGCCGGTAGCGGTAGCTCGAGGTGATGGCCGACGCGCCAAGGGTGCGGCCGTGATAGCCGCCCATGAAGGCGAAGTTGAGATTCTTGCCGGTCGCGTTGCGGACGAGCTTGAGAGAATCCTCCACCGCCTGGGCGCCGCCGACGTTGAAATGCACCCGGCCTTTCACGCCGAGACGCGTTTCCATCAGCTGGCACAATGCTTCGGCGAGTTCCACCTTCTCCGCGTGCAGGTACTGACAGGCGAGCTGCGGCAACGTGTCGATCTGGCGCTTCAAAGCATCGTTCAGCCGGCGGTTCTTGTAGCCGAAATTGACCGCGGAATACCACATCTGCAGGTCCAGATAAGGCGTATTGTTCTCGTCAAAAAGATAGCTTCCGTCGCATCGCGAAAATATCTTTGGCGGATCCGCGTAATGAACCGTGTCCCCGTAAGAACAGTAGCGTCTGTCCTTGTCGAGGAGTTCGTCCGTCTTCGACGGGGTCATGGATATCTGGACGGCAAGTTGATCTATCGCGCTTCTAAGGGACATGTCCTCTCCCGTAATCTCTGGTTGAATTGGGTTGTGTCCCATTTCCGGATCACAGCCATGACGTCATCGAATGAATCGAACGATGTGCAGCTAATACCTTCATCTTCGCAATACCTGCGTAGCGAACCTTTAGCAAAGACGTAATCCGCGGACCGCGCGATACAGCGGTCCGACCGACCGTCACCGATCAGAACCGTGGTCAGCCCGCGGCCGTCATCGAGCGCGCGCGCCGCAGCGCACTTGCACACCCCGCTCCGATGCGCGCAACCTGAATCCAGGTGCGGAAAAGAAATATCCAAACCCTGGTTCCGGAATTCGAGCCGGTTGGCATACAAGGGTAATGGCGGGATGCCATGTTTTTGCAAGGCGTACCGGATCGGATAATCGAGACCGTCACTCACCACGGCAATATCGGCGAATGCGGACGCGTACTGGACAAAGTCGGAGAAAAACGGATCAATGACAATCGAATGCAGAAAACCTTCCAGGATGGCGCGATCCGCGCTCACCAGGGCGAGCTGGGTTTTCATGCATTCCTGGGAATTGATCTGACCGGCAATCCACTGCGCTTCGATCCGACGCCATTCAGGATCGGCAAATCTTTCCAGCAGCGCATCCACGGTATCCGTGGGGGCGATCGTTCCGTCGAAATCGACAATAAATAACATGAATAAGATGTACTTTCCCTAGAGAACGGGTCGTTCTGAATCCCTGTTCGTTTATGCCAGGAAGGCAGGAATTGATGCGCGATAGGCAGCGGCGTGGTTGTTCACCCCGAGAAATATATCGACGGTTCCTTTCACAGACCTGACAAACACTGCCGCGGGGCAGGCAAAGTATGACCGCTCGTCCTGCAGGATGGAGACGTGTTAACCAGAGCAAAGCGGGGGTAATGTTTGAAACAGCCGGGGATTCCACCGATTACCGTGACCCGATCCGCGTTTTCGTGCCGGCGAAAAGATATCCACTTCCGATTCGGCTGGACTCTTAAATCTCACTCGCGTGGCGAGATGACCGCACAATTCAGCCTTGCCAGGGCCTGCAAGAAAAAGCTTTCTAGTTTGATGGGGGATTTCCGAATTCAACGTTGACGCGGGTGCCGCCTTGCGGGCCGGCATCCTCCAGCCACACGTGTGCGCCGTGCGCACGGGCGATCTCGTGCACAATGGCCAAGCCCAGTCCGCTTCCTGATTCACCGTTGTCCGCTACACGGTAAAATCGCTGAAAGACCCGCTCGCGCTCCTCCGGCGGTATACCCGGCCCGCTGTCCTCCACCGTCAGCAACGGTTTCCCGTCAGCGACAAGACGCACCGTGATCTTGCCGCCGTGCGGTGTGTAGCTTATGGCGTTGTCCAGAATATTGGCCAGCATCACGCGAAGCAACAGTGCCTGACCGAATATCGCTACCGGCTTTTCGGGTCCTTCATAACCAAGATCGAGTTGCTTGCGTATGGCATGCGGTACCCAGTCCGCCGTCTGCGTGCTGACCAGTTCATTCAGATCCAACGATACAAACTCTTGCGACACGTCAGAGCCGGATTCGGCACGCGCCAGCACCAGCAGTTGATCCACGAGATGGCTGGTGCTGTTGATCCCCGCGCGGATCTGTCCGAGCGCCTGTCGTAATACCTCAGGATCAGTCTGGCGCAACGCCAGATCGGTTTGCATGTTCAGTCGGGCCAGTGGCGTACGCAACTGATGTGCGGCATCGGCGATGAAATTGCGCTGTACACGCATCACCTGGCTCAGACGTTGCATCAGATCATTGAATGCACGGAGGAGCGGTTGTACCTCGCGCGGGGCCGGCTCTTCCTGGATCGGACTCAGATCGCGATGCGAACGGTTGCTGACGGCGTCGCGAAGCTGCTCCAGCGGCGCGAGCGAACGTGACACCACCATCCACACCGAGGCACCGGCAATCAGGATCAGAAACAACTGCGGCACGACAACCGCCCATAATGCCTCTTTGACGAGCGTTTTACGCTTATTGAGCGTCTCCGCCACCTGCACCAGCACCACCTCTCCGGGGTTAACGGCATCGACATTCTTTTGTTTGTTCGCATTGACATAAAGCGAGGCGATGCGCACGGGCATGCCGTGCAGCATGCCGTCATGATAAATAGCCTGGCCGGTAGTCTTTTTCCCCGGTGGCGGATCCGGAATATCGGGCTCGCCGGCCAAGACGGTGTTTTCTGCCTGGCGTACCTCAAAATATATTTTGTCCTCTTTATCGAAGCGCAAGATGTTCCGGGCGGTCTCGGGCAGTTCGATAGTGGGCTGGCCATTCATGAAATGGATTTGTTCCTCGATGCTCTCAACCGTATCGAACAACGCATGATCGTAGGCGATATTGGCGTAGTTTCGGGCGATGAAGTAGGTAACCATCGCGCTGAATACCCACAGCAGACTGAGCGGGATCAGAAGATAGAGTAATAGTTTGCGCCGCAGTGTCGGGGTGCTACGTGTCATTGGGTTTTCTCCAGCAGATACCCGAGGCCGCGTATGGTGCGGATCACCACTCGACTGTTTTCCAGCTTCTTGCGCAGGCGATGCACGTAGACCTCGACGGCGTTGGGAAATACTTCTTCGCCATAACCGCACAGATGATCGAGCAGTTTTTCCTTGCTCACCACCCGGCCGGCATGCAGCGCCAGCATCCGGAATACGCCGATCTCGCGCGCCGACAGATCCACGGTTTTACCGTCGATGGAAACCCGTTGACCGTTCATGTCATAGCGCAGATTCCCGAACACCATCACGCCTTCCGCGCCATCATGACTGCGGCGAATCAATGCCCGCAGGCGCGCCTCCAGCTCAGAGAGATCGAAGGGTTTGGTGAGATAATCGTCGGCACCGAGATCAAGACCTGCCACCCGATCCTCCACGTCATCGCGCGCCGTGAGGATGATCACTGGAGTACGTTTGGTTCGACGGCGCAGTCGGCGCAACACCTCAAGCCCATCGAGTTTTGGCAAGCCAAGATCAAGGATAATGGCATCGTAATCCGTCTGGGACAGCAGGTAGTCAGCCTTCTCGCCGTCTCTCGCCCAATCCACGGCATACGAGGAATCGCCGAGGGAACTGGAAAGTCCTTTGCCGAGAATGGGATCGTCTTCAACGACGAGTATTCGCATGAACGTTGCCGCCTATCGAGGACGAACGTCCCAGCGGTGGACAATCAAGGCAACAAGCCGTTCGTGATCCATAGAACTACAAACCCGGCCTGACCAACATTGGCAGGCTGCCCGGCGCGGTTAAACACGTGTCACTGCGGACAGAAACGCTTCGACGTCAATCCTTCAGCACGTACACCGCCCCGCAGTAGGGGCAGCGTTCCTGGCCGCTGGCCTCGATCGGCAGGTACACCCGCGGATGCGAGTTCCACAGGCTCATGCCCTTCATCGGGCAGTGCAGCGGCAGATCGGCGCGCGTGACTTCGTAACGGTTCTGCGCGTTCGGTTCCATCAGCTTTTCCTGTTTCGCGTTCGCGGCCATCGTCGTTCCCGTCATGCCACCGGCGTCAGCCATTCGACATGCTGGTGACTGCGGCCGTGCACCACGTCGAAGTACAGGGCCTGGAGCTTTTCGGTGATCGTTCCGCGCCGGCCGGCGCCGATGGCACGGCCGTCGAGCTCGCGGATCGGCGTCACTTCGGCGGCGGTGCCGGTGAAGAACGCCTCGTCGGCGATGTACACCTCGTCGCGCGTGATGCGCTTCTCGACCACCTTGATGCCGAGCTCGCCGGCCAGTTGCATGATGGTCGCGCGCGTGATGCCGTCGAGCGCCGAGGTCAGGTCGGGCGTGTACATCACGCCGTCGCGCACGATGAAGATGTTCTCGCCGCTGCCCTCGGACACGTAGCCCTCGGTGTCGAGCAGCAAAGCCTCGTCGCAGCCGGCGGTCTGCGCCTCGCGCAATGCGAACATCGAGTTCATGTAGTTGCCGTTGGCCTTGGCGCGGCACATGGTGATGTTCACGTGGTGACGGTGGATCGAGGCGGTGCGCACCTTGATGCCGTTTTTCTGGCCGTCCTCGCCGAGATACGCGCCCCAGCTCCAGGCGGCGACGATCACGTGCACCTTGAGGCCCTCGGCGCGCAGGCCCATGCCTTCACTGCCGTAGAAACACATCGGCCGGATGTAAGCCGACTCCAGCTTGTTTTCGCGCACCGCGGCGCGCGTCGCCTCGTTGATGGTTTTCTTGTCGTACGGCATGGCCATGCCGAGGATGTGCGCCGAGCGGAACAGCCGGTCGGTATGCGCCTGCAGGCGGAAAATCGCCGGGCCCTTGGTGCTCTTGTACGCGCGCACGCCTTCGAACACGCCCATGCCGTAATGCAGGGTATGCGTCAGCACATGGGTCGTGGCCTCGCGCCACGGCACCAGCTTGCCGTCGTACCAGATGACACCGTCACGATCCGCCATCGACATTGTTGCTCTACTCCCCGTCAGTCTTTAAAAGTTTCATCCCAGATCCGCCGCACTTTCTCCGGCCAGTCGCCGAGTTCCGCGGGATTGGCCAGTGACCCGCGCTCCATCAGCTTGAGTCGGTGTTCCACGGAAAGATAACGGCGGTAGGCTTCCGTCAGCAGCTGCGCCCGCGCCGGTTCCAGCAGGCCCTCCGCCTCGAGGGCTTCCAGGATATGGATATTTTCCGTGTGGCGGGTGAGCCCGGGATGTTCGTGCGCCCACCGCAGGACCCAGTATTGCACCATAAATTCGATATCGACGATACCACC